>ERZ835051.3008-NODE-3008-length-13911-cov-3.227988_pt1 | contig 13911 bp, 10 predicted proteins | sample MGYA00519575_ERZ835051 | MGnify/ENA primary metagenome ERZ835051 (study PRJEB31850, sample SAMEA3708769) | human gut metagenome | biome: human gut; feature: human-associated habitat; material: faeces | place: China | collected 2014 ... | reverse complement strand
CAACGACTGCCGCGGCAAGGAAGTGGAGATCACCAAGCCCGGCTCCAAGGTCAAGACCGAACCGGCCAAGCCCAATCCCAACCCCGACAGCCATAAGACCTCGACGGCCATGAGCGGCAAGTTCAACGCCAAGCCGGGAAGCGCCACCGGGCGCCACGGCGGCGCGGGCAGCGGCGGCGGCGATGTGTCGTCGGTAGCCCGCGGCCTGATCGGGCGCAACTTTCACGGCTACTCCGAGAAGATCACAGGCACGCACGCCCTCAAGGCCACCGTCACCGTGCGCGTGGTCGTCGGCGCCGACGGCATGGTCAAGTCCGCGTCGCTGCTGAGCTCCGGAGGCGCCCCCCCGGAGATCACAGGCCGCTGCGTGCGGTGGGCCAGGCGCTGCAGCTGGGACCCCAAGCCCGGAGCCGCCGACGCCACCGGAGTCATAACCTATAACGTGGAGATCAAGCCCTGATGAAAGACTTCTTCCGGCTGCTGCGCCGCTTCGCCTGGCCATACAAGTGGGATGTCGCCTGGAGCGTGCTATTCAACATCCTGTCGGCCTTCCTGACGCTCTTCTCCTTCGCATTCATCATCCCCATCCTACAGATGCTATTCCGCATCGACACCACTCACTACGCCTACATGGGCATGGCGGACGGGAGCCTGAAGGAGGTGGCTGTCAACAACTTCTACTACTACACGCAGCAGCTCATGGAGCAGGCCGGGTCGTCGGCTACGCTGGCGGCGCTGGCCGCCGCGCTGGTGCTTATGACCCTGCTCAAGACCGGCACCGCCTACCTGAGCATGTTCTTCATGGTGACGGTGCGCAACGGAGTGGTGCGCGACCTGCGCGACTCCATGTACAGCAAGATACTGAGCCTGCCCATCGGCTTCTTCACCAACGAGAGCAAGGGCGACGTCATGGCCCGCATCTCCGGCGACGTCCAGGAGATACAGAGCAGCATCATGGCCAGCCTGGACATGCTCTTCAAGAACCCCATCATGATCATCGTCTGCCTGACGATGATGGTGATAGTTTCCTGGCAGCTGACGTTGTTCGTGCTGGTGCTGCTGCCCCTGGCCGGGTGGGTGATGGGCACCGTGGGGCGCAAGCTCAAGCGCAAGAGCCTGCGCGCTCAGGAGATGTGGGGCTCGGCGCTTGCCACCATCGAGGAGACGCTGGGCGGTCTGCGCGTCATCAAGGCCTTCAACGCCGAGAGCGTGATGGACCGTCGCTTCCGTGCCGAGACGCAGGCCTACTTCAGGCTGCAGCAGGGCGTGGAGCGGCGCACCTCCATGGCGCACCCCATGAGCGAGCTGCTGGGTACCACCGCCATTGCCATCGTGCTTTGGTTCGGCGGGTCGCTGATTCTGAGCGGCCAGAGCGGCCTGGACGCCGCCGCCTTCATCTACTACATGGTGATCTTCTACAGCATCATCAACCCGGCCAAGGACCTGAGCAAGGCCACGTACACCATCCAGAAGGGACTGGCGTCGCTGACGCGCGTGGACCGCATCCTGCAGGCCGACAACCCCATCAAGGACCCCGCCCGGCCCGAAAAGCTGGACGCGGACGGTTCGGGCAAGCCAGGTCGATCCGGCAAGTCCGAGGTGCCGGCCATCGAACTCCGGGACGTCCATTTCAGCTATGAAGAGGGGCGCCCGGTGCTGCGCGACATCAACCTGACCGTGCCAGAGGGGTACACCGTGGCGCTCGTGGGGCAGTCCGGGTCGGGCAAGTCCACGCTGGCGGACCTCATCCCCCGCTTCTGGGACGTGCGGCAGGGCTGTGTGCGCGTGCACGGTCACGACGTCCGCAACCTGCGCGTGGCCGACCTGCGCTCCCTGATGGGCAACGTCAGCCAGGAGGCCATCCTGTTCAACGACACCTTCCGCGCCAACATCGCCTTCGGCGTCGAGGACGCCACCGACGAGCAGATAATCGAGGCGGCCAAGATCGCCAACGCCCACGACTTCATCATGGCCAGCGCACAGGGCTACGACACCAACATCGGCGACCGCGGCTCGAAGCTCTCGGGGGGCCAGCGGCAGCGCCTGAGCATAGCACGCGCGGTGCTGAAGAACCCGCGCATCCTCATCCTCGACGAGGCCACCTCGGCGCTCGACACAGAGAGCGAGCGCCTGGTGCAACAGGCCCTGGAGCGCCTCATGCGCGGCCGCACCACCCTGGTGATAGCCCACCGCCTGAGCACCATCACCGGCGCCGACCAGATCTGCGTGCTGCACGACGGCCGGATAGTGGAGCGCGGAACCCACGCCGAACTCCTCGCCCTCGGAGCACACTACGCCCACCTGGCACAACTGCAAAGCATGGAAACGTCGAGCTGAATCTCGGCGGCAATCGCAAAGTAAATGCATTGCGGCCGCAACACTCAACCATAGACTCTCAACCAAGATGAAAAAGATAGCCATCCTCGCCTCGGGCGCCGGCACGAACGCCGAGAACATCGCCCGCCATTTCGCCGGCTCGGACCGGGCCCGCGTCACCCTCGTGCTCACCAACGTGCGCGATGCGGGGGTGGTGGGCCGCATGGCCCAGCTCGGCATCGACACCTATTACGTGCCCAACGCCCAGTGGCGCGACCAGCCAGGCCAGATTGCCGACTTCCTGGAGAGCCAGGGCATCGACCTGGTGGTCCTGGCCGGGTTCATGCGCAAAGTTGCCGACGTGCTGGTGGATCGCTTCCGGGGCCGTATGCTCAACATACACCCGTCGCTGCTGCCGGCCTACGGCGGCAAGGGGATGTACGGCCACCACGTGCACGAGGCCGTCATCGCCGCCCATGAGACGCAAAGCGGCGTGACCGTGCACCAGGTCAGCGAGGAGATGGATGGCGGCGCCATCGTGGCCCGGCAGAGCGTGGAGGTGACGCCCGGCGACACCCCCGAGACCCTGGAGGCCAAGATCCACCCGGTGGAATACGAGCTCTATCCCCGCGCCATCGAGCAGGTGCTCGACCAGCTCGACGGCGCGGACACGTCAGACTCATCGGAATCCTCGACCTCCTCCTGCGCCGAGCAATGGGCCTCCGCCCTGGGCATGAAGGGCTATTCCGACGCCGAGGCCGAGCGCCGACAAGCCGCCGCCACGCCGCCGCCCATGCCGCCGACGCCTCCAGCCTATGTCCCGGCCCGGATGGCGGACGCACCAGGATGCGTCCCTGCGTCTCCCGGTCCGCAATTCTCAACCCCGGAGGCCGCGCCCAGGATGCCCTCCACCTACCTGCTCTGGTCGGTGCTCTGCATCGTCTTCTGCTGCACCGTGTTCGGCATCGTGGCCACGGTGTTCAGCTGCCAGGTCAGCTCCAAGTACTACAACGGCGACTACGAGGGGGCCGAGCGCGCCAGCCGCCGCGCACAGGCCTGGATCATCGTCTCCTTTGCCGCCGGGGTGCTGCAGGCTACCATCTTCACGCCCCTGTACATGCTGATGACAATGTAGGGTCGCACCCTGGTGCGTCCGCCACCCCGACCCCATTGCGGATTCGGACGCACCGTCCCTACATGGGCACGACGTTCATGCTGATATGAAGCGGAGACTGTGGGTGTGGCTCGCGCTGGCCGGTGTGATGGCGCTGGTGGCCGTCTACGCCGTCGTGGACCCGACGGCGCCCTTCATGCCGCGCTGCGTGTTCCGCACACTGACGGGCTGGGAGTGTCCCGGCTGCGGGTCGCAGCGATTCCTGCACGCCCTGCTTGACGGACATCCGCTGCAGGCCGTGCGCTACAACTACTTCCTGCCCCTGGGCTTCGCCATGATCGGGGTCGTCTGCTGGCTCGAGGCCACCCGCACCCGGCATCCCGACCGCTACCGCCGATGGATGCGCCCGCGCAACCTGCACCTCGTCCTGGCTATCATATGTCTATGGTGGCTACTCCGCAACCTCCTTGAAATCTGAATGATGCCGACACGGTGGTGCGCGTAAAAGGCCAGGTGCTGAGAGTCGGTCACACGGCTTTCAGCTCTTCTTTTTCTTCTTTGCGTCGTTGCGGAGCTTGATGACGGTGATGACGGCCGACGACCCGCCGGTGATGACATTGGTGACTGCCAGCGGCAGGTTGCCGAGCAGGAAGCCCTGGATGACGAAGAACAGCGAGCCGAGGCCCATCGACAGGAAGGTGGGCAGGGCGATGCCGTCGGTGTCGCGGGTGCGGATGGTGTAGATGGCCTGCGGAAGGTAGCCGCAGATCATGCAGATGCTGGCAAGCCAGCCTATTATGTTGATTGCTGTTCCCATGGTGGGCGTTTTTCTCTTATAACGGTTTTGGGCGGTCGGGAGTTGTGTCGGGCGCACTGGCACGCCCGACACAAATGCGGCAGGCTCAACCCTACACCTTTTCCCCGTTGACGTTGTCGGCTATGTAGGGGGGGCGGCGCTTGGTCTCGTTGTATATGCGGCCTATGTACTCGCCGATGATGCCGATGGCCGTGAGCTGGCAGCCGCCAAGGAAGAGGATGACGCACATCAGCGTAGGATAGCCCTGCACGCTCTCGCCCCAGATAAGGGTCTTGCACAGCACGAAGAGGATATAGACAAAGGCGCCGAGGGCCACGGCCAGGCCGAGCAGGGTGGTGGCGCGCAGTGGCGAGGTGGAGAAGCCGCAGATGCCCTCGGCGGCGAGGTTGACGAGCTTGCGGTAGCTGAAGCGGGACTTGCCGCCGTAGCGCTCGTCGGGGGTATAGTCGACGCCCTTCTTGCGGTAGCCGATCCAGCCGAGCAGGCCCTTGGTGTACCGGGAGTTCTCGCGCAGGGCGCGCATGGCGTCGACGCAGCGGCGGTCGAGCAGGCGGAAGTCGCCCATCTCGGCCAGGACGTCGATGCGGGTGGAACTCTGCAGCAGCCTGTAGTAGGCCATGGTGAGGCGACGGCGCACGAATGGTTCGCGGCCGCGGCTCAGGCGCCGCCCGTAGACGTCGTCGTAGCCCGCCTCCCACTCTCTCAGCATGGCAGGAATGACGTCGACGGGGTGCTGCAGGTCGCTGTCCATCATCACCACGCAGTCGCCGGTGGCGTAGTCGAAGCCGGCCATCAGGGCGTTCTCCTTTCCGAAGTTGCGCGACAGGGTGACGTACCGCAGGCGAGGGTCTTCGGCGCGGAGCTGACGGAGCACGGCCTGGGTGTCGTCCGTGGAGCCGTCGTCGACCACCAGGAACTCCCAGCCGTAGGCTACTCCGCTGGCCGCGACCATGCGGCGGAGCTCGGCATGGAGCGCAGGCAGCTGCCCCGCCTCGTTGTAGGCGGGCACAAGCACGGTGACTTTCTTGCGGCTATCCATATCAGACCGCAAAGTTAAGAAAATTTCGGTAATTTTGCGGCATGGAAAGATGCATACATGCCGACCTGGCCGAGGCCGGGCTCGACGAGGCCGGACGCGGATGCCTGGCCGGGCCGGTGGTGGCGGCGGCGGTGATCCTGCCGCCGGACTTCGACATCGCCGGACTCAATGACAGCAAGCAGCTCACTGCCCGCAAGCGCGAGGCGCTGCGAGTGCGCATAGAGGCCGAAGCGGACTGGTGCGTGGCGATGGCCTCGCCGCAGGAAATCGACGAGATCAACATCCTGCAGGCGAGCTTGCTGGCTATGCGCCGGGCCCTGAGGGGCCTGAGGCAGCGTCCGGGGCATATCGCCGTCGACGGCAACCGCTGGCGCGACTGCGGGGTGCCGTTCACGACGGTCGTGAAGGGCGACGGCCGCTACGCGCACATAGCGGCGGCGTCAATCCTGGCCAAGACGCACCGCGACGAGTTGATGGAGCGCCTGGACGCGGAGTATCCGGGCTATGGCCTGGCGGCCCACAAGGGCTATCCTACCCGCGTCCACTATGCGGCGCTCAGGCAGCTCGGCCCCAGCCCGGTGCACAGGCGCAGCTTCAAGGGTGTCGTCGCGGAGGCCCATAATGTTAAATAGGGTTAAAATTTCGGTCGGCCAAGGGAAAGGCTGTAACCAACGCCGAGGTCTGGACGTTGAATAGGCAAAGGACCTTGAGAAAAGTCCGGATGGATAGTTTTTTAGATTTTTGTTTAGATGTTTAGATGATGAATAGGAAAATCCCCGATCTTCTGGCCGGGGATTTTCCTATTCATCAGTCAAAGACCGACAGCCGCGACAACTTTCGACTATCTACCTGAAGTTGCTGAGCCAGATCAGGAGGATGAGCAGCGGCGCCGGGACACGGATGATCCATAAGATGGCCGGGTAGAGGCGCACGCGCAGGCGGCCGTGGTTGGTGAGCTGGGTGCGGAGCAGGCGGCGCGGCGCGCCCCAGCCGATGTACAGGCACGTCAGCAGCGACGCCAGCGGCAGGCAGATGTTGGTGGCCAGCATGTCGAGGAAGTCGAAGATGTTGCGGTCCCATATCCGTATCCCGTCCAGGGAGCCGAAGCTCAGCGAGCATAGCGCCGAGAGGATGAACAGGGGCGAGAGCACGGCCAGGCAGCCCCGCAGGCGAGTGAGCCCGAAGCGGTCGCACACGAACGAGATGCTGACCTCGGAAATGGAAATCGTGGATGTCAGGGCGGCCATGAGCAGCAGCAGGAAGAAGAGGATGGCCCACAGCTGCGGGGCGGGCATGGAGGCGAACACCTCCGGCAGCGTCACGAAGACCAGAGTGGTGCCCTGCAGGCCGTCGAGGTCGAGTCCGAAGCTCATCACCGCCGGGAAGATGATCATGCCCATCATGAATGCCACGAGCAGGTCGAGCCCGGCGACGGTGACGGCCGTCTGCCCGAGCCTGGTGGCGCGGGGGTAGTAGGCGGCGTAGGTGACGAGGATGCCCATGCCCAGGCTCAGGGAGAAGAAGGCCTGGCCGAGGGCGTCGACGACGGTGGCGCCGGTGATCCGGCTCCAGTCGGGATCGAGGAAGAAGCTCAGTCCCTCGTGCGCCCCGGGCAGGCGCAGCGACACCACCAGCAGCACGGCCAGCAGCAGGAACAGCACCGGCATCATGACGTTGCTGGCACGCTCTATCCCCTTGCGCACACCCATGAGCAGTACGCCCATATTGACGGCTATCATGACGTACGTGGCCGCCAGGGGGCGGTAGTCGGAGCAGATGAAGCTCTCCATCTTCGCCTTGAAGCCCTGCTCCATGGCGTGGCCGGACGCGGGGACTCCGGCGAAGAGGTCGCCCGTCAGCGACTGCCACAAGTACTCGAGCGTCCATCCGGCCACCACCATGTAGAAGCAGAGGATGAGGTACGAGGCGAGCAGGGCTATGGCGCCGGCCCCCCACCATCTGGTACGGGGCGAGAAGCGGCGGAAGACGCCCACTACGTCGGTACGCCCGGCGCGGCCCAGCGCCATCTCGCTCAGCATGACAGGCAATCCGAGCAGCACCACGCACCCTATGTATATGATGAGGAAGGCGGCGCCTCCCCCCTGCTGCACCTCCGCCGGGAAGCGCCACACGTTGCCCAGTCCCACGGCGGACCCCACCGTGGCGGCTATCAGCCCCACGCGGGTGCCGAATGTCTGCTTCTTTGCCATGTCGCAAAGGTAAGAAATTTTCCCGAATAAATAATATTATGAGTGTGTGTCAAAATTTAAAATTTCGGTCAGATTGCAGGGGTGCACCCTCTACATGAATGACAGGAATCACAGGGAGCGACGCGGCTCCTGTGATTCCTGTCATTCATGTATGGCCCCTGTGGCCTACTATCGGATCACGACCTTGGAGACCTGGCGGCCCTGCCGGCGGACGTAGACGCCTGCGGCGGCAGAGGCCGGGTCCACGCGGAATCCGCGCATGTCGAAGAGTTCGACGGGAGCGTCGCTGTCGTCAAGAGTGATGTCGGCGCTCGTCGGAGTGCCGGCGATCACGCGCACATAGTTGTTGGCGTCGTCGCCGGGGTTGTAGCGCATCTCGATAAGGGGGTTCATGTATCCGCCGCCGTTCTCGTCGGTCTCGCCTTGCTTGAAGGTGGAGAAGTTGCGGCTCTCGTCGGTGTCGACCTTGTGCTTTACGGTGGGCGCGAAGAAGATGTGGTCCCCGTGGCCGTCGTACTGGTCCTTCTCGTCGGCGTGGCCGCCGAGGTTGACGGACACCTTGGCCGGGTCCATGTCGTCCCATATCCGGAAGTCGCCGCGAAGCTCGACGTCGCTCACCAGGAGCTCGTAGGTGTCGGTGGAGGGGTTGTAGACGAAGGCGTGCCTTTCGGTGGGCTGCCAGTTGTTGAACTCGCCGGAGAGGTAGAAGGTGCGGGTCTTGTCGAAGTCCACCTCGTCGGCGCCCTTGCACAGCGTCACCTTGATCCAGGAGTGTACGAAGTGGTCGGTCTTGGTGTACGGGTTGCGGTACCAGTACTGGCCGTCGGTCAGGGGGCTGTCGAAATAGAAGTAGCAGGGGTCCTCCTTGCGGCCGGTGGGAGTGGTGCCGTACTTGAGCTCGTCGTTCTCGGGGTTGCCCATGTGGCCGCCATGGATGGCCCAGTAGTACTTCTGGTTCCCGGGGTCGTCGGCCGTCTCGATGTACTGTGCGTCGGCAGGGTCGTCGAGCACGCGGTATCGCCAGGCGTCCCCCACGCGTATGTACTGGAACGGGTTGATGCGGGCGAGCTGGGAATAGACGAGCTTGCCTCCGGGCTTGAACTGGTCCATGCGCGTCAGGCAATTGTCGGAGATGCCGAGCGAGGTGATGCTCTTGTTGGGGGGCAGGTCGAGGTGGTGTATGCGGTTGTAGCCCAGGTCGAGATAAGTCACCATCCTGAACGGCGATACGTCGAAGGCGGTCAGCTTGTTGTAGCTGAGGTCGAGGTGCTGTAAGCCGGGAGCGAAGACCTCGATGCCGGCGATGCCGGCGTTGGTGAGCACGCCGCCCTTGCAGGTGAAGTATCGCATGAGCGGGTAGTCTTGGCCGAAGGTTATGCTTGCGAGCTGTCCCTGCGAGCGCATATTGTAGACGTGGTTGCAGGTGTACTTGTCGCTTGAGGAGTGGCCGCCGTAGGAGGTGGTGGCCGTGGTGGTGTGGAAAGTGCCGTAGAAGCGTACCAGCTCCCCGAGCCCCGATATGTCGAGGGTCGTCAGCTTGTCGCAGTAGTTCACGCTCAGGAACTTGGTCTGGTGCGAGCCGATGATGAACTCCGTCAGTTCGGAGCAGTTGTCGACGGCGAAGGTGCTGTAGTGCGTCATGGCCTGGAGCGGCGTCTCGCCTATGGCGTCGGCGAACTGGCTGTCACTGAAGTTGAGCCAGGAGCCCTCGTTGACCAGGTTGGGCAGGTTGCTGATGTCCAGGCGCCTAAGGCCGGTGTTGGTGACGAAAAGGTTCTTGAGCGCGTCGCCGGTGGCGCCCTCGAAGGAGACCTCCTCGAGGGTCTTGTAGCTCATCAGGTAGACTTCGGCCAGCTTGGGGCAGTCGTCGGCGACGAGTTTCTTCAGCGAGATCTTGAACTTGGTGGCCGGATTGGGCGCCGCGTTCTTGGTGCCGGAGGCGTTGACGGTGTACTTGGCGGTGCCGTTGGTGATCTTGGACAGGTTGGGCATGCCGCTGACGTCTATGTCGCCCAGGGCATAGGTGGAGGTCTTGCTGATGGCCGGCAGGGTCAGCGTATGCAGGTTGACGAAGAGCTTGATGCCCTCCAGGCTCTTGATTTTGGTATAGTTGACCTTGACGCTGTTGACCGTGCCGTCAGAGAAATTGAGGTTGATCTCGTTGACGGCGGTGCGGTCGATATAGGTCTTTCCGTTCGCGGTGGAGACGGCCGATGCGCACCGGCCCTTCAGGTAGGACCGGAACTCGGCGTCGGGGAAGTTGGCAGCGCTCAGTTCCACCTTCGCCTCCTGTGCGAGCAGGGTCGGGGCGAGACAGAGCGCCAGCAGGGCTGTGAGGAGTAGTCGTTTCAGCATGTCTGGTTAATGTTGATTAGTTTTTATGAGGTTTTTGAGGTTTGAGGTGTTGGCAGGCCCGTGGAGACAGAACCCATGCATACATTTTTCCGAAACCTGTCGCAAAGTTAGGTACATTTTCCCTAATCTACAAATCCGCACCTGTTTCATCGCACAGACCGGCATGTATGTTGCCGCAGGAAATGGTACGTTTTATATTGGCGTGGCGGGACGATTGTTGCGGCGTCGGGAAAATTTGAGTATATTTGCGGCCTGAAATGACCATCTAAACAGACCATCTTAATGAGACGATTCGCAATACTGACCCTTATGGCTGCGCTGGGCGCCGCACTGGCCGTGGCCGCGCCCCTCACTCCGCAGCAGGCTCAGGCACGCCTGCAAGGCTCCTCCGCCGGCACGCGTGATATCCCTCTCTTCTACGCCTCGGCGCCCCTTAGCCTCGCCTACACCGGCGCCGAGACCCCGGTCCCGGCATACTATGTGTTCACGTCGGAACAGGGCTATGTAATCGCCTCGGCCGACGACCTGGCCGAGCCCGTGCTCGGGTACGCCGACAGCCCCGGCGCCTTCAGCTACGACGCCCTCCCCCCGGCCATGAAGTGGTGGCTCGAAGAGTACGCCCTCCAGATCGACGCCGCCCGCCGGGCAGCCCCGCAGGCCCGGTTCGCCGCCACGCAGCGCCCCGTCCGCGAGCGCATCGACCCCATAGTCAGGACAAAGTGGAACCAGTCCGCGCCCTACAACGACCTCTGCCCGGTAATCGGCTCCAAGACGGCTCCGACGGGCTGCGTGGCCACAGCAATGGCCCAGGTCATCAACCACCACAAATACCCGGCAAAGGGCCGTGGCGCCCACTCATATACATATAACGGCGTCACCAGCAGCTTCGACTTCGGCGGCACCACCTTCGACTGGGCCAACATGGCCGACACCTACGACGACAACTCCACCGAGGCCCAGAAGAGCGCCGTGGCCACGCTCATGCGTGCCTGTGGCGTAAGCGTCGACATGATGTACGGCGCCAGCTCGTCGGGCGCCTATTCCGCCGACGTGACCCCGGCGCTGATCCGCTACTTCGGCTATTCGCGTTCCAGCCAGTACCTGCAGCGCAACAACTTCGGTCTGTACGAGTGGGAGGACACCATCTACGGCTCGCTGAAGCGCAACCACCCGCTCTACTACGCCGGAGCCGGCTCGGGCGGCGCCCACGCCTTCGTCGTCGACGGCTACCGCGGCGACGGCTACTTCCACCTCAACTGGGGCTGGGGCGGCTCGTCGGACGGCTACTTCCTGCTCACCGCCCTCGACCCCGGCTCCCTGGGCATCGGCGGCGGCTCCGGCGGGTTCAACCGCGGACAGAGCGCCATCGTGGACCTCGTGCCCGAGTTCCAGGGCGAACAGCCATTCCGCGTCATCTCATACCCCTCGCCCTACACCATGGCCCTGTCCGGCACCAGCCTCAAGCTCACCGGCTTCGGCGGCAACTACGGCTACGACACCATACCGCGCGTCGACTACGGCTTCCGCCTCGTCGGCGACAACGGCAGGAACTACGAGTACTTCGGCACCTACGCCAGCAACCTCAGGCCCAAGTACGGCTTCAACACCAACACCTCCATCATCTCCGGCGACATCGCAAAGGGCACCTACACCATAGTGCCCATCAACAGGCTCACGTTCAGGGACGGCTCGAAGACCGTAGTCGACGCCCAGACGCCGCTGTCGGTGCGCGACCGCTACAAGATCGTGGCCACCGGCACGTCCGTCTCCCTGGCCGACAGCGACCCCGCCTCCCTCTCCGTCTCGGGCTTCGCCCTCACCACGCCCCTCTTCTCCGGCAGCAACTACGGCTTCACCGCCGACTATACCAACACCGGCACCGCCGAGTTCTACAAGGACATCTACTTCGCCTGGTTCGACGCCGACGACCACTTCCTCGGCGTCGGCGCCGCCATGCCCACCGACATACAGGTCGGCGAGACTCTCCATCTCGACATCGCCATGGCCCTTCCCACGGAGGTCACCCACAGCTCCGGAAGGAACGTCATCGTCACCGGCTCCACCTACCGACTCGCCCTGGTGGTCGAGGACGGCGGCTACTACGTGCCGCTCACCGACAAGGTGCAGGCCACCGTGCAGCCCGCCCAGACCTCCGTCACCATCTCCGCCTCCAACATGGCCGTCGCCAACAGCGACGCCGTCGACGCCTCCGACATCAGCTTCTCCATGGACGTCCGCTGCTCGGCCGGATACTTCATGAACCCGCTCCTGTTCTGGGTGCGCGAGCTGGTCGACGGCAGCTACGTCTCCCGCTACTACAACACGACCCCGAGCGTGGTGCTCGCCACCGGCCAGACCAAGTCCGTCAGCCACTCCTTCGCATGCGACCTGGAGAAGGGCAAGACCTATCAGCTCTTATTCAACTATAAGAGCGGCGGCACCAACAAGTACCTGGGCGCCACCAACTTCAAGGTCGGCACTAGCGGCGTGGAGATGCTCGGCACCGACGCCGACGCCCTGACGCTGCTGCCCGACGGCGACCGTGTGCTCGCGGCCGCCCCGGAGGCCATCGTCTCCATCGAAGTCTACGACCTGCAGGGGCGCCGCGTGGCCGCAGCCGTCACCATCGATGGCACCACCGCCACCGCCGACCTCTCCGTCCTGCCTGCCGGAATCTACATAGTCCGCGCAGCCACCGACACCGCCGCACGCACACTCCGGGCGGTGCGCCGGTGAGTCCTGGCCTATTGAACAGGGCCCAAGATTAACGGGAATAACAGGAGCCTTCGCTTCCTGTGATTCCCGTTGATTTCTTAGGAGGATATTGCAAAATCCGGCGAATAGTAGGGATGCACCCTGGTGCATCCGCTCTGCTTTATTGATTATCAGCGGCTGCACCGGCGGGGTGCAGCCATACAATATGACCGAAAATTTGAATTTTTAGTATGTGCGGTCGATGATGAACTCGAAGATGTCGGCGAATGAGCGTCGTGCGTCGCTGTCGGGGTAGGCCTCCAGTATCTGCATGGCCTCGGCCTGCATGGCACGCATGACGGAGAAGGCGTAGTCGATGCCGCCGTGTCGGCGCGCGAAGTCCACGAGGCGCTCTATGTCGGGCTCCGCGGGTATGCCGGCCTCGAGGATGGCGCGCAGGGGTGCCGCCTCCTCTGCGGGGGCGGTGCGCAGGGCGTAGAGGAGCGGCAGGGTCACTTTGCCCTCGCGCAGGTCATTGCCGGTGGGCTTGCCGACGGCGGCGGTGGTGGGAAAGTAGTCGAAGATGTCGTCCTTTATCTGGAAGCAGAGGCCCAGCAGCTCGGCGAAGCGGAGCATGGGGGCGGTGTCGGCTGGCATTTTGCCCGACGTGTCTGCGCCCAGCAGCATGCAGTGGGTGAACAGGGAGGCCGTCTTCTTGCGGATCATCTCCATGTACTCCTCTTCGAGGAAGCGGTGCGAGCGGGCATTGCAGATCTGGTCGACCTCGCCGGTGCTGAGTTCGACACCGAGCTCGCTCAGGCCGCGGACCACGGTTACGGAACCGGTGCGCAGGCCCACCTCGAGGGCCTTGGAGACGAAGAAGTCGCCTACCAGGACGGCGATGTGGTTGCCCCAGGCGGCGTTGATGGTGTCGCGGCCTCGGCGCTCGCGGGTGTCGTCGACCACGTCGTCGTGTATCAGGGAGGCGTTGTGGAGCATCTCCAGGGCGGCGGCGGCCAGCAGCACGTGCTCGTTGATGCCGCCGTGCATCTGCGCCGACAGCAGCACCATGATGGGCCGGATCTGCTTGCCCTTGCTGCGCAGGTAGTCCGTCACCACGCGGTTCATGAGCTCGTTGCCGGTGCCCATGGTTTCCGAAATCAGCCGGTTCATGGCCCTCAGGGGTTCCTGAAGCCGGCCCTGTATGACATCGAGTTTTGTCTTTGCCTCCATTTTAGGGTACAAAATTAGTAATTTTTTTCAACCCCGCGCCCATACCTGCGTTTTATTTATTAATTTAGCGGTCTGAAACGGTCTGTAGGGGCGCACCCTGGCGCGCCCGCACTGTGCCGCAGAGAACGGGCGC
>ERZ835051.3007-NODE-3007-length-13913-cov-3.431231_pt1 | contig 13913 bp, 14 predicted proteins | sample MGYA00519575_ERZ835051 | MGnify/ENA primary metagenome ERZ835051 (study PRJEB31850, sample SAMEA3708769) | human gut metagenome | biome: human gut; feature: human-associated habitat; material: faeces | place: China | collected 2014 ... | reverse complement strand
TTCAAGGGGTCAATCAAGACTTGGCGCACGGGGTCAGTCCGCTCTGGATTTTCCAGTGGTATGGGCGATAAATTTCTTTCCGCACCATTCGCAGATTCTCTCAACTTTGATGTTGCTACTCATGTCATACGTGTTAATTTCGTTATTACTCGTATCATGGCGTATCACGACGTACCGTGACGTACCACATTCTCCACCACCTTGCTGACGCTTGGGGTGAAATGAGTCGCTGTCGTACAAAATCCGTACAAAATGGTGCATAAAAACGCCTAACACTGACAGTTATCAGCATTAGGCGTTCTTGTAAGAGTTAAGTTTTATCGCTCAGTAACAGTCAATTACTATCAATATAAATCATTGATAATCAACTAGCTACTTTCCGATGCACTATCCTTATGTCGTTGATAGCGTGCTACTTGAGCTTTTATAATACAGAGGCAGGTTGCATTTCTGATTTTTGAGGATTTGGGGCCTCGCGGCTGACTTCATCCTTCGGAAATGACCTCTTTTTCGTACATCTTGCACAAGTGCAAAATTAATGATTTTTCGTGAGATAAACAGTTAAAATACGGAAATTTAATTTCAAGTAACTGTAAATTTTCAGTTCTACCGATTTGTACCGCGAAAAGTAAGCCGGATAGAAGTCGCAAATCGAGTTGCTTTTATGCTGTAAAGTTGCTCAAAATCTGATAATTAGCCAAAGCCAAGCACACAGTTTTTACATTCTCGCGCAGAATGTAGAGAAGATGCGTCCGAGGATGTCAGCGATGAGTCCGAAGGCAAGTGTAATTGACGCTGAAAGGAGGGTCAATTAAGCTCAGTGAAGACTATTTCGCAGTGGCTGTTTCCTCATCGAAAATTCGGTTGAAAATCTCATCGAGCCGGGACTTGTCGGTCAGCAGGACATGGAGCTTTTTCAGGTTCTTTGCGTTGTCGCTCCACGGAATCCAGACCTTCAGATAACCTTTGGGCCCATATTTTTCGTTGAGGTGCTCGATTGTCCTTTGATAATGTCCGGCTCTGTCGAGTTGAGGATAATTCGCCAGACCATATTGGATGGTGCGTCTGATTATAGTCTCAGGTTCGATGAAGCGGTCAGCTTCGGCAACCAGTAGCCCATAACCGTTGCGAGGCTTTTTCTGATTGGATGCACGGTGATCTTCAACGGCACGCCCCATCGCCACAATCTGCTTTCTTGTAAAATGAGTCTTGACAAATTCATCAGCTTCTAGAATCTTGCGGGAGTCCTTATGATGATTCTCCCTGCCGTTGACCAGTCCGAGGTCATGGAAAGCCGCTATGACATAAACCATATCGGAGTTTATCGAAGGGGTATGTTCGGCAAGTTTCAGACTCTGCTCGATTACCATACGGACATGGTTCTCTTGATGCGCCTTGTCAAAGGCGGCATAGCGGGGAATGATCTCGCGCTCCACATAGTCGATGATTTCGGGAGAAACCGGTTTCAATTTCAATTCGGGAATCTCTCCGCGTTCACGTTTCTCTTTCAGAATCTGACGACGATGAGCACGTTCTTCGGCCATACATTTCTTGCAGATATGGCGCGCATGACCTTTGCCCGAAAATTTCTCGTTGGCGAGATACTGACCGCATTTCCAACAGTAATGACTCACTGGTTGTTTGAGTTGTACCCGGTTATGCTGTCCATCAAAAGATATACTCTTGTACCAACGCTCTGGGGCCAGCGGTCAGCTGGGTTAATATCAAGGTCCCGTGCGATAGACATAGCCTTCGGCACATTGGGTAGCAGGCACAAGGCATTGTAACTCGACTCAGAGTATGAGCCAAGTAAATCGCGCATACGTTTCTTAAGCCAAGTCACACCGGCTTTGTTCTTCCTGTTCATCGCAAGTTCATTGGCGGTTGATTCATCATACTCTCTGATGTCTTCCAAGTGAAGCAACAGCCACAACTCGAAGCATGGATTGCTCATGCAGAAATGTAGATGCGAATTTTGCGAACACAACTGAGCCACCTGTGAGAGCATTCGTTCGTGCCATCGGTCTCGGTCAATCACAAGCCACAGTTCATCGTCATCTTCAATATTATATTCACGCATGAAATCAGCTATCTGGGCATGGACGCTTTCAGGCGATGATTCATTGGAATCCCGCGCGAGTATCTCGACATGGACATTGGGCGCACGGAGTTGCTCTTTCACAGCCGAGAAATAGATTGACTCCGTGCATCGTCCCTCACTTGCGATGACTACTAACCTTGCAGAACGTACATCTTCAAGGCGTACAAAATCCTTACGCTTTCTCATTGTCCTGCCAGTTTAGTGTGTCAATAGGAGCGAAGAACGGGATGGCACTGTATCGCCCCAGCAAATACCCTTTCTGCACATTTTCACGGGGTTTGTATTCTGCAAGTGACACCAGCTTCGAGGCACCGTCTTTATCTTTCTCTACAAACCATACCTCATCCGAGCGAATCATATCAAGATTGAGCAGATTGCATTCATGTGTCGAGATCACAAGTTGGGTGTCACGCTCCGATGAAAGCTCGTGAAGATAGCACTCAATCAGTTTCTGTGACAACAGCGGGTGCATACTGCGGTCAAGTTCATCTATCATATAATCGACCTCATTCTGGCCGAGATCAATGAGCATGGGTATGAAATCAAGCAAACGGATTGAACCGTCCGATTCCTCGTTCATTTCAAACACGACCTCATCATTGACCTCATTACGATGCACCGCCTTCTGCTTGAATATTGTATATGTACCGTCCTCCTTGAAATCGAAGAAGAAACACTCGTTGCTCTCGGGAGCGGCCACGAGAGCCGTGCGCCCCGGAGTGGAACTGCTTATGATCTTATCAAGCAATCTGTCGGGCAGATTGGTTTCTTCCTTTGAGCGCACCGGGAACCTGCGGATGTCGACTATACCTGTGTTGAAATACTGAAGCAGACGGCGTGTTGATTCGTGGAAATTCTCATCCTGCTCGGCGTTGAACGAGATACCACGAAATCGGGTACTGGGGAATATTATGCGTAGTCCTGACGCAAACCATGAATAGGCAGTTTTTATAGTACATAATCCTTTGCCGTTACGCTCCATGTATTCCGAAAGGAAACTCTTTTTAGCGGGGGTGCCTTCACCTAAGAATCTAACAAACTGGGCAACCGAAGAATCACCATGAATGTCACCAAACTCAAATTCATTGCCATCCTGAGATGTCTTTCGAGTGAATATGAGCTTGTCACTGCGGCTGTTGATTTCATAAAGCCATTCCTCTTTGATTCCGTTTATCGAGAATTCCACGCCGTATGCAAAGTATCGCCCGGCGGTCTTGAACTCAATCTCAATTTTCGAGATTGGTTTTACGGTTTTTACAAGTTTGAACGGCTCGAAGTCTCCGGATGGGAATCTCCCCACGGCTATCTGCTGGAGCAGAGCAATGGCTTTGATTACATTGCTTTTGCCGGAGGCATTGGCTCCGTAAATCACACCGATTTTCAACACCGAAATATCATCGCGCTTCTGTGCCCGGCTGACATGGGTGGGATGGATCGTTCCCTTACCGGCAACGAAGCTGATTGAGGTCTCTTCCTTGAAAGAGAGTATGTTCTCGAATGTGGCTCTTAGAATCATTATTTGTCGTATGATTACATTGTTTATGCAAAGTTACGACAAATAATCCGTTCCTCCAAATAAGTAGTGTTGATTTTAGGTAAAAAGATTGTTTATTTGTGACGGATCGCGTATCGTTGATGTGGCATCATCAAATTATTTGTTCAAAAATTTCAACGTGTTCAATACGGTTGAACATAGACACTATATTGAACACGCTGCGTGAAAGTCTGAGGGAAAAGTATCGCTTTTGTGCATAAAGGGAGAAACAGAGCTATGGCAATGCTTGAAAGGGGATAGTCATAGAGAGTAGATTTTATTCAAATTATACCATTAAGGGTATAAAATATTTTGCAATAATGCGAATTATACCCTTTGGGGGATATTCATGTGAAAGCGGCAAGAGGCTGGGCGGTCTGCATTGTTGGCGGCGGTTATGCCGTCAAAAGGTGACGGTGCAGGCACTGACACCTTTCGACCGCATCGCGCCTACGGGCAACTGCGGAACACCGAGAACCGGCAACGCCTCCGAGGATTGGCAGCGGCTTCGCTGATGCCACATCGGAGACTTATTGCCGTTCCTCCGTGTTCTTTTTCGCTGTTGCCTGATAAGGATTTTACGACCACCCCGCCACTTGCCGCTTGTTTCAGCAGTCCACGGGTCGAGACAATGATAATCCGCCTTCCTGCGTTGTCGGCTTATCACAGACTCGCCCTGCCGGGACTGGTCAATTCCATCAAAAGAGTGGTACTATTCGATACTGACATTCAGACATGCAGGAACAGCCTGTGTTATCAATATAATTCCAGTCTTTATGCTCATGTGGTGTATTGCCTACAGCAATCGCCATGCGCCGGAATGGAGCTTCAAGGGCTACATCAATATCTTTCCTTGTTTCCACTCCTCAAACAGGGATGGACAGTATTGCAGCCACATGGTCATTGTTGGGGCCGGCATTTGCCATTCTTCGCCCGTTCGCGGCATTGATACTTGATTACGGTGTATGTCCCTGCCGACTTCTTTCCCATTTTTAGTAACCGTCCCTTTTTATCGATGATTGCTGTGCTGATTATCGCCATTCCGATGTATGTATGCGCTACAGGTTCTATTCCCATAGCATTGTCTTTGGTGCTTAAAGGGCTTTCACCCGGAACGGCTTTTGTATTGCTAATGGCCGGTCCTGCCGCCAATTTCGCCTCTTCTGCTTTGATAGTTCGTGAAATGGGGCGTAAGACAGCCATTGTCTACTTACTTTCGATTGTTCTCGGTGCAATTGCTTTTGGATTAACCATAGATTATTTGCTACCGGCCCATTGGTTTGATGTTAGTAGCAAGCATGCCATGACCGGACACGAACATGGGTTCAGCATATTTCCATCCATGTGTTCTGCCATTCTTCTTGTGCTGCTCATAATCACTTTTATTAAAAGATATAAACGACATAATATAAATCATTCAACTATGACGAAGGAATATACAATTAAAGGAATGAGTTGTCCCCATTGTCAGGCAACCGTAATAAAATGTATCAGTGAAATTAAAGGTGTAAAACAAGTAGATGTTAATCTCTCTACCGGGAAAGCAGTAGTTGAAGGAGAACACAACTCTGCTGATATTGTCGCTGCCGTCAGAAATGCCGGATTCGATGTGTTTCAGTGAATAAATGAATAAAATTAACCTGTTTGCATTGTAAGTGATTGATAATGATATTCAAGCGATTTTGTATCATTCTTAAAATTCGGGCGGTATTACCTCCTTTTCGAGGGCTGCCCGATAACAATAAAATTTTCTTTTGTGATTAACCATGATTCGTGTTTATTAATGGCTGTCTGATTTATTTTTGGCATTTGAATATGGCTTTAATGCGAGTCAAACCGGCAGTTCCTAAAATGAGCAATGCTGCATATTGAAATGTTTTGGCAAGTCCGAAAAACACCGCCCATAATACACCTTTCGTTGTTGCCGATAAGGGAAGCAACATCTGAGCAAATGAAACTATATAGCTTATTACACAGAGTATTGCCACGACTATGCCTGTACGGAACGACAGCCCGCCAAGCCTTTGTTTGAATCGAATGAAAGTAGGAGGCATAACAATTAAACAACTTTTCTAAACGATTTATCGTTTGTCTCCTTCTATTTGTTCCATTGCCTTCATAGGACATTTTCTCACGCATTTGCCACACTCGATGCAAAGGTTGTAATCTATCACCGGAAAGCCGTCGGCATCCTGTGAAATAGCTCCGACCGGACACATCTTAATCAGTGGACATACATGGTTGTGAGGGCATATACTTTTATTGAGCTGTATCATAGTTCTATTTTTTTATTTGCAAAGTTAAGTGTTATTCCACGTTCTACAAAATAGATTTTTTATATCTTTGCATCGAATTTATCGAATACAAATAAGACTATATGACACTCCAGCAAATGGAATACATTGTGGCGGTTGATAAATACCGCCATTTTGCAAAGGCGGCGGAATCGTGCGGCGTTTCGCAGTCCACCCCTGTCTTCTCTCGTTCAAAAACTTGAGGCGGAACTTGATGTGACTATATTTGACCGCAATAGTCATCCGGTCAAGCCGACGGCTGTCGGCGAAGAAATCATCAGCCGTGTAAAACAAGTGCTGTTCAACGCCGCACAAGTCAAAGAACTGGTGGCCACACGAAAAGGAGAGTCCGTCGGAAACGTCTCGCTCGGGATTATTTCAACCGTTGCGCCGTATCTCTTGCCAAAGATGTTTAAATATATGTCGGTCAATCATCCCGACATACATCTGCATGTCGAGGAAGCGAGGGTTTCCACCCTTGTTTCAAAATTGGAGCGCGGGGAGATTGATATCGCGATTATGGCAACACCTGTCAGCAACAGCGAGCTGCTGGAGATTCCGATTTTCCGTGAACGGCTAATGGCTTACGTCTCCCCGGAATCGCCTATCCACAATGACGACGTCTTGCAAACAAACAGCCTTCCCGTCGACAGCGTCTGGGTGCTCCGCGAAGGCTATTGTCCCAATCGCGGCGTTTTCCCTTTCTGCAACAATATTACGGGCAGACAAGCCATATATGAAGCTGGAAACGTGGAGACTCTCATAAAAAGCGTGGATGAGAACGGCGGGTATGCAATCATCCCCGAGCTGCATGTGCCACTTCTCAGAAAATGCCAGCAAACAAACGTACGCATACTTGCAAACCCCGAACCGAGTCGAGAGATAGCTTTTGTTGTTCACCGCAATTTTGTGCGTGAACGACTGCTCAACATCTTTGTCGATTCAATTAAGACCATAATACCCGCGGATATGCTTTATCAACGAATCCAAAAGTTTCCGATAATCATCTAATCGAATTTATCGATATTGTCATTTATTTTATCGTTTGCATCAATGGTGTAAATGGAGTAATTTTGTAGCGTTAAAACCCTATCGATAAATAAAAAACAATATGGCTAATAAGCAATTTTTCCGTTCACTGCCACGCAAAGGCTTCCCACTATACTGGATTCTGCTGGGATATCTTGTCGCAGGCTACTTTTGGCCGGCTATCGGATTCATTGCCATAATCTGTATGATAGCGCCTGTCGCTTTTGCTGTGCGCAAGGGTCGTTGGTGGTGCGGCAATGCCTGCCCGCGTGGTAACCTCTACGACAGGATTCTGACGAAATACTCGCCGCACAGACCTATCCCGGCGTTTGTGCGCACCCGAGGATTCCGTATCCTTATGGTGATGTTCATCTTCACCATGTTCGGCATACAGATGTACCGGGCATGGGGCGACTGGAACGACATGGGGCGTGTGTTCTGGACAATCATACTTATTACCACTATCGTAGGCGTGACCCTTTCGTTTATTTACGCTCCGCGCACATGGTGCTCGTTCTGTCCGATGGGAACGTTGTCATCTTGGGTGACTCCACGCAGCGGCAGACTTCCAGACAACTACAGCCGCATTATGGTTAGTGAAAAATGTACCACCAAATGCAAGCTCTGCTCTGCGGTATGTCCAATGCAGCTGAAGCTGTATGAGAGTCGGAATAACGCAGAAGGCTTCCTTCATCCCGATTGTATCAAATGCGGCAACTGCATCAAAGGATGCCCCTTGAAAGTCCCTGCAATGAAGCCATAACCGACAGCCAATAGCCTCCGTCCGAAAAAGAGCCGACATTAAAGCCGGCCCTTTTCGTATGTATACCACTTGTTGAAAAGGTTTGCTATCGCCGAAGATGCAGAATCTGCTTTTGAAACCGGCAAGAGGCTAGGCGGTCTACATTGTTGCGGCGATTATGCCGTCATAAGGTGACGGTGCGGGCTCTGACACCTTTCGACCGCATCGCGCCTACGGACAACTGCGGAAATAACATTCGCGAGTGAGCCGAAAGCGCAAGTCGGCGAAGCCGGTGTGCGGTGCGAAGCATTCGGACTCACCGCAACACCGAGAACCGGCAACGCCTCCGAGGATTGGCAACGGCTTCGCTGATGCCACCTCTGAGATTTATTGCCGTTCCTCCGTGTTCTTTTTCGCTGTTGCCTGATAAGGACTTTTATGACCGCCCGGCCACTTGCCGCTTGTTTCAGCAGTCCACGGGTCGAGACAATGATAATCCGCCTTCCTGCGTTGTCGGCTTATCACAGACTCGCCCTGCCGGGACTGGTCAGAGATACTTGCTTGCCTCTTTAAGGCTAAGAGGATTCATTTTATCACGGTATCTTTCTATGAAACCGCGCACCCATTCAGGATTAGACTTGGAATAATCCCGAAGACTCCATCCGATTGCCTTGTTGATGAAAAACTCTGAACTGCCGAAGTTATTGACAAGAATCTTTTCAAGCAGCTCCACATTCGTGTCGAGTTTACGGCACAACTGATGATCTATGGCGATACGACGTACCCAGAAATCATCATCTTCAGACCATTTCAACATAAGATCATTAATCCGGCTATCTATGAAAGCGATGTTGCCGACAATCCGGTCAAGACCGTCTATCGTATCCCACCATTGTTTTGAACGGACAAATCTTTCGATGATGGCAACATCATCATATTTCAGGAATTTCTGCATCGCCACCAGATAGTCCATGACTACATATTGGAACTCGCGGTATTCATCAGTCCAGCATTTTTCAAGGAAATCCCAGTCAACGGCATCTGCCTTCTTTTCTTTATTGAGAATGGATTTATAGACAGCCTTTCTTTTAGGCGTCGGAATGCCATAATATTTGAACTTATCACGCATATATGAAGACATTTTCTTAGCGTTATCCTCATCACGTAACAGCTCAAACACCTCTTTTATTTCCTGATACTTGTCTATGTATGTAGTCATTTAGATTGCAAAATTAGCTATTTTTCACGGGATTTCAGTGCCAATATGCTGTCATTCGTTTTCACCGTCACGGAGCCTTAGCTCCAGATTATGCGATACTATCAACTCAGGAAGCCTTGCTTGCTCGGATTCAGAAACGTGCGGAGCAGGGCTATTCTTTTGCCTTTTGGCTGAAAAATCTCCACACTTGCAGGTAGTATTTTTAACCCAAAGGGCGAACAGCCCTTCTTTGCTTCCGCACGCTGCCGTGTCAACGAGCAAGCAAAACTTCGATAGTCGATAGACGCATAAAAAAATGTCGCACGATGAAAACGAACAACAACATATCAAACAGACGAGGCAGAGCATCCATCTCCAATCTCAACCGCATAAAAAGGGTTCTCCTCTGGGCGGTGGGGATAATCGGGGCAATACTCGGATTGGTGTTGTGGGTGTTTCTCCGACCGATATTCCGAGGCGTGGGCTGGGTAATCAGCCTTATATCTGCCCTAATGATAATCTTTTGGTTACTGGCAAATCTCTAAAACTCAACTGATATGGCTACACTGAAATCAAACAATGCTGCAATCGCAGCAATGCAGCAGATGCTACAGGAGCGTTGCATCGCCGATCCATCATTCGCTATCAAGATGGTGAACCCATCAAAGAGTATGGATGAAGCCGTGAACTATCTCTGTTCCCAAATCCAAAAGAGCGAAATGTGTTGCGTGGATGATACCACCGTGATGAACATATTGGTCCACTACTTCGACGAGAACGAGATTGAGGACTGCGGAAAGGTCAACTGCAACATCGTGGTATCAAAGCCGGAACTCTCCAAGGAAGACAAGGCAGAACTCAAGGAGCAGGCTATGGAGCAGTACCGAGAGGAGCAACTCCGAGAAATCAGAAGGCAGTCGGCACCGAAGGCTCAACCCAAGCCGACCACCGCACCGAAAGCCGGAGAAGAAATCAATGTTCAACCCAGTCTTTTCGACTTCTAAAACTCCAGTAATATGAAACCGAGAAACAAGAAACAACAGCATATCGTGGAACTGAGTGGGCGACTCCGCCCGCTCACCACCGCCCAAAAGCAATGGGCGTTCAGCCACACCATCGACCATTGCGCCTATCGTCTCAAATCGGGCAAGGCGGTATGTATGGACTGCGGATACGAATGGCAGGAGGTAGGCTTCGGCATCTATCGTTGCCCCAACTGCGGAGAACGGGTTGAGATACGCAACACCAAGGAGCGTGTACGCCGAGACAAGTCCTATTTCAACGTAATCTCCACTATGGAGGACTATCAGGTAGTGAGAATGTTCCTGATGATAGTGGAGATGCGCAAGGAGATGAAGGCTAAACCCGCCTATCTTGAAATCGGTCAGTATTGGATTGACCCCAAGGGACACGCCACAGTAGTGGGACTCCAGCGCACACTCGGCTACTATGTTGACTCTTTCGCATTCGGCTCTCCTTTGGAAATAAGGGGCGACAACGATGCTTTCCGTCACATCGCAAGCCAATGGGTATATCCGCGCATCAAGGCAACCGACACCATCAAGCGCAACGGGTTCAAGGGATGTTGCCACGCAATGCACCCCGTCACACTCTTTCAGCAGTTGCTCACCAATCCCAAAGCCGAGACGCTGATGAAATCCGGAGACATCGAAATGCTCCGCTATCTATGTCAGTATCCGCAGGAGGTTGACAAGTATTGGAACTCCGTCAAGGTAGCCAAGAGAGCCGGATATACATTCAAGGCACCGAGTATGTGGTTCGACTACATCAAGATGTTGGAGCGTATGGGCAGAGACCTCCATTCCCCGTCATTGGTAGCTCCGAAAGACCTCAAGCACGCTCACGATGAATATGTGGAGAAGGTCAACCGACAGAGACGGAAGGAGCAGAGGGAAGCAATCCGTAAGAAGGCGGAAGCCGACCAAGCCAAGTTCGAGGAACTAAAAGGTCGCTTCATCGGACTGACGATGACAGACGGGACAATCCGGCTCCATACACTTGACAGTGTAGCCGACTACTACGAAGAAGGCACAAAGCAACATATCTGTGTAGGTTCGGCGGGTTACTATCTCAAAGCCGACACATTGGTGTTCACCGCCACAATGGGAGGCAAGACCATCGCCACGGTTGAAATCTCGCTGAAAGACTACTCAATCGTCCAATGCCGAGCCTTCGCCAACCAAGTCTGCGAATACACCGAGCAGATAGCCGGCATCATCAACGCCAACAAGAAGATGATAGCCGAGCGCAAGAGAGCATAAGTTTAACCCGACCACCGCCAACTCCGGCGGTGGTCACAACACCCCCAAGACTATGACACGAATGACCCAAAACGGATTATCGACCACACAAGCCGGACAGGAACAGTACGAGACCTTCTACTCAGCCCACAGAGGTCGCAGGATAACGAGAGTGATGTACTTATCCACACAATTTAGTTATCACAATGTAATCCATATTTAAAGTGTAATCAACTTGATATCAGTGGAACTTTCATTTGTCAACTTGTGATAATTTTTTATTTTATGAGTTGGGTAATATTGCCTGAACAAATAGCTTCAACATGAAACATCTTACAGTTAACAACATTGTAAGACGCAGCATGGACATCTTCAAATCAAGGAATTTGGCTAATGGCACACTTAACTCTTATGTCGGGATTGTCAGAAAGTTAAAGGACTTCATGTATGAAAATTCCATCACAATATATGATGAGGATGTTGGGCGGCGTTTCTACAAGCAAATCATTGAGAAGACGGCATTGTCGGATTTTGCAATCATGTCCATGCACCGGACCTTGCGTATATTGGACGCAATGGTTTCCGGGAAATATCTTCCACCTCCCACATGGAAAATAAAAGGGGTATATAAGTTCAAGGGAGAATTTGGAGCAATCGGGAAACGCTTCATAGAGGACCTTCGGTGTGCGAATCGGCTATCTCCATCAACTTGCGGGTGTTATTCATCGGCAATAAACCGTTTTTGTGAAAGAATGGAACTTGAGGACGTGACCCTGATGACAATATCAAGGGAAGACATAGTAAAATATGTGAGTTCACTTCCATTCAAAGGACACTCTGGACTTGTGCCAATAAAACGTTTCCTGAAACATCTTTATGAAATTGGGGCTATCGGCACTAATTATGAGGATGTAGTACATCCTTTCATAAGAAGCAGGCAGGTCTTGCTTCCATCGGTATACGATGACCATGAGATTATGCGGATAGAAAAAGCTATAAACCGTATAACTCCCATAGGCAAGCGCAACTATGCCATAGTGTTACTCGCATCGAGACTTGGACTTCGCGCATCAGACATCTCAGGACTTAGATTCTCCAATCTTGACTGGGATCGGAACATAATAGACCTGCGACAACTGAAAACGAAGCAGAATGTGGTGCTTCCACTATTACCTGCTGTAGGGAATGCCATTATAGATTATGTCAGAAACGGAAGGCCCCATACAGACAGCAAAAATATCTTTGTAGCACACTCGAACGGGCATGGTGTCCTCAAAAGTGGTTCGATAAGCTCGATAGTATCACGATATATACTGACAGCCGGACTTGATGTGTCGAGACGCCACCATGGATCGCATTCATTAAGACACAGTTTGGCCACACACTTGCTCGGCAACGGTATTACGCTTCCTGTCATAAGTGATATACTTGGTCAGGAAAGTCAAGAATCCACCAAGGTTTATCTTGGCGTAAACGTGTCCCAACTAATAGAGACATCCCTTGTTGTGCCGCTTGTAAACGAGAACTTTTACAGACAGGAAGGAGGTTTTTTCTATGAGTAGTGAAAAAATGACCTCTGTATGGGCAAAATACATAGAATCCTTCATAGCGGAAAAAGAAGCTCAAGGGCATGGCTCTCGCGAATACCGGAACCTGTTCCTCAGGTTTGACCGTATGATGAACCGCATGGGAGTCAATGATATTTTCTTTTCAAAAGAATTATTTGATGCATGGGCGGTCAATGAGCTTAGGGACGTAAGCAATGCGACCAAGAGGAATAAATTGTCAAAAATCAGGCAGTTCTCAAAATATCTATGCAAATTGGGGATAGAGTCATACATACCCATGATACCGCGCCTGCATTCTGATTACATTCCGTATGTGTATAGCAAAGATGAAATACAGCGTATTTTCGAGGTGGCTGACAGTCTGAGATACTCCTCGTATACGTCAAAATCTGTATTGATGGCAATACCTGCTTTGCTACGGCTGCTGTATAGTACGGGGATTAGAATCGGCGAGGCCATCTCTCTAACCAACAAGGATGTTGATTTTGACAAAAAAATTCTGTTGCTAAATAAAACTAAAAATGGACATCAGAGACTTGCGCCGATAAACGACTCTTTGGGCAAGGTACTAAGGCAATATCTCAACTACAGGGATAGAATGCCATTGGTCGGTATAACAAAATCCAACAGTCCGTTTTTCATAACCCACCGTGGACAGAAAATGAGTACGGCGTCTGTCCGGGCCTGGTTTAGCATCATTCTTAACAAAGCGTCCATTACGTCCCCGACCAACTGTTGTCGTCCATGCATTCATGGACTGAGGCATACGGCAGCAGTACATGCCATGAGAAATATGATTGAAAATGGACGGGACATTTATGCCTGTATGCCAATACTTTCTGTATTTCTCGGGCATACAAAGCTCCAAAGTACCGAATATTATCTGCGTCTTACAAAAGACCGATATCCTGATATTCTAAAAAAGGATGCAGCAGTGACAGTCAACATATCAAATGTAATATCACGTTCAATGCTAAAATATGAAGAGGATTGATTTTATGGACTTTGCTAAATCGGTACAGTCCTTCTTCCACGATTATTTGGTTATTGAAAGAGGGGTGAGCGCAAACACGGTTCGCTCATACAGGGATACTTTCACTCTGATGTTTGAGTTTTTTGAACAGACTATGGGGATACATCCAGACTCTCTTTCATTCAAAATGCTGACAAGAACCAAAATAATCGA
>ERZ835051.3003-NODE-3003-length-13923-cov-2.832997_pt1 | contig 13923 bp, 8 predicted proteins | sample MGYA00519575_ERZ835051 | MGnify/ENA primary metagenome ERZ835051 (study PRJEB31850, sample SAMEA3708769) | human gut metagenome | biome: human gut; feature: human-associated habitat; material: faeces | place: China | collected 2014 ... | reverse complement strand
CCGCAATCGTACCGACGATGACATCCGTACCGTTTTCCTGCCGGTAAAGTTCTGCCATGTATCCTTTGAAATCGGTGGAAGGAGCCTTCCATGTCCAGTTCGTACCGCTGACCGGTTCTTCTCCGACTATTTCTCCCGAAAGGCGATAGCGGACCTTTGTTCCGGCAGGCAAGGCATCGGCGGCAGTGAAAGTCACCGTCTCGTTCGGTTTATAAAAAGCCTTGTCGGTTGTCAGTTCCACGCATAAGTCCGATGTCACCGGAGTTACTTCGGTCACACTGCCCGATGCTCCTCCGTTCTGTGGGTTTGATTCATGATCGTCGCTGCAAGCCAGACACAGGAAGGCAGCTACCAAATATATTATCTTCTTCATCTTGAATACTTGTTTATTGTTTTACAATCGAAATCGTTTCTTTCAACTGGTCAATCGTAATCCGATACGAGCCTGCTTCCTGAATATTCCATTTATTGTCCAGACTGCCGAGGTCTGCATCCGGATACATATTCTTCAGTTCCGCATCCGTTTTACTGGTAAATAAGGCTGTCTCCACTTCACCGGTCGGTGTCTTTCCGTTCTTGTCCGCCATCAGCCAGTCTCCGTTCCAGTCGGACTGCTTGTCGCAGGAAATCTTCATCTCCCCTGTATTCAGTGTACCGCTCCAGGTAAAGATGTAAGGGCTGTCGGCACTTTTAGTCATCGGAGTGGCGTTGTCGATGCTCCATCCGTTCGGGGTGGCATCGCCTACCAGGTACAATCCTTCGTAAGGGGTAAACGGACGCATCAGCATCTTTTCCTTTCCCTTGGTTGTGAGGAACAGCACTTTATAGGCCTTGCCGCATTCGCTTTCCTTCATTTGCCATTTATGGTCTTCACCTCCCAGTACGACAGAAGTGGAAGTATACGGAGCGTTCTCTTCGGTAGGATGGAAGAAAGCATCCGACTGACCGAAGTCCTTCACGGAAGTAAACTTAAATTCACCGTCCGCCTTCCACGGAATCACGGCGCCATAATGGAACAGGTCCATCTGAGCGGCATCTTTAGACAGTGCCTCGAATCCCCAGCCATTGTCGCCGGTAAAGGAGCCGACGATGTAAAATTCTTCAAAGCGCCATCCGATGTTTTCCGTTTCGGTCATGGTCATTGTCAGGTCGAGCAGGTCTACCTTGACTATATAGGTCGCTTCCTTGCTGACTGTAAACGGTTCGTCCGGTTCGTCGCCCGATGTGCGGTAGATAAGCCGTAGTTCTTCTCCGGCAGCGGCATCCCGGTTGTAGGATGGAAGAAATTCTCCCAATGTCGTTATAAACTTGAATACACCGGTGTTCAGTTTTCCTGTCCACGTAAACTGTCCGTTGTCCGTGCGTTCCATAGGCGTCGCTTGATCGGCGCTCCATCCGTTCGGGGTAGCTTCTCCGATAAGGTAAAGCGTAGAAGTAACCGGTTGATAGGTAGTCACATCCAGCGTGACTGTGGCACGCTGCTCCTTTTCTTCCATTCCGGCAACGGTAGCGGTAATGCGTGCTTCCAGCGATACTTTCTCGGCATAGCCGACGCCTAGCTGCGTGTTCAGAAACTGATTGAGTTCTTCCGTTTTCTTCGTCCACTGATAAGTTCCCGTTCCTAAATCTACGGAGTAGGCACGGGCGAAGTCTGTTCCCGCCTTGGCTATTTCCAGTGTATAAGAGATGCGGTTTCCGCTTCCGTAGTTCGTTCCCGTAGTCCATGAAAGCGTTAACGCCTCCTGAGTGTGATTCTTTTCGTTCAGTACGATCTCCTGCTGATTCACCGTAAGAGTCAGCGTATCATGTCCCTTGTCCGTCTCCATATAATCCTCGGCGCAGGAAACCATCGCTCCGCCGATGAAAAGAGAGCACAGCATCTGATATATATATTTCTTCATCATATGATCTGTCTAAATGAATGATTGTAAAAGCGATTAATAACCGGGATTCTGAGTCATCAGATTGTTAGAGTCCATCTCTGTCTGCGGGATGGGCAGCAGCAGGCGTTCCTTCGTCACCTGATTCTTGCCGATGGATTTCAGGAACTCAATCGCATAGTTACCATTATTGATACGAATCATGTCAAACCAGCGATGTCCCTCAAAAGCAAGTTCCATCCGGCGTTCGTGAATAATCTTTTCCCGCATTGTTTCCTGATTCAAGGTAGTCGGTATATCCGTCAGTCCGGCACGCTGACGAACGATATTCAGAGGTGCGGCAGCCTGGTCGGGATGTCCCAGTTCGTTCAGGGCTTCCGCTTTCTTCAACAGGACATCCGCATAACGGTATATCACGAAGTTATTCGGGTTGGTATTATATTCCGGCGAAACGGTCTTCGACACAAGGAACTTCCGGACGTTGTAACCTGTACTCGACCACGAACGTCTGTACTCCATGCCGTCGAAAGCAGGACAACCTTGATATAAAACGGTCACATCTTTGCGCAAATCGCCCGCTTCGTACTCTTTGATAAATTCTTCCGTAGGCAGATTCCATCCGTAAGCGCCTGCCACCATACCGGAGTTACGGGGTCCCATGAAGGTCGACAGCCAGGAAGACTGATTGTCCCCTCCCCAGAAATCGTATTCCGTACTGCCGGAGTATTGTACTTCGAAAAGGGATTCCGCACCGTTATTGATTGTAGCGTCAAAATTATCGGCATACTTGCACTGAGACAAATCATATCCCATCGCAGTAATCTGATCGCACAACGTAACGACTTCACTGTAATAGTCCCGATGGTTGGGCGCCAGCGTCAGGTAAATATCTGCCAGCATAGCCATCGCCGCCTCTTTGCAGGCACGTCCCTTGTCACTTTCTCCGTAACTGCTCTTCGGGGGAAGCATATCCACCGCATTCTTACAGTCCGAAAGAATCTGCGCATATACTTCATCTACCGTATTGCGGGCAATATCCGTCGATTGTCCCGGCTCAAAGGGCTGTAACCGCAAGGGTACGCCACCATAAAGACGGACGAGGATATAGTAGTAATGAGCACGCAGGAAATATGCCTCACCCATGCAACGGTCTTTTATCTCATCGGAGATGGCAGCCGAAGGCAGATTGGAAAGCACGATATTACAACGTCCGATGCCTACCCACGGAGAACGCCATACGTACAGGGCAAAACCGTTGTCGCTCTGCGCTATAAAGTTAGACGCCTGAACTGTTTCCAGTCCGTCGGTTCCTCCTCCGGCGCCTACCTCGCTGTTGCCGGCAATAATGTCGAGGCTCCACAGGCGCTGATTATACATATTGGATGACTGCAACGTCTTATAGCAGGCAGTAGTCAGTGCTACGGCAATCTCATTGGTCACTTCCGATTCGGGGTCCACACCGTATTTGGGGTACTTATCTAAGAAATCGCTGCATGATGTCAAGGCAAGAATAGCAAGCATCATCACCAAAGTTGTTATCTTTTTCATTTTCTTCCTCCTGATTTAAAAGTTAAAGTTCAAGCCCATACTGAATGTACGCGAGATAGGGTAACGGCTACTGTCTATACCGTTGACATCCACCTCGGGGTCGAAGCCCGAATATCCGGTGATAGTCGCCACATTCTCGCAAGAGAAGGAGATACGGGCGTTTTCCAGTTGAATCTTTTGCAGCCATTTTTTAGGCAGTGTATACGAAAGGGTAATATTTTTCAGACGGAGATACGAACCGTTTTCCACAAATCTGTCGGACACGCGGCAGTTCTGGTTCGGGTCGCCCCAAATGGCACGCGGCATGGAGTAGCTTGTGCCTTCTCCTGTCCAGCGGTTCAGTACGGCTGTGGTCTGGTTGTAGGCGGCAGCCATTCCTTCGTTGTCCACGTTGTTGGCATTATAAATCTTGTTGCCTGCCACTCCTTGCAGGAAAACGGAGAGTTCCCATCCTTTGTAAGAGAGGTTGTTGGAGAGGGAGAAGAACCAGTTCGGATTCGGATTGCCAAGAATCGTACGGTCTTCGTCATTGATCACTCCGTCGTTGTTCAAGTCTCTGAAACGGATGTCTCCCGGAGCTGCGCCCGGCTGGGTGGCATGGCGGTTGACTTCCCCCCAGTTTTGGAAAAGCCCGTCAGTAACATATCCATAGAAAACGTTGATCGGGTAACCGGCTTTCAGCATGGTCACGTATGAATTGCCTATCTGGTTGATAAACATCGGAGTTTCGCTGTTCAGATCCAGAATCTCATTCTTATTATAGGTAGCCGTTAAAGCGGATTCCCAGGAGAAGATGCCTTTCAGGTTGATGGTACGCAATGTCATTTCCACTCCTTTGTTGCGCATCTTGCCGGCATTGGTGAAAGTCTCGGTAGTATCCTCAAAGCCCGAAGTGATGGGGATGGAAGCCTTCACCAGCATATCATTCGTATTCTTAATATAAGCATCCAGTGAGAGGCTGACACGCGAATCGAACAGGCTCATGTCCACACCGAAGTTGGTCTGGCGCACTTCTTCCCAATGGATGTTCGGATTGGAGAGGGTGGTAGATACCAAAGCGGTGGAGTTATTGTTTCCGAAAGGATAGACACCCGTGTTGTAGGAAGCGACAAAGCCGTAGTTGCCGATTTCCTGATTACCGGTCACACCGTATCCGACACGCAGTTTGAGATCGTTCATCAGGGAGTTATCTTTCGGGAACCAGTCTTCCTGAGAGACACGCCAAGCCAAAGATACGGAAGGGAATGTTCCCCATCGGTTGTTCTTACCAAAGCGGGAAGAGCCGTCACGACGTACGGTAAGCGACAGCAGATATTTGTCGTTATATGTATAGTTCAACTTTCCGAAGAAAGAAACGAGTGAGTAGCCTTCGCCTGCACCATAGGACTGTGCCGTGCCTACACCTGCATCCGGCCACATATAGTCGGGTGTGAGGATGGAAAAGTTTTCTTTGTAACCAGAGAAATGTATATCGTCTTCACGATTCAGTTCCATACCCAGCATTACGTCTCCGCGGTGTTTGCCAACTTCCATATTATAAGTGGCGATGGCATTCCACATCCATTTGGTCCAATGCTCTTGCTTTGCTTCTATGGCATTCTTGTCGTTAGCTACATTGCCTTCCGTGATGGGATAGGTAAAGATACGTTGTTGTTTTTGTGAGTAGTCTATGCCAAAAGTAGAGCGGAGATTGAAGTTCTTGAACGGATTCAGGTTGATATATGCATCGCCGAACATACGCCAATATGTGTAGCGATTGTCGGCATTGCGTTGCAGGCGCGCTACCGGATTTTCACGGTCGGGATAGCCGCTGACGGGACCGGCAAATTTACCTTCGGTTGTATATACCGGCAGTGAAGGATTGGCTTGTAGCACGTTTTGCAGGAATCCGCCGGGAGCTTGCACTTCGCTGGTACGGTTTACGGTGAAGTGCTCGCCTACGGTCAGCAGGTTGTCTATTAGTTTGTAGTCAGCATTCATACGGGCGGATATGCGGTCAAAATCAGTATCTTTTATGATGCCCAGATTCTTGTAATATCCTAAGGAGAAGAAAGACGAACCTTTTTCCGAGCCGTTGCTTACAGATACGTTGTATTGTTGGATGATACCAGTGCGTGTGGTCTGGTCGAACCAGTCGGTGTCTGCGGCAGGTACTGTATTGGCGGCATCCAGATATTTGCGCATGCTGATGCCGTTGAGTTGTGGATAACCGTTTACACCGTAGTTCCAGTCATAGAGGTAGCCTAAGTTGTTGGTATTCGGGTCTTGTCCTTCGTTCACATAGGCTTGCCACATGGCACGGCCATATTCTTCGGTGTTCAGTACTTCCAGTTTGTTGGTGTACATGGAAGCGGAAACGGAAGCGTCAAAGTTAATCTTGAGTTGTCCTTCTTTGCCCTTCTTTGTGGTAATGATGATGACACCGTTGGCAGCGCGGCTACCGTAGATAGAGGCAGAAGCGGCATCCTTCAGTACCTGTATGGACTCGATGTCATTGCCATTCAATTCGTGCATGCCTCCTTTGGTGGGCACGCCATCGATGATGTAGAGCGGGTCATTGTTGTTTAGCGTACCTATACCGCGGATACGGATGGTAGTGCTGCCGCTTGGATTACCGTCGGCCGTAATGTTCATGCCCGGTACACGCCCCTGCATGGCTTTCATTGGATTGTTTTCGTTTTGCTTGGCTATTTCATCCATGCTGACTACGGAGATGGAACCGGTAAGGTCTGCTTTGCGTTGTGTGGTGTAACCGGTTACCACTACTTCCTGCAGCATTTCCGAGTCTTCGTGCATGATGACACTCATGGATGTTTCCGCTTTCAAGGTTAGTGTTTTGTAACCTATATAAGAGAAAGTTATTTCGGAACCCGGCTTTACGGTGAGGGTGAAGTTGCCGTCTATATCCGTAATCGTTCCGTTGGTTTTATCTGCCTTGTCCACAACGGATGCCCCGATGATGGGGTAGCTATCGGTAGCAGAGGTTACCGTTCCTTTTATTTGGATGTTTTGCGCATAGGCAAAACCACATAATCCTAAAAGGAACATCATAATGCTAAGTTTTCTCATACGTTATAAATTTATTGTTAACAATTATCTTGTGAATTCTCAAAACAGCTTTCCCGATCATGTTTTGATATTGCAAAGTAAATGGATTGCATTGAAACTGGCTATAAAAAATGATACGGATGCTGCAAAATTTGTTTCGTGGTATGGAGCTGACTATGCCCAGGAGATAGCCTGGTATCAATTTTAGCTGCATTTGTAACATTTGTGTTAGCCCTTTTCGCTTTTATTCCTTTTCTTTGCAATGTGCTTTCCCGAGCATTGAGTGAGTTCATAAAGTAAACATTAAATTTAATACCTGATTTTGAAAATGAAGCATTACTTTCATAGAATACTTTCTCCTTTTTGGGGAAAGATTATTGTAACTTTTCTTATTGTAATAATGAGTATTGGTATTTGTAGGGCACAGTATGCCGGGCTGAAAATCCATTATCTGGGTGCAAACCACAGTTTGGTACAGGTACAGGAACCGCAGAAATACCTTTTGTTGCCGGTGGAAGAGGCTGCTCCCGAGGCTACTGTCAATGTATTGGTGAATAATAAGGCCGATCAAAGTTTTCAGGTTCGGTTGGCTGTCAACCGTATCGACTATCTTGTTCCGTTTGCTTTGGATCAGTATAGAGGTAAGACGGTAACTTTCGACATTCATACCGGCAACAGCCGTACCAATGTACGCGATGCCATGGCAGATGCCTGCTGGAAAGAACTGAAACTTTCCGATACGTTTGATGATGCCAACCGAGAAGTGTTCCGTCCGTTCTATCATCACACTCCTGTCTATGGTTGGATGAACGACCCCAACGGTATGTTTTATAAAGATGGAGAATATCATCTGTATTATCAGTATAATCCTTACGGCTCTATGTGGGGCAATATGAACTGGGGACATTCATCCAGCAAGGATTTGATAAGCTGGCAGCATCATCCGGTAGTCATACAACCCAACGGATTGGGCGCTGTGTTCAGCGGTAGCAGTGTGGTTGATAAGGATAATACGGCAGGTTTCGGAAAGGATGCTATCATTGCCATCTATACTTCAGCCGGTGCCAGCCAGATACAGAGCCTTGCATACAGTCTGGACAACGGAATGACTTTCCATGTTTATGAAAACAATCCTATCATTGCCGCCGATAAGGAGTGCCGCGACCCGAATATGTTCTGGCACGAAAAGAGCGGCAAATGGATTCTTGTTTTGGCGGCTGCACTGGAAAAGGAAATGTGGATATATTCCTCTCCCGATTTAAAGAACTGGACAAAGGAGAGCAGTTTCGGACATGGATATGGTGCGCAGGAGGGTGTATGGGAATGTCCGGACCTCATGGAATTGCCCGTGCGCGGAACAGACCGTACCAAATGGGTGCTGATTTGCAATATCAATCCCGGCGGTCCTTTCGGAGGCAGTGCGGCACAGTATTTTGTAGGCGATTTTGACGGGAAAACCTTTACTTGCGATACCAAGCCCGAAGTAACCAAGTGGATGGATTACGGAAAAGACCATTATGCTGCCGTATCCTGGAGTAATACGCCCGAAAAGCGGCATACCGTGGTTGCCTGGATGAGCAATTGGCAATATGCCAACAACGTGCCTACCAAACAGTTCCGTAGCGCCAATACATTGCCGCGCGACATCGAATTGTACGAAGGCAGTGACGGCGAACTTTATCTGGCCGCAACGCCTGCACCAGAAGTAAACGCATTGCGTACGGGCAAAGCATTGAAATACGGCGCTTTCTCCGCCGGAACAAAGAAGGTATCCCGGAAACTGCCAGTCGAAAACAGCGGTATCTGTGAGATTAATCTCGAACTGGCTCCCCGCTCGGCCGATAAAGTATACATTACGTTGTCCAATGATAAGGATGAACAGACTGTAATGATTTACGACTTGAAGAACTCCACATTCAGCATGGACCGTACTGCAAGCGGACTTACGGATTTCAATAAGGACTTTCCTGCCATAACAGTAGCTCCGTGTCCGGCAGAAGCCAAGCAACGCCTGCGTCTGTTTATAGACCGTTGCAGCATCGAAGCTTTCGAGGGTGACGGACGTTTTGCCATGACAAACCTTGTATTTCCGCAGCATCCTTACACTACTATTTCCATTGCTGTAGATAAAGGACGTTGCAAAGTCAACGACCTGACAGTAAATCCTTTAAAAGTTAACAACTAAATTTCGATATCTTATGAACAATAATAGTAATTCGCTTGCAAAGCTGCTTCCCATGATGCTTTGCTTCTTCGCCATGGGGTTTGTAGACCTTGTAGGCATCGCTTCCAACTATGTGAAAGCTGATTTGAACCTGACCGATTCCCAGGCAAATATATTCCCCTCTCTTGTATTCTTCTGGTTCCTTATCTTCTCCGTGCCCACGGGTATGCTGATGAACCGCATCGGACGCAAGAAAACGGTGCTTCTCAGTTTGGCCGTGACTTTTGCATCCCTGTTGCTGCCGGTTTTTGGAGACGGATATGCGCTGATGCTGATTTCGTTTTCGCTGTTGGGTATCGGCAATGCGCTGATGCAGACATCGCTCAATCCGCTGCTTTCCAATGTCGTCAGTGGAGAGCGGTTGGCAAGCTCGCTGACTTTCGGACAGTTTGTAAAGGCTATCGCTTCTTTCCTCGCTCCTTATATAGCTATGTGGGGGGCTACACAGGCTATCCCTTCGTTGGGGATGGGCTGGCGAGTGCTGTTTCCCATTTATATGGTGATAGCGGTTGTCGCTATCCTGTGGCTGGGCACTACATCTATTCATGAGGAAAAGGAAGAAGGGCGTCCTTCTACTTTCGGCGAATGTCTTGCTTTGTTGGGAAAGCCGTTCATACTGCTTTGTTTCTTGGGCATCATGTGCCATGTGGGTATCGATGTAGGTACAAATACCACTGCACCCAAGATATTGATGGAACGTTTGGGCATGTCGCTTGCCGATGCCGGATTCGCAACAAGTCTTTATTTTATTTTCCGTACGGCAGGTTGCTTCCTCGGAGCTTTTATTTTGCAGAAACTGTCTGCTCGAACTTTCTTCGGAATCAGTGTGTTATGTATGTTGGTGGCAATGGTAGGGCTGTTCGTTTTTCATGAGATGACAATGATATATGTGTGTATCGCTCTGATTGGTTTCGGCAATTCGAATATCTTCCCGATTATTTTCTCGCAGGCGTTGCTGGCAATGCCGCAGAAGAAGAACGAGGTTAGCGGACTGATGATTATGGGTTTGTTTGGCGGTACGATATTCCCGCTTGCTATGGGTGTGGCAAGTGATGCTATCGGTCAAAGCGGTGCGGTAGCTGTAATGACGGTGGGGGTACTGTATTTGTTTTTCTATATGATGAAAATCAAACGCTGACCTTTTCCGTTCTTTTTAACGATGATAATATGTAAAACTATAAAATTAATTACCATGAATCAGATTGTAGTAGGAATGGGTGAGGCGCTTTGGGATTGCCTGCCCGAAGGAAAGAAAATCGGCGGTGCTCCGGCAAACTTTGCCTATCATGTATCACAATTCGGTTTTGACAGTCGTGTAGTCAGTGCAGTAGGCATTGATGCCGACGGTGATGAAATACTGGATGTTTTTGCGCAGAAAGGCTTGCGTACACAGATTGAGCGTGTACCTTATCCTACAGGTACGGTGCAGGTGACGCTCGATGCGGTGGGGGTGCCTTGTTATGAAATAAAGGAAGGGGTTGCATGGGACAATATACCTTTTACGGACGAGTTGAAACGTTTGGCCCTGAACACGCGCGCCGTATGTTTCGGCTCTTTGGCGCAGCGCAATGAGGCCAGCCGCATTACGATAAACCGTTTTCTCGATACCATGCCCGATGGTGCGGAACAGTTGAAGATATTCGATATCAACCTGCGTCAGGGATTTTATACCAAAGAGATTCTTTGTGACTCCATGCGCCGTTGCAACGTGTTAAAAATAAATGATGAAGAACTGGTGACAATCAGCCGTATATTCGGCTATCCGGGTATAGACTTGCAGGATAAATGCTGGATTCTTCTTGCCAAATACAATTTGAAAATGCTTATTCTTACTTGCGGCACGAACGGCAGCTATGTGTTTACTCCGGGAGTTGTATCTTTCCAGGAAACTCCGAGAGTGCCCGTTGCCGATACGGTAGGCGCAGGCGATTCGTTTACCGCCGCCTTTACTTCGGCTATTCTTAGCGGCAAACCGGTGCAGGAGGCTCATAAGCTGGCAGTGGAAGTTTCCGCTTATGTATGTACGCAGAGCGGGGCGATGCCGGAATTACCGCAAATATTGAAAGACAGAATATAATTTTTCTTATCTTTGCTCATCTGCAATCACTTAAACCAGCGAAAGAAGATGAGACGATATATTTACCTGTTACTGTTTGTTCTGTCGGTATGCGGCGGCATGGTGACTTCCTGTTCCCGGCATGAGGTACGTTTCCGTATCGGAGTGTCGCAATGCAGCGATGACGAGTGGCGTCACCAGATGAATAACGAGATGTTGCGTGAAGCTCTTTTCTACGATGGCGTAGAAGTGGAGATACGTACAGTGAAAGATGATAATGCCAGGCAGGCGGAGGATATCCGGCACTTTATAGAGGCGGGAGTGGATTTATTGATAGTCGCTCCCAATGAAGCCGAACCCATAACCCCGGTTGTAGAAGAAGCCTACGACCGGGGTATTCCCGTTATTGTGGTAGACCGCAGAATCCTTTCCGAAAAGTACACCGCTTATGTCGGTGCGGACAATTACGAAATAGGCAAGGCGATAGGCAGGTATGTATCCAATATGCTTCATGGGAAAGGTACGGTGGTGGAAATTGCGGGACTGGCGGGTTCTACTCCTGCCATAGACCGCCATGAAGGATTTATGAGCGTCATATCCGCTTGTCCGGACATCCGTCTGCTGGCAAAGGAAGACGGGGCTTGGCTGCGTTCGCGGGCGGAAGAGAGAATGGATACTTTGCTCGCCCGCTTTCCGGAAATTGATGTGGTCTATGCTCAAAACGACCGTATGGCTGCCGGCGCCTATGCAGCCGCCATGCGCCGGAAAAGGGAGAAGGGTATGCGCTTTGTCGGCACAGACGCCATCCCCGGCGAAGGCTATGGGGTGGAGCAAGTGCTTTCGGGCGAATTGGATGCGACATTTATCTATCCCACAGGCGGAGACCGTGTGATGCAGATTGCGATGGATATTCTGAATAAGCGTGACTTTCCCCGCGAAACGATTCTGAGCACTTCGGTGGTGGACCGTGATAATGCGCCCATCATGAAGATGCAGACTGCCCACATCAGTTCACTCGATGAGAAGATTGAAACCCTGAACGGGAAAATCAGCCGATACCTGGCACGCTATGCCACGCAGCAGGTTGTTCTGTACGGCAGTCTGCTGGTACTTCTGCTGGTTGTGGGATTGCTGGTTGCCGTTTATCTTTCCTTGCGTACAAAGAACCGGCTGAACCGTGAACTTTCCCGCCGGAAAGAGCAATTGGAGCAACAACGCGACCAACTGGAACAGCAGAAAAACCAGATGGAACAACTGTCGCGCGAGCTGGAGGCTGCCACGCATGCCAAGCTGGTGTTCTTTACCAACGTTTCCCATGATTTCCGTACACCGTTAACCCTGATTTCCGACCCTGTGGAGCAACTTCTTGCCGACCGTTCTATCAGCGGACAGTCACATCAACTGCTGGAGCTGATGAAGAAGAATGTACATATACTTCTGCGCCTCGTCAATCAGATTCTCGATTTCCGCAAAGTCGAGAACGGACGCATGGAACTGCATCTTGAACCGTTCGACTTGCTGGAGAGCTTCAAAGGGTGGAATGATTCGTTTCGTATGGCTCTGCTTAAGAAGCATATCGCTTTCAGCTTTGAACCGGCTTCCGGAGTAGATTATCGCATGCTGGCGGATGCCGGGAAAATGGAACGTATCTACTTCAATCTTCTTTCCAATGCGGTGAAGTACACGCAGGAGAATGGAAAGATTGTGGTACGCCTCGAAGCGGAAGACAGTCATTTCCGTTTGTCGGTATTCAATTCGGGCAGCTATATTTCTACCACTGATGTAGAGGCCATTTTTGAACGCTTTTATCAGGTAGACGGACATCAGGCCGGTACTGGTATCGGTCTTGCCCTGGTGCGTGCTTTTGTGGAAATGCATGGCGGCAATATCATGGCGCACAGCAATGAGAAAGGAACTACTTTCACCGTTACTCTTCCGAAGCGGGATACATCGCAGTATCATCCTGCCGTACCGGCATTGGCTGCCGATGAGAAAGAGATTTCGTCTACGTTGGTGGATGCGGAAATCCAGTCAGGGGATGAGGTTCTGGAAGAAGATTGTCCGATTGTGCTTGTCATTGATGATAATGCCGATATTCGCCATTATGTGAAGTCTTTGCTTGTTAAGGAATTCCGTGTGCTGGATGCGGCGGATGGGGCAACAGGCATTCGTCTTGCCATGAAATACGTGCCTGATGTGATTGTTTCCGATGTCATGATGCCCGGCATGGACGGGATAGAGTGCTGCCGTCGTCTGAAAGGGGAATTGCAGACTTGCCATATTCCGGTTATCCTGCTTACTGCCTGCTCGCTCGACGAACAGCGTATTCAAGGCTATGACGGCGGAGCGGATTCTTACATATCCAAGCCTTTCAATTCGCAACTGCTGCTTTCGCGCATCAGAAATCTTATAGCCAACCACAAACAGCTGAAACAGTTTTTCGGTGATAACCAGTCGATAGAGAAAGAATCTGTCAGCGAACTTGACAAGGACTTCGTTACCCGCTTCAAGACTCTGGTGTGGGAGAAGATGAAAGATCCGGAACTGAATGTTGAGGATTTGGGCCGTGATATGGGGATGAGCCGTGTACAGCTTTACCGTAAACTGAAGTCGCTCACAAACTATTCCCCCAATGAACTGCTGCGCCGGATGCGCCTGAAGAAAGCCGCTTCCTTGCTTGCCGCCTCCGATATGACTGTGGCCGAGATTGCCTATGAGGTAGGTTTCTCGTCACCGTCTTATTTCACGAAATGCTATAAGGAGCAGTTCGGTGAGAGCCCCACGGATTTTCTGAAACGGAAAGGATAAAACATCCTTAGCTTATCCGGATAATAAACCAATCACAATATATTCATTCTTTCTTTTATAAATGAATAGAGACTGCATCCGGCTTGCGGAGCAGTCTCTATTTTAAGTATTATTTCAATTCTTGAAATTATTCGGCAACTTCAGCGCCCCAGTTTTCTTTGGACAGACGCTTGTAGCTGTTGTAACGCCATTTAGCGTTTTCTTCGGCAGCCTTGAACAGCTCTTCGGCTTCCTGCGGATATTGTTTCATTACGGATGCGTAACGAACCTCACCCTTCAAGAAGTCCTGGAAGCCCGACCAATCCGGTTCTTTGCTATCCAGCGTGAACGGATTCTTGCCTTCAGCTTCCAAAGCCGGG
>ERZ835051.3002-NODE-3002-length-13928-cov-6.567001_pt1 | contig 13928 bp, 15 predicted proteins | sample MGYA00519575_ERZ835051 | MGnify/ENA primary metagenome ERZ835051 (study PRJEB31850, sample SAMEA3708769) | human gut metagenome | biome: human gut; feature: human-associated habitat; material: faeces | place: China | collected 2014 ... | reverse complement strand
TGTCTGTCCGGTCAGAAAAATTTACAGAAGCTGTCCGGAAGAGGGAAAACAGAGTGCGATTTTACATAGATTTAACGTAGATTTTAAATGGTGAGGTAGAAAGTAAAAATGTCATTATGATATGATGAAAACCGTGTTAAGGAAACACGCGGAAAAGAATGAAGAAAAGAAAAGGGGCGGGAGGATCCCGCATACGGAGGAAAAGAGAGGATGAATGGAACCATGGAAGTGGCATTTGGTATGGCCGGAGGGCTTGCCCTGTTTTTGTATGGCATGAACAGCATGAGTGATGCCCTGCAGAAGGCAGCCGGGGAGAAAATGAAAAGCATTTTAAGCTTTTTGACGAAGAATCCTGTAATGGGAGCGCTGGCCGGAGCACTGGTAACGGCTGTGCTGCAGTCCAGCTCTGCCACAACAGTTATGGCAATCGGTTTTGTAAGCGCGGGGCTGATGAATCTGCCTCAGGCGATTTCAGTTATTTTTGGAGCAAACGTTGGTACGACGATGACAGCCCAGCTGCTGGCATTCCAGATCAGCGATTATATTTATCCCATTATTTTCATTGGATTTCTGATGAATTTTGCAGGAAAATCAGAAAAGCTGAAAAATATCGGTCTTGTGATTTTTTCTTTCGGACTGCTGTTTGAGGGAATTGAGATTATGGGAAGTGTGATGAAGCCTCTGGCCGGAAGTCCCTTCTTTATCAATCTTATTGGAAAGGTGTCTCAGGTTCCTGTGCTGGGAGTACTGGTGGGACTTCTGATGACCCTGGTGGTTCAGTCCAGCTCTGCAACGATTGCAGTGCTTCAGAACTTTGCATCCCAGGCCGGGCCGGACGGTGTCAGCAGTGTGATTGGTCTGGGCGGTGCAATTCCGATTCTTTTAGGTGACAACATCGGTACAACCATTACAGCGCTTCTTGCATCTATCGGACAGTCTAAAAATGCAAAGCGGACGGCAGTGGCCCACAGTGTATTTAATATTACAGGAAGCATTGTGTTCCTGTTTATGATTCCCGTTTTGACGGCCTTTGTGCAGATGATTTCTCCCAAGGGACCGGAGGTGGCGGTTATTTCCAGACAGATTGCAAATGCCCATACGACCTTTAATATTGCATGTACCCTGGTATGGCTTCCCCTGATTTCCATTATGGTAAAAATTGTTAAGCTCATTATTCCGGGCGAGGATCAGAACGAAAATCAGGTATTTCAGGCGAAATTTCTGGACGAGAAGGTTATCGGACAGCCGGTGGCAGCCATGTATCTTGTTTCTCAGGAGCTGAGCCGGGGAGCGGAGCTGGCAGATGAAATGCTGGATCAGGCCAAAGAATCCCTTACAGGAACGAACCGGAAGGAGGCGCGGGTGGAGTTTGCAGCTTCCTGCAGCGCTCTGGAACGTCTTCAGAAATACATTTCCCAGTATCTGACGAAAATGCTGTCCAGCGGTTCCATGACAGAGGTACAGGCAGAAAAAACAGCAGGTCTTTTGTCTGTATCCAATAATCTGGAACGTATTACTGAGCGGTGCGGCGATATTCTGCAGATTGTGGAAAAGGTACAGGCGGAAAACCGCCAGATGTCTGATGAGGCAGTGGGAGAGCTGAAAAACTGCTTTGCCATTCTCAGCTTTCTGTTTGAAAACGCAATGGCTGCAGTCCGCACAGGAGACTGGGAGGCGGCCCGGAAGGTAAGCCGCGGAAAAAATAAAATGAGAAAGGCGCAGAAGCAGTTTACAAAGGCCCACATGGCCAGAGTAAAGAAAAATGTCTGCGATTCCTCTATGATGGAGGACTTTTCCAATCTTTTATATAATCTGGATCGAATTGCAGACAACTGTGTCAGCATAGCCGAAGAGGCTCTGGATGATGTGATTTTTGTGAATCTGGAAGCGATGCATAAGGAGGAAGGTACTGTGTAAAGCAGTATCTTCTTTTTTGTGGGACAAATTCGTGAAAGAATCTGTTTGCATACAGGTATAAGCTGTGCTATGATGTTTCTACAGTAAAGCGGAAAAGTGATGCTGAATACAGGAACGCGAGGGAGGAAAAGACATGAGGTTTTTTGTAGATACAGCAAATGTAGATGAGATCAGAAAAGCGAATGACATGGGGATTATCTGCGGAGTTACCACGAACCCTTCTCTGATTGCAAAGGAGGGGCGGGATTTTCATCAGGTGATTCAGGAGATTGCCTCCATTGTGAACGGCCCGATCAGCGGAGAGGTAAAGGCAACAACAGAGGATGCAGAGGGAATGGTGAAGGAAGGCCGGGAAATTGCCGCAATCCATCCCAATATGGTTGTAAAAATTCCCATGACCGCAGAGGGCTTAAAGGCTGTGAAAATTTTAAGTGCTGAGGGAATAAAAACCAATGTGACGCTGATTTTTACAGCAGCGCAGGCACTTCTGGCAGCAAGAGCAGGCGCAGCCTATGTTTCTCCTTTCCTGGGACGTCTGGATGATATTTCCACACCGGGAATCGGGCTGATCGAAGATATTACGGAGATTTTCATGGTTCACAATCTGGATACCCAGGTGATTGCTGCAAGCATCCGCAATCCCATCCATGTGATCGACTGTGCAAAAGCCGGAGCAGATATTGCCACAGTGCCCTACAAGGTTCTTATGCAGATGATTCACCATCCGCTGACAGATGCGGGAATTGCCAAATTCCAGGCAGATTACAGGGCTGTGTTTGGCGAATAGGAAATGCAGGGGGAAGATATGAATTACAAAATGATAGTGCTGGATCTGGATGGTACTCTGACCAATAGAGACAAGGTGATTACAGTGAAGACGCGCCATGCTTTGATGGAGGCCCAGAAGCGGGGAAAGAAGGTTGTGCTTGCATCCGGCCGGCCTACTTACGGCGTGGTTCCTCTGGCAGAGGAGCTGGAACTGGGAAAATACGGCGGCTGTATTCTGTCCTTTAACGGCGGTATTATTATGGACTGCCGGACAGGAGAGGTGCTTTTTCAAAAAAAGCTTCCGGCAGAGGCCAACAAAAAAATCATCGGCCTGGCTCAGGAGGAACGGGTAAGCAGCATTCTGACCTATCAGGATGGTCTGATTATTACCAACAATGAAGAATGTCCCTATGTGAAGATTGAGGCAGGGATTAATCATCTTCGGGTGCACCAGGTGGATGAGATGGCTGATTATGTGGATTTCTCTGTGCCGAAGTTTTTGATGTGTGATGACGGCGATTACCTGGCCCTGACAGAAGCCAGGGTAAAGGCGGCGCTGGGACGTGATTTCAGTGTGTACCGGTCAGAACCGTTTTTCCTGGAGATTCTTCCAAAGGGCATTGACAAGGCCCAGAGCCTTTCCCAGCTTTTGCGGGTGCTCGGGATTGAACGGGAGGAAATGATCGCCTGCGGAGACGGGTATAATGATATTTCCATGATTCAGTATGCAGGTCTTGGTGTTGCGATGGAAAATGCCGTGCTTCCTGTGAGAAAAGCGGCAGATTATGTAACTCTTTCCAACAATGATGACGGTGTTGCCCATGTAGTTGAAAAGTTTTTGCTTTAAAACTATGGACTTTAAAATTTTACTGTGCTAAACTATGAAAGAAGACGATAAGGTCAATCATGAAAGGAAAGAAGGGAACCCCGGTCTATGAATAAGAAAATAAAAACAGAAGCAGTGGATCATTTGTTTCAGGCAATTCTGACACTGAAAAACCCGGAAGAATGCTACATCTTTTTTGAGGACGTGTGTACGGTTAATGAGCTTTTATCTCTGTCACAGCGTTACGAGGTAGCCAAAATGCTTCGGGAGAAAAAAACTTATCTGGAAATTGCAGAGAAAACCGGTGCGTCCACAGCAACCATCAGCCGGGTCAATCGCTCTTTGAATTATGGCAATGACGGCTATGATATGGTATTTGCCAGACTGTCGGAGGAAAAGGACGGGGAAGAATAAAGGATGCCCTGTCTTGAAGCATTATAAAGAGAGCATAAGAAAAAAGCGCTGATTTCAGCGCTTTTTTCTTGTGTCCGGAGAATCAGCATCTGATTCCTCGCGAAGCTGATCGATCATCATTTCTACCATCTGTTTTTTCAAATACACATCAAAGGACAGCTCGCTGATAAAGGCAAACAGCTGTAAATATTCCTGATCCTCCACCGGAAAATCGGAAAAGGTTTCTTCCGCTGCCTGAAACTTTGCCCGGATATCTGCTTTTAACCGTTCCATCTGCTGATCCTCTAAGGAGAATACCTCCTCATAAATCCGGCTCAGGGAAGGCTCAGAGCTGCTGTTAAAGTGCTGTCCGGTAATGGGCCGGAAAAGCTGTTCAATATCGTGGAAAGACAGCAGGTTCTTGTAATAGTAGATAAACAGCAGGAGAATCATATGTTCTTTGCTGTATTTTTTCTTTACAGGGGGCGGAAGCAGGTTGTTCTTTGCATAGTTGTTGATCATGGTTTTTGTCAGAGCCTTGTCTTCCGGATTCCGTTTCGCCTTTCTTAGATGCTCTTCCATAAAGGAGGTCACCTGATCCATGTAGAGATTGATCTCCGGAATTTTCTCCAGCTTGATATAGGAGATGGTTCCCAGACGATCCAGAATGTCGTTCAGTCGTTCCTTGTTTGTTTTCATTTGCTCACCTCTGACCCTATTATATAGTATTGAAAACCAGATGACAAGAGGGTGAGGAAATACTTTGCATAAATTTTCCTGTTTCTCCATATACTGTTTTTGTAAAGGAGGAACGAATACTATGGCGAGACGGGCGAGAAAAACACCGATGGAAAAATGTCAGGAGGAGCTTTTTACAGTGAAGGCTTCCATTGAGCAGTATGAACACTGTCTGGAAACTCTCCGGGAAAAGGAAAAGCAGCTGGAGAACCAGCTTCTCATGGAAAAATTCCGGGAGATCAATGAACTGCTGGAGCTTCAGAATCTGTCCTTAGACGATTTGAAGGACATGCTGGGAGAAAAGAGAGCGGAAACGCAGGAGGCCTCCTGATTCTCAAAAAAAATTTGAGAGAAAAATAAATTTGAGATATTGTTGAATTCTTCTGGAAAAATCGTTATAATGGATGCAGAATAAGATAAAATTCACAGGAGGTTATGAACCATGAAAAAAGTACTGGCAACAACCAAGGCACCGGCAGCAATCGGACCGTATTCCCAGGCTATCCGCGCAGACAAATTTGTTTTTGTTTCCGGACAGCTTCCCATTGACCCGGCAACCGGAGAATTCGCAGGAGATGATATTGCAGCTCAGACCAGACAGTCTCTGACCAATATCCAGAACATTCTGGCCAGCGAGGGACTGACCATGGCAAATGTAGTAAAGACTACGGTTCTGCTGAAAAACATTTCTGATTTTGGTGCAATGAACGAGGTTTATGCTACATTTTTCGAGAATGACTGCCCGGCAAGAGCAGCATTTGAGGTAGCTGCACTGCCGAAGGCTGCCCTGGTTGAAATCGAAGCAATTGCATACGCAGAGTAAGCTCTGAAACGACCGAGACGAAGGCCGGGGCAAATCTAAAAGGTTTGCCCCGGTTCTTTTTTTATGATATACTAGCCAGAAGAATCAGGAAGAAAGATGAGGATAAGGACTTCATGGCAGTTTATGATACATTAAATCCCATGCAGAAGGAGGCGGTGCTCTGCACAGAAGGGCCGCTTCTGGTGCTGGCAGGGGCAGGATCGGGAAAAACAAGGGTTCTGACTCACAGGATTGCCTATTTAATTGAAGAAAAAAGGGTAAATCCGTGGAATATTATGGCAATTACCTTTACGAACAAGGCAGCAGGAGAAATGCGGGAGCGTGTAGACCGGCTGGTAGGGGAAGGCTCTGACAGTATCTGGGTCAGCACCTTTCATTCCTCCTGTGTGAAAATTCTCAGAAGATTTATTGAGAATCTGGGATACAGCAGAAGCTTTACCATTTATGATGCGGACGATCAGAGAACTCTGATGAAGCAGATTTTAAAAAAGATGGAGCTGGATCCGAAGCAGTTTCGGGATCGGGCGATGCTGTCTGCCATTTCCAATGCGAAAAACGAGCTGATTGGTCCGGAGGAATTCCGCCTGAATGCAGAGGGAGACTGGAGAGAGAAGAAGACCGCAGAGGTTTACGCCATGTACCAGGAGGAGCTGAGAAAAAACAATGCGCTTGACTTTGATGATCTGATTTTCAAAACGGTGGATTTGTTCCGGACAAACCCGGAGGTGCTTGCGTATTATCAGGAGCGTTTTTTGTACATTATGGTGGATGAGTATCAGGATACCAACACTGCCCAGTTTCAGCTGGTTTCCCTTCTGGCAGGTAAATACAGGAATCTCTGTGTTGTAGGTGATGATGATCAGTCGATTTACAGGTTCCGCGGAGCCAACATCGGAAATATCCTGGATTTTGAGTCCACCTTTCCCGGAGCAAGGGTGATTAAGCTGGAACAGAATTACCGTTCCACAGGAAATATTCTGAATGCGGCAAACGGCGTGATCCGCAACAACCAGGGGCGGAAGGAGAAAACCCTCTGGACAGCCAGGGGTGAGGGAGAACCTGTAATTCTGCGCCAGTATGAGCAGGCAGGCGAGGAGGCAGCAGGGATTGCGAAAGAGATTCTGGAAAGCGGAAGGGATTACCGGGATTTTGCAGTTCTTTACCGGACCAATGCCCAGTCCCGTCTTTTAGAGGAGCAGTGTGTAGCTGCCAATCTTCCCTACCGGTTGGTAGGAGGTGTGAACTTCTATCAGAGAAAAGAGATTAAGGATGTGCTGGCCTATTTAAAAACCATTGCCAATGGTCAGGATGATCTGGCAGTACAGAGAATTATCAATGTTCCAAAGCGCGGAATCGGAGGAGTTTCCATTGGGAAGATCACGCTTTGGGCAGCCATGCAGAATGTAAGCTTCTATACAGCCTGTACCAGAGCCGGAGAGATAGAAGGGCTTGGAAAGGCGGCAGGAAAGGTTCTGGCTTTTACAGGGCAGATTGCGGCCTTCCGAAGCCATCTGGAGCAGGGCGCCGGCATTAAGGAGCTGATAGAAGAAATTCTGGAGGATACAGGGTATCAAAAGGAACTGGAGAATGAAGATGAGGTAGAGGCAGAAACACGCCTGGAAAATATTAAAGAGCTGATAAACAAGGCGGTCAGCTACACAGTAGGCAGTGAGAACCCGGATCTGAGTGAATTTCTGGAGGAGGTTGCTCTGGTGTCAGATGTGGATCGGATGGACGATTCTCAGAGCAGAGTAACGCTGATGACCCTTCACAGCGCAAAGGGACTGGAGTTTCCTGTGGTGTATCTGACCGGTATGGAGGATGGGCTGTTTCCCAGCATGATGTCTATTGCAGCCAATGACGAGACTGAGATGGAGGAGGAACGGCGTCTGTGCTATGTGGGAATTACCCGGGCCATGGATCGCCTGGTGCTGACCGGTTCCAGATTCCGCATGGTGAATGGAGAAACCAGATATTCCTGTCTCAGCCGTTTTGTAGATGAAATTCCCAAGGATGTGCTGAAGGAAGAAAGGCTGGAACCGCGTCTTGGAAGGAAGATTCCGAGAGATGAATTTGCAGACGACAGTCTGCCCTGGAATCAGGCACAGACCAGGCTTGGAGTCAGCCGGTTTGGAGATCGTCCCAACGCGTATTTTGACAAGCCGCCGGCAGGAAGGGCAGCGGAAGGCGGAAACGGATTTGGAAGAGGTTTTGGAAGCAGAACCGGCTCCGGAAGCGGCTTTGGCGGAAGAACGTCTTCGTCTGGAAGCAATCCGGGATTCGGGAAGGCCTTCACAGTACAAAAACCTTCTTCTCTTGATTATCAGGAGGGAGATCGGGTAAGGCATATCAAATTTGGAGAGGGCACAGTCCAGCAGATTCAGGACGGTCCGAAGGATTTCGAAGTGACTGTTAATTTTGATCGGGCAGGCGTGAAAAAAATGTTTGCATCCTTTGCAAAACTGCAGAAAGTGTGAGAAAAACCTGCGGGAACCGGTTATAAAAAAGAGAAAATTGAATAAAATAGGATAGTAAAATGAGGAAATTGATGTTATAATATTCACGAGGGCAGAAAGCGCCGCAATCACAGAAAGGACGTGAAACTATGAACAGATTCGATACCATGGGCAAGGATGCACTGAGCCGCGTAGAAGAGATTATGAATTCCACAAAGCTGAATGAGTTCCTGCATAGAAAAGAAGAGGAAGAGAAAAAGAAAACCTGCATTCTCTGGGTACTGGCAATTATCGGTGCAGTAGCAGCAGTGGCCGCTATCGCATACGGTGTATACCGCTTCTTCACTCCGGACTATCTGGAGGATTTTGAGGATGACTTTGACGACGATTTTGATGATGATTTCGACGATGACTTTTTCGATGATGACGATCAGGTATAAGAACCGGGCGGATGAATAAGTGAAGAAAGAAGCAGGTTAGAAACCGATCTGGTAAAAGAAAGGCGACTGGCCTGCTTTTCTTTTGCAATCTCAAGTGCGTCCGCATGGAAAATTCAGTAATATTTATAGAAAGAAGAGAGAGAAGGTATGCAGGAACAGTGTTATGCACTACTGATTGATGCAGATAATGTATCAGCAAAATACATCAAGCCGATCCTGACAGAATTGTCAAAATATGGGATCATTACATATAAAAGAATATACGGAGACTGGACGAGCACGCAGCATTCAAGCTGGAAAGATGAACTTCTGACAAACTATGCCATCAAATCGGAACGTGTACACACCATCAACCAGCTTTTGAAAGCATACGCCATGTTCGAAAAGGATGATGAGTATGTGGTGATTGACGGACAGGTGAAGATTGTAGACGAACAGACCGGTCGTATTATGGAAGGTCGTCGTTACTCAGATGGTTTGCATCAGGCTATCGAGGCTAAGGAAAGGGTGAAAGTGGAAGCGGCAACCCAGACTTTTGCCACTATTACTTTGCAGAACTATTTCCGTATGTACCACAAACTCTCGGGTATGACCGGTACAGCCGAAACGGAAGCTGGCGAATTTTGGGATATCTATAAATTGGATGTTGTTGTCATCCCGACCAATCGTCCGATAGCACGTAAAGATATGAACGACCGCGTTTACAAGACTAAGCGTGAAAAATATAAAGCTGTGATCGAAGAGATTGAAGAAATGGTAAAGGCAGGACGTCCTGTTCTGGTAGGTACTACTTCTGTAGAAATCTCTGAAATGCTGAGCAAGATGCTTTCAATGCGTAAGATTGAGCACAATGTATTGAATGCAAAGTTGCACCAGAAGGAAGCCGACATCGTTGCTCAGGCAGGTCAGAAGAGTATCGTGACCATTGCAACCAATATGGCGGGTCGTGGTACCGATATTAAGCTTAGTCCTGAAGTGAAAGCTGCGGGAGGTTTGGCTATTATCGGTACGGAACGTCACGAGAGCCGTCGTGTAGACCGCCAGTTGCGTGGTCGTGCAGGTCGTCAGGGAGACCCGGGATCTTCTGTATTCTTTGTCTCATTGGAAGACGACCTGATGCGTTTGTTCTCGTCAGACCGTATTGCCGGTGTCATGGACAGACTTGGATTCAAGGAAGGTGAAATGATTGAACACAAGATGATTTCCAATTCCATCGAGCGTGCTCAGAAGAAAGTAGAAGAAAACAACTTCGGTATCCGTAAACGTTTGCTTGAATATGATGACGTGATGAACAAGCAGCGTGTCGCTGTCTATACGAAGCGCCGCCATGCCTTGATGGGTGAACGTATCGGTATGGATATTGTGAATATGATTTGGGATCGTTGTGTGTATGCAGTCGAATTGGGCGATTATGATAATGTGAAGATGGAAATGTTGCAGATTTTGGCAATGGAGCCTCCTTTCACAGAAGAAGAATTCAATGCGAAGAAGCAGGAAGATTTGGCAGAACTGACTTTCGAGGCAGCAATGGCCAACTTCAAACGCAAGACAGAACGTATGGCACAGATTGCCAACCCTGTTATCAAACAAGTATTCGAATTGCAAGGACACATGTATGAAAATATTATGATTCCTATTACAGACGGTAAACGTTTGTATAATATTTCTGTTAACCTGAAAGCTGCTTATGAAACAGAAGGTAAGGAAATTGTGAAGTCATTCGAGAAAGCCATCCTGCTGCATACCATCGATGATGCCTGGAAGGAAAACTTGCGCGAACTTGACGAGTTGAAACATTCTGTGCAAAATGCAAGCTATGAGCAGAAAGATCCGTTGTTAATCTTTAAATTGGAATCAGTGAACCTGTTTGATAATATGGTCAATAAGATTAATAACAATACCATTTCCGTATTGACTCGCGGACAGATACCTGTACAGGAGCCTGAGCAAGTGCGTGAAGCAGCTCCCGAACCGGCAGCTCCCCGTCAGCAATATAGAGAGGAAAAGCGTGACTTAAGTGACCCCGATCAGCAGGCAGCAGCCGGTCACGATACTCGTGAAGTAAAGCGTGAGCCGGTACGTGCAGAAAAGACAGTAGGCCGTAATGACCTGTGTCCGTGCGGAAGTGGTAAGAAGTATAAGAACTGCCACGGAAAAAATGACTGATAAATAGACAATTTCATAGAAACGTCTGAGCAGAATTTTCTGCTTAGACGTTTTTTTATTCCTTTTAACTAATAAGTTCCTGCAAATAGCTTATTTTTGTCCTAACAAGTAATATTGGTCAGATATGAATAAAACGATTTCATTAATAGCGATAGTAACCGGTTTGGTTTTGACTTCATGCGGAAGTTTGCAAACGATTTCTTTTGAACAGTTGCAGGCTGCCGATGTCAGTTTTCCTAATGCAGTGCGGAATGTGGCTGTGGTGAACAACATGCCTGCCTATAAAGTGGGAGACAGTCATGATGTGATTAGTATGGAACTGAAAGGAGATGGCAAAACAGCTGCCGAAGCTTTGGCGGAGGAAATAGCGAATGCTAATTACTTTGAGCAAGTCATTATTTGCGACTCTGCTTTGCGCGGGCAGGATACCGAACTTCGTGAAGATGTGATGCTGACTCAGGATGAGGTACAGAAATTGGCTGCCGATTTGGGCGTTGATTTAATATTCTCTTTCGACAGATTGGATATTCACACCAAACGGGGAGCTTTATTCATAGATACATTTGACGGAGGTTTTTCGGTAGATGCTGTGGATGGCATTGTGGCTCCCGTTATCAGAATATATATACCTTCTCGGGAGCGTCCTATGCTCAGTTTTAGTAAGCAAGATACTATTTCATGGGAAATTGAGCCTACTTTATCAGATAAAAAAATCGTAAAGGAGGCTTCGGAATACGCTGCTACCATGCCTGTCAATTATCTTCTTCCGCATTGGAGGGAGGTATCCCGTTTTTATTTTGACGGAGGCAATGTGAGGATGCGCGATGCCGGAGTGTATGTACGCGAGAATAATTGGGATAGTGCATTTGAGTTGTGGAAGCAGATATACGATAAGGGTAAAGGGCGCCAAAAAATGCGTGCAGCCTTTAATATAGGGCTATATTATGAAATGAAAGACAATCCTGCAACTGCTATAGAATGGGTGGAAAAAGCAGATAAACTGGCAAAAGCCGGTACGACAGAAGCTACTGTTATTGCTTTCTATTTATTGAAATTGAAGGAGCGTCAGGTCCAATTGCCTCAGTTAAACATACAAATGAATCGTTTCAAGGATAATTTTTAAGGAATAAATGTTGCAGGAAAGATTTTTTTTGTACTTTTGAATATAAATAATTAAATAAAATTGATTTTGGTATGAAACTCAGTGCACAGTCACATGCTTCTATTGTATCATCCCTTCAGGAAGCAATCGATAAATTTATTGCTGACGGAGAGAAAACAGTAGTTACCGATATTCATTTGCAGCCTAAACAGGATAGCGGTGAACTAGTATTATTTAATGATGATGACGAGGAATTGTCGCGTACCATAATCGAAGAGTGGGTGGATTATGATGGAGATGATTTTTATGCCATTGCCGAACGGATTCTGAGAGGAGAGCTCAATTGCTTGCAGGAATCCGGAAAGTTGGATAATCTTTGTATCATGAAGCCGTATTCTTTTGTGTTGGTAGATGAAGATAGAGAAACGGTAGCCGAACTTTTATTGGTGGATGATGAAGACACATTGTTATTAAACGATGAACTGCTTAAAGGATTAGACGAAGAACTGGATGCCTTTTTGAAAGATTTACTTGAGAAATAACCGATTATAAATGACGGGCATTCCTACTGACTGGTAATGAGAAAGTATGTTTCACACTTATCGGGAAGGTAATAATATGTATTACAATAGCTTGGTGTGAAACGTAGGATGTGAATCTTACTTATCATAAGGAATAGTCATAAAAAACTCTTTCATCTTTTTCCTGTATAAAGAAATTCTTTCAGGAAGAATGCCGTTTGAAATACTGCTTCCTCATCCATCTGTCGAATAACAGAAATAAGAAAATAGTTATGGCAAACAAGAAGTAGAAAAAAGGAATCTGTATGTCGTGAGTTACCGAAGGAAGCATTGCTTGGATAAACTCTGTCAGGCTATCGCCCAAATAATAAATCACTCCTGCGATGCCACTGGCCAGTAAGAGCAAGGAGGCGATAATAGTTGCCCATAATGTTCTTTGTTCTATTTTCTTTTCATGAAGTCGAGCGGCTTCTTCTACTTTCTGCATGGTGCGGAAAGTAAAGTTGGTGGACAGCCGAAACTGAGGTTGTTCCTTTATTGCCCTTTTCAATCCTTTATCTTTTAGTCCTTCGTTCATAGTTTTTCATTGGTTATAAGTACATACAATTTTTTGCGTATACGGTGCAATTTCACTTTTGTGTTGCTTTCTGTCATTCCCAGTATGAGAGCAATTTCGCTGACAGGCTTGTCCTCCATATAAAATAAAGTAATGACGGCCCGTTCGTCTGCATCAAGCTTTTTCATGGCTTTGTTCAGTTTGGCTATCTGTTCCTCGCTCTCATCATTCAGCGTATCATCTATTTGTTCGTCCGAAATATTGGCAAGCAGCGTATCATCCATGTCAAATAAGTCGTATTTTTTCTTTCGTACGGCCGAAATTGCAGTATTGTAAGCGATGCGGTATATCCACGTCGAAAAGTTGCTTTCCGCTTTGAATGAAGATAAGTGCCGGAAGGCTTTGAGGAAGGTATCTTGTGTAAGCTCTTCTGCATCTTCCTGGCTGGCAACGATACGAACAATCAGGGTAAATACCTGCTGACCGTATTTGTCCAGAAAATATTCATAGCGGGAAGTTTTTCCTTCCAATACATCTTGAATGATATGTGCTTCGTCGTATTCCATTTCACTTCTTTAGACGCATGCATATAGATAAGGTTACACTTTTGAAATAAAAAATATTTTTTGCCATAAAGTTGTAACCTGACCGGAGATGCGGCGTCTAAAGGGTACAAAGGAACAAAATTAATAACTTAAATAGAAACGATTATGATGGATTTTATTATGGTGCCTACTATTCTGGCCATTATCACTTTGGGAATTTACAAGCTGTTTGAACTGTTTGTCTGCAAAAAGGAACGTTTGACTATTATTGAAAAGATGGGAGAGAAGTTTACTCCCGATATGCTGGAGCATAAGATTAACTTTTCTTCGACTGGAAACTTCTCTTTTTCGGCTTTGAAGTTGGGATGTTTGCTTACAGGAATGGGACTGGGACTACTGGTCGGTTATGTGATTTGTGCCGCTACTATAAACGGTTATACCGGAACTGTAGATATTGGTTACAGAATGAATGATGTCGCTTCACTTATTTATGGAGCCTGTGTCCTTTTGTTGGGAGGTGTAGGTTTATTGGTGGCTTTTGTCGTCGAAATGAACATGAATAAGAAATAAGAGCTAGGAACAGCACAACACAACACATTAAAAAAGGGAGTGTGTCAAAACCAAACCGACCTATCCCATCGTCAGCTGTAGGGGCAGGGTTTGCCTGCCCGAAGACA
>ERZ835051.2997-NODE-2997-length-13966-cov-6.320250_pt1 | contig 13966 bp, 10 predicted proteins | sample MGYA00519575_ERZ835051 | MGnify/ENA primary metagenome ERZ835051 (study PRJEB31850, sample SAMEA3708769) | human gut metagenome | biome: human gut; feature: human-associated habitat; material: faeces | place: China | collected 2014 ... | reverse complement strand
TCTCCAGTTCCTTCGACTTTCCAGCGGTAGCGATAATGAATGCACCTCCAAACAAAATCCATTTTGTTGCAATATTTGGCATAGAAAACGCGGCCGCCCATTTTCAGGACAGCCGCGCAAAAATTCACTCAAAGCCGCAGTCCACTCATAATGAACTGCCTTCAGGTATAGCCCGGGGGATCTTTCCCTCGCAAGGCGAGCGCGGCACAGGCCGTAGCTGCTTTCTTTACCCGGTTATTTTACCACAGGCAGAAAGCGCTGTCAAGCACTTTTTATGCGTTTTGCGGGAAAAATATGACTTTTCCGAAAAGCAGGCCATCAGGGAGCAGCATCTGCCCGGGCATCGGTGCCGCCCACTCCGGCAGGATGACGCGAAGCCATGGTCTAAAGTGTAGGCTGCAATTAAAATCGACCAAAAAGCCTTAACGGGAAGTGCGAGGGCTTCTCACGCTGGATGGACTGGCGAGCGGAAGCAGGACGGAGTGGGCGGCACCGACGTTCTCCTACGCTTCGATCAGCCTCCCCAGCTCCAGCGAGTAGATGCCCTTATACGTTACCTTCTTCGGCGCAAAGCGCTTATCGATGGCAAGGGCATAGAGGTTCAGCTGCGGGCGGTAGGCGCTCAGGAAGTCCGCTTCGGTCTTGCGGCGGTCGGTCTTGTAATCCAGCAGTTCCAGATGATCCGGGAACACCAGCACAAGGTCTGCAATGCCCTGCACCAGCACCTGCTCATCCTGCACGGCGGCGGCTTCCTGCGCGGAAGCTCCCTGTGCCGTCAGCACGGCCGACGCGGGCAGCGCCGTGATGAAGGCCAGCTCCCGCAGCACCTTTTCGGCTGCGCAGATCTTTGCAAAGGCTTCGCTCTCGGCAAAGCGGCGGATGCGGCCTGCATTGAGTTTTTCCGCAATTTCCGGGGCCACCAGCCGGGTGTCCACCTGCCGCTGGCGCTCTGCAAGGATGGCTTCCTCCAGCGTGCCCGCCGCTTTGGCAGCAGCAAGGGAGGCAAAGTCCGCATGTTCCAGAAAAGCGTGCAGAGCCGTGCCCATCTCGGCGGCGGTCAGTCCGTCCTTGGAGAGAAAGGCAGGGCGTTCCAGCGTGGTCTGCTCGGCCTTGTGCACGATGCTGGTCACGCTGACCTTGGCGGGCACCGCAGCCAGTTTTGCTGCCGGATACCGCCATGCAAAGCCCTCCTGCAGCTGAGCCACCAATGCCGGGTCTGCCGGGACAGGCTCTGCCGCTTCCGGTTCCTGTCCCGGTGTTTCCGGCTCCGGCTGAGCTTCCTGCACCGTGACCATGATCTCGCTTTCCGTAAACACAAAGGGCAGTTCCAGATCTCCTGCCAGCCGCCGCAGCGGCCCGCCGAAGGGATGCACCAGCAGCGCTGCACGCAGCCAGTCGGCAAAGCTGCCCGCCTGCTGGTTCAGCGTTTCTCCCGCGCCCGCAGCAAGGAATGCTGCCGCCTTGGCAAAGGGATTGCCGGTCTTGGTCATGCCCAGCGGCACCGTGAGGATCAGCTTATCCTGTGCACGGGTGAGCGCCACATATAAAAGGCGCATCTGCTCGCTGCGCGTTTCCTGCGCATGGACGCTGGCAAGAGCAGCGTAGGCTGCAGTCTTGTACATGCTCTCGCCCTGTTCCGGGCGCAGGCGCAGGCCCGCGCCGTATTCCCGGTGCAGCAGCACCGGCTGGTAAGTGTCGCTCAGGTTAAAGTGCCGGGCCGTGTCGCCCACGAACACCACTGGGAACTGCAGACCCTTGGAGCGGTGGATGGTCATGATGGTCACACAGCCAGGCCGCGCACCGCCGGGCACAGTGTCCTGCCCGGTAGAACCGGCCTGCGCCGCCGCGTCGATGGCACGCACCAGCGCCGAGATGCCGTTTGCACCGGTCTGTGCACAGAAAGCCGCAAAACGCCGGGCATCTTCCCGGCGGTGCGCACCGTTTTCCAGTACGCCCAGCGCAGCAAGATAGCCGGTGGAAACAAAGATCTCTTCCAGCAGCTGTTCTGCCGGGGCACTGCGGGCCATGCGCCGCAGTGCGGCGAGTCGGTCATAAAAGTCTTTCACCTTTCGGGTGAACGGTGTTTCATCATCATTCTGCACCACCTGCAGCACTGCGCCGTACAGACTCATGCGGGAAGCCCTTTTGCCCGTTTCCTTCGCGCCCTGTTCCTCCTGCGCCTTTTTCTGCATTGCGGCGCTCTGGGCACGCAGGCGTACAAGGTCGTCGTCCGTAAAGCCGAACATCGGCCCCAGCATGGCGGCGGCAAGGTAGATATCCTGCGCCGGGTTGTCGATGACCTTCAAAAGCGAGATCAGCGGCCGGATGTGCGCTGCTTCCATCAAGTTTTCGCGCGCATCCGCATACACCGGGATGCCCCGGGCCGTGAGCGCTTCCTCATAAGCGAGGAAGTCGCCGCGCGCCGCCAGCAGGATGCAGCAATCCTCGTACTGCACCGGGCGGGTGGAGCTGCCGTCCCGCACTGGTTCGCCGTTTTTCACCAGTTCTTCAACGCGCTGGGCGATCCACGCCGCGTCGGTCTCAGCGGTGTCGTCGGGCAGGAAGTGCGCTTCCACGCTGCCGGCGTATTCGCCGGGTGCACCGCACACCAGCCGCTGGCCGTCACCATAAGCCGTATCGCCCAGCTGGGGGGTCATGAGCTGTTCAAAGATAAAGTTGATGCCTGCCACCACCTGCGGGGCGGAGCGGAAGTTCGCATCCAGCGCCAGCAGAGCGTTTCCGCCTGCCGTACCCTCCTCCGGGCGGGGGCGGGCAGTGCCGCTGGGCAACGGTGCCCATGCGTTCAGCTTAGCCCGGAAGATGCTTGGGTCGGCCTGACGGAAGCGGTAGATGCTCTGCTTCAGGTCGCCCACAAGGAACAGGTCATCCCCCGCCGGGGAAGCAAGGCAGCGGTAAATGGCATCCTGCAAAGCGTTCGTGTCCTGATATTCGTCCACCATCACGGCGGCATAGCTGTGCCGGATGCTCTGGCACAGCGGGGTGCACACGCCATCCGGTGTGCGCAGCAGCCGCAGGGCCTGATGCTCAAAATCGCTGAATTCCAGCAGCTTGCGCTCCTTTTTCTTTGCCGAGAAGCGGGCATCAAAATCCCGCACGGCGGCAAACAGCGCCCGCAGCCGGGGCAGGGCCGCTCTGCGGTCGGCTTCAGCTTCCTCCTCGCTGCAGGAGACAAGCTCCGTAATGTGCTCAAACAGCTTGGCGGCTTCGTCTGCGCGGGTCCTGACCGCCGCCTTATGATCGCCGGTCAGCCGTTTTTTCATGCCCTTGAAGCCGGGTATCTCCTCCATGCCCAGCACATAGGGTGTCAGCTTATCGTACAGCGGTGTCCACTGCCCTGCCGCAGCCAGCCGTTCCACCTCGCCCAGCAGGGCGGCGGCGCTTTCCAGCCGGGAGAGCGGCTCTGCAAATTTATCGTTGACACCGGCCACGGCCTTTGCCTTGGAAGCAGCGGTCTTGCCTTTTTCCTCGGCCTGTACCTGTGCAAGGACAAAATCTTCCTTACAGTCTGCCAGCGCTGCCGTCAGCAGTTCCCGCGCGGCCTTTGCGCAGCGGGCCGCTTCCGCCAGCAGCAGGTCATGCCAGCAGGTAAAAGCAAAGCCGTTTTCCCGCTGCCATGGTGTCAGATATTCGTCCAGCCTGCGGTCGTAGTCCGGCAGAGCGCGCAGAAAATCGTACACATGCAGGATGGTATTGCCTGCGGCCTGATCGGTGCGGCCCTTTCCGTAAAGGTCTGCAAAGGCACAGAAGTCCGGGTCGCGGTAGGCATTTTCCAGCGTTTCGGCCAGCGCCGAAGCCCGCAGCACCTCCACGCTGCCTGGGTCTGCCGGGGCAAAATCCGGCGGGATGTCCAGTGCCTGAAAGTGCTTGTGCAGCAGGTCCAGACAGAACGCGTCAATGGTGCAGATGGGTGCGCGCTGCAAAAGCATCCGCTGGCGGCGCAGGCTCGTGTTGTGGGGCTGCTGCTGGCTGAGCCGCAGCAGTGCCTGCCCGATGCGTGCCCGCAGCTCTGCCGCCGCCGCATTGGTAAAGGTGACGATGAGCAGTTTGTCCGCATCCACCGGGTGGTCCGGATCGGTGATGAGCCGCACCGCGCGTTCGGTCAGCACGGCCGTTTTGCCGCTGCCCGCCGCTGCGCTCACCAGCAGCGCACCACCCCGGTCCTCAATAGCAGCGCGCTGGGCCGGAGTCCATTTGGGCTCACTCATGCCTGCTCACCTTCCTTTCCGTCGTCGGCTTCTTCCGGCTCAAAGGGCTTGGCCGGGGCTTCCAGTGCCCGTTCGCCGATGCCGGTCTCGTGGCAGCAGATAAAGCTGTAGTCGCACCAGACGCAGGGGTTCCTGCCCGCCCCGGCCACCAGCGGTTCCGCAGCGATCTGCCCATCGTAAAGCTGCTGGCCCATCTGGGTGACAAGATCATCCAGATGCAGCTGGATGCGGTTGAGCTTTGCAATATCGGCACGCTTATCCTTCTGGCTGGGGCTGGATACACCGTTGCGGTAGCCAAAGGGCAGGTAGCGGCCCGTCTCATCCGCATCCATGGCATCGAACACCTTCTGCTCGTCCCTCACAAGGCCGTCCAGCTCGTACTGCACGTCCTGCTGTGCCTGCTGGCGGTTGGTGGTCTTGGGGGCCGGGTCTGCCAGCAGATACAGCACGCCTGCCGGTTCCGCGCCGGTAAAGCGGCCGCTCTTATCCCGCGTCAGGCTGAACAGATACAAAAGCATCTGGCAGTCCAGCCCACAGTATACCTCTTTCAGGTTCAGTTTTTTGGTGCCGGTCTTATAGTCCACCACCCGCACCCAGCGGGTGCCGTCTTCCTCCACCCACTCGTCGGCGCGGTCCACCGTGCCCACCAGCTGCACCGTGCGCCCATCCGAGAGATGATACACCTGCCCGGGCACGGCGTCCTCCCCGGAGCCGATGCGCAGCTCACAGGCTGCCGGGTGGAAGCAGGACTGCTTCTGTTCGTCCCGCAGGTAGCACAAAAGGCTTGTCATGCTTTTTTTGAGCCGCGAGAGCAGATAGGCGAACCGGGCTGTATCCTCCGGCAGATAACGCTTTGCATATTCATCCACCAGCAGGCTGGCAAGCTCTGCCATGGCATCATCGTCCAGCTCCAGAAATGGGGCCAGCCCGGCGCAGGGATTATCCGCATCCGGGTGCGGGTCCAGCGCCATCTGCAGCACCCAGTGCATCAGGGTGCCGCTCTGATCGGCAGAAAGCTCGGCCCGTCTGCGGGGCTTCAGGCCCAGCACATACTGCAAAAAATAGCCGTAACGGCAGGTATAGTATTTTTCCAGCTGGCTGGGCGAGATGCGCAGCCGCTGCCCCAGCAGGCCGCTCAGCGCAGACAGATCGTTCACCTGCCGGGGCGGGTCCTCCTCCATGCGGCGCAGCAACGCAAGGCCCCGGGGTGCATCCGTCTGCGGCAGACGCAGCGCCTCAGTCAGGCTGGCGCGTTCCGTGTCGGTCAGCGGCCAGCCGCCCAGCGTATCCAGCGCATCGGCGGGGGTGGCTGCAAGGTCGGGAAGCTCCAGCTCCGGTGCCGCCGGGTGCAGGGCCTCCACGATGGGTTCCAGCGCTGCGCACAGGGTCTTGCCCTGCCCCTTGGGCCAGCTGAGCCACAACCCCTTTGCCGGTGCGGTGAGGGCTTTGTAAACGCACACCTGCTCACGCACCACGCGGTTCTCAAAGCAGTCCGGCAGATCGATCTGCTTTGCCATCAGAACATCGCGGTCGGCGTGGGTCAGAAGGCCCGTCTCGGACGGTGCACAGGGAAATTCGCCCTCCGCAAGGCCCAGCACGAACACATAGTCCGGCGCGTCCAGACGCATTTTGCCCGCGCTTGCCAGCACCACGGCATCCAGCGTCTGCGGGATATGCCCAAGGTCCGAAGAGCGCAGCAGCAGGCTGAACAGGTCCTCATATTCTGCAAAGGTCACACCCTGCCCGCCCAGCAGGTGGGCCATCTCGTTGAGCAGCTGCATCACCACGTTCCACTCGCGGGCAGTTTCCTCTGCCGCCGGGATGCCCCGGGCAGTGCGGACGGCTTCCACCAGCGCTGCCTGCTGCTCTTCTGCACCCAGCTTTTTCAGGCAGAAATACAGTTCCCGGCTGATCTGTTCGGCGCTGCCGCCCCGCACCTTGCTGCGCAGTTCGTCCACGGCTGTTACCAGCAGCTGGCGGGCAGTCTCGGCATCCTCCAGCGTTTTTGCATCCTCATCGGACAGTTCATTTTCGCCGAAGCCCTTGGGGCTTTTCTCAAATTTTGTGCGCCATGCCGCCGCATTGGGTGACCAGGTATAGGCATAGTTTTCCAGCGCGCAGACCTGCGGCTCGGTCAGAGCGCACAGGCCGGTCTTGGCAAGAATGGTCAGGTTTTCGGTCATATCCGCACCGCGCAGCAGTGCCAGCAGTGCACGCACCGCCGTAGCCGGGGCGCTGAACTCCGGGGTGGTGGGTTCATCGCAGTAAAGCGGGATATCTGCCATGCGGAACTCGTACCGGATGGCCGCACGGTAATCCGGGATATTGCGGCAGACCACGGCCATTTTGCCGCAGCGCACGCCCTGCCGCATCAGGCGGCGGATGGCCGCAGCGGTGCAGCGGGCTTCCTCTTCCCGGCTGGCAGCGGCAAACAGCCGCACCTCCGGCGCAGCGGGCGGCACCTCACAGGTGCCAGTCTCCAAAAGCTCTGTCACAGCCGCAAGGCCGGGCGCATCCTTATGGCGCAGGTCGCGGCGCAGCAGCTCCGGCACTGCCGCATCAGCACCGTTTTTGCGGGCCAGCTGCCGCAGCTGTGCGGCCACCTGCTTTGCGCCGGAAAAAAGCCCCATATCCCCCGGCACCATGGGCGCACCGTCGTCGCACAGGGCCACCGTGACGGTGGGCAGCGCCGCCAGCATCGCGCCCATCAGCCGCTTTTTGGGTGCGTTGAAGGTATCGAACTCGTCAATGAACACTTCCCGCTCCCGCAGAAAGTCCGGCAGTTCGCCCCGGGCAAGAGCGGCTTCCAGCCGGTCAGCCGCCAGCTCCAGCCGGTCGGCGGGGTCCATGCCGGTGCCCGCCAGCAGCGTTTCGTATCCCTGAAAAATCAGTGCCAGCTCGCTCAGCTTGCCGCTTTCCGGCCCGCAGTCCGGCGCAAGCTCTGCCAGCTGTGCGCCGGAAAGGCCGGCACTTTTCAGCTCGTCGATAGTCTGGGCCGCCATCTGGCAGAAGGCCGCACTGCGGCGGTGGCGGTAGTAGTAGTGCACATGATCCTGCAGCTCTTCCAGCGCGCGGCGCACCAGCACGGCCCGGCCCGCGTCCGAAAGGGTCTGCACCGCCGCGCCGCCCTCGGCAGAGAGGATGCGCTCGGCCAGACTGGTAAAGGAAAAGCTTTCCACCATGCCGGAAAGAGCATCGCCCAGCTCCCGGTAGATGCGGCCCTCCGTGCTGGAAGTGAACTGTTCCGGCACCAGAAGGATGCTGCGCCGGCCCTGTTCGGCCCGGGCCTTGATGCGGGAATAGAGCAGGGTGGTCTTGCCGCTGCCGGAGCCGCCTAAAACCAGTTTGAGCATGGGGCACTTCCTCCTAAAAAACGATCTGTGTTTATTGTAACACGAAAATCCTCTCAAAAAAAGTGTGATTCTCTACCTTTTAGCCTGCAGCTGTGGTACACTTGGACCGACAAACTTTTCCACACAAGAGAGGAAGCCTGTATGAAAATTTTAGCTGTTGACTACGGCGACAGCCGCACCGGCCTTGCCACCTGTGACCGCACCGAGTTCCTTACAACGGCCATCACCCCGCAGATCACCCTGAAAGCCCGCAACAAGGTGGCGGCACGGGTGTGCGAAGTGGCCAAGGAGATCGGAGCCGAGCTGATTGTGATCGGCCTGCCGCTGAACATGGATGGTACCGAGGGCGAACGCGCCATCAAGAGCCGCAAGCTGGCAAAGACGGTCGAGATCTGGAGCGGCCTGCCGGTGCGCATGTGGGACGAGCGCCAGACCACCTGCGCCGCCGCCGACATTCTGGACGAAAGCGGCACCTTTGGCACAAAGCGCAAGGAAATTCTGGACTCTGTGAGCGCCACGGTCATTCTGGATGACTATCTGGCGTGGCGGAAGGAACATCCGGGGGAGATCTGATTCAACTCCTTCCGTCATCGCTGGCGCAATGCCACTGCTCCCCTTTTTGTCACTTGCGTGACATCTTCCCCCGGCCGGGGGAAGTCTTTCTCATTGAGGGAGGCTCTGGCGAAAAGGAAAACTTTGCCGCACTGCCAAGGGCTCCCTCTTTGAGGGAGCTGTCGCCGCAGGCGACTGAAGGAGTTATAAAAAGGCACCCGCAGTTTTGAACGCTGCGGGTGCCTTTTGGTTCACTGATAGGTCTCGATGCTCACGCTGTTGATGGTGATGTCCTCACGGGGCTTCTGGTTTTCGTCCACGGCGGTCTGGCCGATGGCATCCACCACGTCCATGCCCTCGTACACCTGCCCCAGCACGGTATCGGTGTAGTCAAGATAAGGCGCGCCGCCTGCCGTCTGGTAGGCAGAAACGACCTCCGCGCGGTAGCCCGCGCTGTTCATCTGGTCCACAAGCTCCTGCGTTACCGACTGGTCTCCCGGCAGCGTCTGCATCACGTAAAAAACGCTGGCGCACTCGCCGGAAGCATCGGTGCCCATACACAGCGCGCCAGAGTAGTGGTGCAGGCTGTCGGTGGTCTCAGCCGGGTAGCGGCTGCCGTTCCAGATGGTACTGCCCCTGCCGTCGGCCCCCTGCCCGGCTTCCACCACAAAGCCGCTCTCCACGCGGGAGAAGGTCAGGCCGTTGTAGTAGCCTGCCTGCACAAGGCCTGCAAAGTTATCATAGGCCTGCGGGGCCTTGTCCGGGAAAAGCACCGCCTTGAACACGCCTGCCGAGGTATCGAACACCGCAATGGTGTCCCCCGCCGCAGGGTGGGCAAACTGCAGCTCTGCCGATTCCACTGCCGGGCGGTCGATCTTCTGGACTGTACTGCCGCCGCTGCCTTTGCCAAAGTGCAGAAAGCTCCCGGCACTGCAGCCCGTCAGCACCAGCGCCGCTGCCAGCACAAACGCCGCCCATCTTTTTTTATGCATCATTTCCGCCCACGCTCCATACTCTATAGTAACCTGCACGGCACACCGTGCACAGAAGATTCAGAGGATAGTATATCATATTCTGCCGCAGAGTGCGAGAGCAAATGCGTGAAAATTTGCTGCACAATTTCTGTGCGAAAAAGCATCTTGACGAGCAGGCAAAAAAACGCTACACTATATGCAGGCCAAGCGGGCGGCACACAAACAGCCCGTTTTATGACACGATACAGGAGACAATATCTATGTCTGACGAAATCAAGAACCCTAATACCGAAGAAGATCAGCCCGACCTGATGACCCTGGAGGATGAGGACGGCAACGAGATCACATTTGAGGTGATCGATGCGCTGGACCACAAGGGCGTGCATTATCTGGCTGCTGTGGAATACGCCGAGACCGAAGAGGAAGCTGAGAATGCTCAGCTGGTCATTCTGAGCGTTGGCGAGGATGATGAAGGCGAATATCTGGATGTCGTGGATGACGACGAACTGCTGCTGGAGCTGGGCAAGCTGTTTGAAGAGCGCCTGAGCGACGAGTACGACATCGAAGAATAATTCCAGACAAATTACCCGGCAAAACTTCCTGCCCGGCTCGATTTGTTGCGGTTTATATGATCCTACTAATCATTCAACGGGAGCTTGGAGTTCCCCGGTGGATTGCAGACCTCCCCGTCATGGGGCGACCATGAAGGCTCGATGAGGAAGCGCGAACCCGGAGACAGGGCACCCACCTGTCCGTAAGGGTAGGTTTGATTGACCGCAGACGACCGGGCGGGATCTTTTTATAGCAATCCATCCACCTCTGTCCTCTGCACTTTCTGCAGAGATGCAGTGTGTGGATTTTTTATTATCTTGAAAGGATGTGCATTGCGGCATGAAGTCAGAACATCTGGTGGGCACCTCCATCCCCCGCTTTACCTTTGATACCCCCACCACACCGGGCAATGATTTTTACAAGCTGTGCGAAGGGGAGCACCCTCTTGTCATGATCTTCCTGCCTGCCTTTGATCACCCTGTCACGCGGGAATATCTGACCCGCTACCTGCAGACCCTGCCCAGACTGCGCGGCGTGCGGCTGGCCTGCGTGGTGCGTTCCTCGCCTCGCATGGTGGCAAAGGCCACGCAGGGGGCCGAGTTTCCCTTCACCCTCATCTGCGACGCGCCGGGGGTGCTGTACGGCTACCTTGGCGTAGAACAGGCCCGCGGCATCCTGAGCTGGAGCTTTGCGGCCCAGCGCATCTACAAAGCGGCCAAAGAGCAGGGCTACCGCTACAACAGCAATGCTCCACAGCAGCTGCCGCTGACGCTGGTGGTGGGCCACATGGGTAAGATCCTGTTTACCCACTCCGGCCGCAGCCAGACCGACCTGCCGGAGGACTGCGCCGCCATCCGTGAGATCACCCGCGAGGTGGTGCGCACCATGGCCGAGGACCAGCGGCGTGCACACCCCCACTGCTCCGACGAAACGCTCACCCTGCCGGATCTGGTAGGCTGGGATGATCTTGACGGAAGCAGCCATTGACTCAAACCAGCAAAAGCACCTGTCATTGACCCTCTCAGGCGCTGACGCGCCAGCTCTCCCGAAGGGAGAGCTTTTTTACTTCTGGAGGACAGGCACAATAAAGCTCCCCCTTTCGGGGGAGCTGGCAATGCCGTAGGCATTGACTGAGAGGGTCATTCATCCGTTTCATCCGAAAACAGCCCCGGGATGCCGCACAGGGCTGCAATGCCCACCAGCGTGAACACGATGCGCGACCAGATGGATGCGCTGCCGCCCAGCAGCCAGCCCACAAAATCGAATTGGAACAGCCCCACAAGGCCCCAGTTGATGCCGCCCACGATCATTAAGATCAGACAGATTTTATAAAAGGTCTGCACAAAAAAGACCTCCTTCCTTTGCGGGCAGTATGCCCCGTAGGAAGGAGGTCTATGCATTTTTATCGGCTCACCCGTGCGCCGCCGCGGTCAGGCTGCGCCACGTACACCTGCTTCCAGCGCCGCTTTGCGGCCTGTGCAGCAGCCCGTGCGGCCCCTTCGTCCCGGAATACGCCGAACACCGCCGCACCGCTGCCGGTCATCAGGGCGGTGACAGCGCCATGCTCCCGCAGCAGGGCCTTGATGGCCCCGGTATCCTTTGCCCCGCTGCACTCTTCCAGCGCATTGCCGGCGGCGGCACAAAGGGCATCCAGATCTCCGGCACGGATAGCGGCTTCCTGCGCTCCGCAGTCCGGGTGGATGCTGCTGCCCACCCGGTCGTAGGCCGCAAAGGCCTCCGGGGTGGAAACGCCGTAGTCCGGCATCACCACCGTGAACCAGCACTCCGGCACCGGCGGCAGCGCCTTGAGAAAATCGCCCACACCCTGCACCCGGCAGGTGCCGCCCATCAGGGCAAAGGGCACATCCGCACCGATCTTTGCGCCCAGCGCGCACAGCTCACTCATGGAAAGGTGCGCACCGTACAGCTCGTTCATGCCCACCAGCACAGCGGCAGCATCGGCACTGCCGCCCGCCATGCCCGCCCGCACCGGGGTATTTTTATAAATGGTGATGTCCACGCCCGCCAGAAGGCCGGTGTAGTCAAAAAAGGCCAGCGCTGCCTTGATGGCAGTATTTTTGTTATTGGGGGCCACCAGACTGCCCGGCAGACGCAGGTTCAGGTAGGGGCTGCGGCGCAGCACCACCCGCTCGTACAGGGTGATGGCCTGCATGGTCATGTCCAGATCATGGTAGCCGCTCGGCAGAAGGCCCACCACGTCCAGCGCCAGATTGAGCTTTGCGGGGGCCAGAACGGTCACGCAGTTCAGCCTTGCCATTTGTTCCTCCTCAGATACCGTGATAGATGCCGTTTTCCTGCAGGAATTCCCGGATGCGCCGGAGCGCTTCCTTCAGATGCTCCACGCTGTAGGCGTAGGAAATGCGGGCGTAGCCTTCGCCGGAAGCGCCAAAGGCGTCGCCGGGGATGATGGCCACATGCTTCTGTTCCAGCAGCTTCGTGCAGAAATCCTGACTGCTCATGCCCGTGCTCTTGATGCAGGGGAAGGCGTAGAACGCACCGCGCGGCTCAAAGCAGGTCAGGCCCATATCGTTAAAGGACTTCACCACAAGGCGGCGGCGCATATTGTATTCGTCGCGCATGCGGTCGATCTCGCCGTCGCACTCCTTCAGAGCAGTGATGGCGGCGTACTGGCTGGTGGTGGGGGCACTCATGATAGCACTCTGGTGGATCTTGGTCATGATCCGGATGATGGGTGCCGGGCCGCAGGCATAGCCCAGACGCCAACCGGTCATGGCGTAAGTCTTGGAGAAGCCGTTCACCACGATGGTGCGCTCGGCCATGCCGGGCAGGGTGGCAATGGAAACATGAGGCCGCAGGCCATAGTTCAGCTCGGCGTAGATCTCATCCGAGAGCACCATGATGTTGGTACCGCGCAGTACCTCAGCTACAGCTTCCAGATCCTCGCGCTCCATCACCGCACCGGTGGGGTTGTTGGGAAACGGCATGATGAGCAGCTTTGTCTTGGGGGTGATGGCTGCTTTCAGCGCATCGGCACGCAGGCGGAACTCGTCCTCCTGACGGCAGGCCACATGCACCGGCACACCGCCGGACAGGGTGGTGATGGGCTCGTAGCACACAAAGCAGGGCTCCGGGATGATGACCTCGTCCCCGGGCTGCACCAGCGTGCGGATGCACATATCAATGGCTTCGCTGCCGCCCACCGTGATGAGCACCTCGTGCAGCGGGTCGTAGTGCAGGCCCATGCGGCGCTCCAGATACTTTGCCACCTCGGCGCGCAGCTCCTTCAGGCCTGCGTTGGAGGTGTAGCGGGTGCGGCCATGCTCCAGACTCTCAATGCCGGCTTCGCGCACAGCCCATGGCGTTTTAAAGTCCGGCTCGCCCACGCCAAGGGAAATCACGTTATCCATCTCCTCTGCAATGGAAAAGAACTTGCGGATACCGCTGGGTTTTACATTGCAAAGAGCGGGATTCATATCATTTTCATACCGGATCACAGAGAAATATTCCCCCGATCGTCCGTATTCTTCTGTGCAAAGAGCATGCCCTGCTCTTTATACTTCTTCAGGATAAAATGGGTGGCGGTAGACACCACATCTTCCATGGGCGACAGGCGGCTGGCAACGAACATGGACACCTCCTGGAAGGACTTGTCCGTCACCAGGCAGCACAGGTCATACCCACCGCTCATCAGGAAAATGCTCTCCACTTCTTCCAGCGCCGCAATGCGCCGGGCAATATCGTCAAGGCCGTGACCCAACTTGGGCTGCACTTTGATTTCGATCAGTGCAGTCACCGTTTCGTCCCCGGCTTTTTCCTTATCCAAAATGGCGCAATAGCCTTTGATCACGCCGTCCGCTTCATATTGGCGCACCTGCTGTGCCACCTGTGCTTCGTCCCGATCCAGCGCCGCCGCCAACTCTGCATTGGTCAGGCGAGGATTCTCTTTGATCAAACTTAACAGTTCATCCATCATATCGTTTACTCTCCTTGTGTTTACGCAATGGGCACCAGCATCGGCTCCCGGCGGTTGAAGATGGTCACATAGTCAAACCCGCACTTCTTGGCCAGCGCCATACCCTTGTCCACATTGCCGCACAGCTTTTCCGGCACATGGGCGTCCGAGCCAACGGTAATATACTGCCCGCCCATATCGTGAAAGCGCTGTATGTACGCCTCACCGGGTAGGGTGTCGCCCAAAGGCATGGCAATGCCGCTGGTGTTGATTTCTAAGGCTTTATGGTTCTTAATCAGCGTTTCAAAGATCTCGCCGATCACATCGTCAAACCGGGTCATATCCACCGGGATCTTCTGCTCCCCAACCATATAC
>ERZ835051.2993-NODE-2993-length-14003-cov-3.258818_pt1 | contig 14003 bp, 18 predicted proteins | sample MGYA00519575_ERZ835051 | MGnify/ENA primary metagenome ERZ835051 (study PRJEB31850, sample SAMEA3708769) | human gut metagenome | biome: human gut; feature: human-associated habitat; material: faeces | place: China | collected 2014 ... | reverse complement strand
TATCTGAGACCCGCATGGTTTTTCCCGTATAGTGTTGGGTAGCGAGATCAATCATGACGACCATCGGGTTGAAACGATTGATTATGGCCTTATGCATTTGCGTAACTTCCGGTTCTCCAATACGATTCATGAGTTTTTCGCCGAATGTCAATCCATCGACTATGAGCGATGAGTCGAAAGAGAACCCAAGATATTTAGCGAACGAGCTTTTTCCGGAACCATAAAATCCCGATACCCATATTCCCACCTCGTTTGCAGTTTCGGAGAAACCATCCTGCATACGATCGATAACGGTGTTATAACTGCTTTTGAGTCTGTCGGTGACTACATACTCGTTGATTTCTTTTTTGAGGTCGTCTGTATCTTTATCGGCAAACGTCACGACACTCTCGATCTTGCGGTCGAGTTTCTTGCCGTCATCAAATAATTCCTGTATCTTCATGATCAAAAATTCTTGGAACGATAATTACCATCCATTGGATAGATATTAAGAAATGTCCGAGCAGTGCCCTGAGACTGACCGGGGTAAAGAATAAGCATCGGGATATCTATTTGTTTATAAATCAGAGCCTCAATTCTGCCGATCCGGTCAAAAGGGTGCAGCCATTCCAAATCGGTAATCAGAAGCAATGGATTCCCACTGCATCGGACCTCCGCCTGTTTGGCTAATATAGCTTCTGAAATAGGGTCAAGATTGTTGGGCTGACAATCGATGTTCTGAAATTCCTCACATATACTTTGGAATATTTCTTCTTCACTTATGCCATCTGTCAACCTCCACGCCAAATCATAATAGTCGTGATTTTTTATGAAATCAGTGACAATCTGTTTTATCGATAAAATATGGACTTCAAGACCAGCATAAGCCGCTTTTGCCTTGATCTCATTTTCAATCATTCTTTGAATCTTAATGGCATCCGAGACATCGTAAGTGACATAGCACACCGGATGGTCTCCTGTCACATTAAGGATACCGGGCGACTGGAGATATTCCAATGCTTTGTCTATTTTATCTTCATAGTGCTGCATCTATAAATTCCTCCATGGTTTTATGATTCCACGATATGACGAGAAGATCACCGCTTCGTTGAGCGATATATCCACCCTTTATATTTAGATCCATGATTCGGGTTATGACATCTTCCCTTGATAAGTTGAACAATTGCCAGTCAGTGTCATTTACGATAGCTGCATCTGACAGACCGGCAAAATGAAGTTCGTGAAGAAAATACAAAATGGTAAAATCAGACGGACGACATTCAAGAATCTTTCCTTTAGAAGATACCTGATCGAAATTTTTAAGTGCTGTATTCAAGCTGGATGAGATCTTTTTATGCACTGTCTCTTTCCAGTTTATTTTGCCTTCCTTTTGTAGTCTCTCCAAGTAAATTCTTGCCTCGGTTTTATTAAACTCTTGTTGCCCGGAACACCTGCAAGGGTTTAAGGCTTCTATAATAAAATTATAATAGACTGCGATGTCACGCGCACAATATACCATCAGAATCTGACGAAACTCTTCCAACAACAATCCTCTTTCTCTAATCGCTGCCAACCACTTCGGCAACGACGGATTCCTTTCGACAAATCGTTTGAAAAACACCTCTTCTACAACGTTAGTGATTCTGCGTTCAGTGCATGAGGGCATTAGGCCGTTCTCAATAACATATTTCGAGAACTGTCTTCTTGTCATACTTTCCTTATATGCAGGAAGTAACACGAGGGTTTCATTGATTAATGAAGCTCCTTGTGCAAACTGTGCTGTTAGATTAGTGTTGTATCTCATTCGAAATATGGGTAATTACGTGTTGAGCTAGAAAAAGACACATTGTATCTGTATGCCAGAATTCTGAGCATATCATTGAGACCGACATCGTCCAACCTGCCAACTGATGAATCGAAAAGATTGGCATCGCTGATTATTGTACCAAGTTGATTTAGATAATCTAATGGATTACAATCCAATTTGGAAAAATCAATGTCGGTATGCCCTTTTAGATATCCCATAACCTTTTCTTCTACTTGTTCGGGAAATTTGAAAAGGCAATAACACCCGGTTGGGACGTTCTTGACAGTCTCTGAATTTTTAACGATATTCAGCATGAGATTGTAATGGGCGATAAAACGGGATTTTGGGAAAAGGAACTCCATGAATCCTCTCACGTCCTCGTCAGAGAGGGTATGCCATAATCCTTCCCGGGCTCCTAAATAATAGACTGCCCATCTCAAACGAATTATTTCAATGATAGTCTGCTCACTCATATAAATATATCGTTTAATCCAATCTTCCGATTTGTTCAGTGGAATTCAGAAGTTCGCTCGGTTCGACATTTAATATCTTAGCAATCTCATACAAAACAGGAATGGGTGGTTGCACATCGTTGTTGACGTACATATTTACAGTGCGTTGCGTCTTGCCAAGTTTTTCAGCAAGCCACGTCTGTTTGATTCCTCTTTCTGCGAGGACCTTTTTAATGCAATTGTATGTTAGCTCTGTCTCTTTCATTTCGCAAAATTAGGAAATAAAATTTACATGAACAACTTTTAGCACCATATTGAGTATGCAAATATACATCATATGGACTCACTCAATGTGAGCGCTTTCGTATTTCGCTATGGAACTGAGTAATCTCCCTTTGATTTTATCCCTAAGACCAGTAGGTGATATTACCTGAATGCCTTCTCCGAATGACAACAGTAATTGCTCGAGTTCATAGTTGGGGCATACTTTGATGCCTATGGTTATACTGTCTGTATCGGACGAAATCTTATGTTGAGATTCATGAATGGGTTTTGTCTCAATGTAAGGATACTCCTTACTGTCAACCTTGATGATTACATCAACAGGTTCGTCATCATACTGCTTGGAGACGCCAATTATATCTGAAAAATACTCATCATTAAAATCATAATGATCATTCTCAATAAATTTGACGCCACTTACATTGTTGACATAGGCTATTCGGTCAAAAGCAAGATTCGTTAGCGTATCGTAACCATGAACCAGACCTATCAGAAACCATCTTTTGTTATACTCCTTTAAATAATAGGGATGGATTAGGACTTCCTTAATCCGGTCGCTTTTGAAACTTTGGTATCCTACAGAGAGTACGCTTTTCTTGCATATAGCATCCAAAAGTATTGAAAAATACTCTTTCCCTTTTAAATATGGACAGTCATCAAAACCTACTACCTGTTTATTACCTGATTCAATATTGATTGTGAGACGTGCACGGTCAAGAAATGATTTTAACCAATCCATCTGTGGCAGTCCTTCGAATCTTGAGAGAATCGCCAGACATTGCATTAACTGAATCATTTCTTCATCCCGGAATGGCACCTTATATATGGATGAATCAGGATTCTCATAGGAATAAGTAACATTCCTCCCGTTAACGTGCTTCTTAATTGTAATGTCGGGATAGGCACTTCCACCGAGGAAATCCAAATCTTGTCGTATGGTGTTTAAGGATGATACTGCCTTAAATCCTTGTGCTACCAGTTCTTCATTCACCGCTTTCATTAAATCGGATGTGGAATATCCACCACGTTTGAGACAGCGGTCAAGCACTTTATACCTTATGTCTGAACTTTTTGTATTAGGCATAGTTATTCGATATAAATAAGTTCCTCTATATTGCAATTATCAGAAGTGCATCCCTTGTCATCATAGCATATAAATGGATATTTGCCTCGACGATTTCGTATGTCAATATAGCAATTCCATGGAGCCACATGGCTTTCCGTGCATCCAGGATCCAAGCATAGCACTTTGGATGGTTTCCCATTTTCATCAACTTCCAGTCCGACGAACAATACGGCATGTCCTCCATCACTCTTATAACTAATGCCCAAAACAACTGAGCCAATCCAATTGTCATGGATCATTAATCCCAATTGCTTTATAGCGGAAGAATTCGTTTCAAAAGCCAAATGCTCAATGTAAACGTTGTCATGATAAATGGATTTTACCATTTTTGTCAGTTCCTTGAATGATGAACCTTGCCGTACGAAACCGCGAGATTCCATCAGTTCGTGTAGCAGTTTCCCCTTATTGGTCCGTCGATCCAATTTCTGGTATACAGTGACATCCTCATTTGAAATGTATTTCATTAATTTGAGGGCCATTATAATAGAATATACAGAACAAGCGCCGTCCATTGAGCCTTGTCGCTCATGTAGAGGCAATTCTTTTCCTGAGGCATCGGTATAACTAGTCGATCCTTCCTGATGCTCAATATTGGACATGATGTGATATGTCGTCATAGATCTAATAAAATTTGTGCAAATTTAATAAAATTTTCGATACGCTCAAATAGAGTGAGTGTATTGTTGTTAATTTTGCATTGTCGAGAGATAAACAATCCCTCTCGCCCTATATCATGGAGTTAAGATGCCCACATTGTAAAACAGCTTTTCAGGTCGATGAGAATGACTACGCAGCCATTCTCGCACAGGTTAAAACCGCTGAGTTCGAGAAAGAAGTGCAAAAGAGAATCAAGGAACTTCTCGTTGCGTCACAGGCTGAACAAAAGGCTAAGGATCTTGAAGCAGGAAAAGAGGAGGCCGCACGGCTGTCCCTTAAAGAACAAGAGATAGCGAAGCTAACAACAGAAGTGGAACGACTCAATGGCATCGTAGCCAACAATGATGCCAAAAACAAGGCTGCACTTGCTGAAGCATCCGAATCAAAAACAAAGGAATTGGCTGAATTGTCTGCTGAGAAAGATAAGCAGATTGCGGACCTAAGAGCACAAGTGGAGAGTATGCAGGTTCAGCACAAACTGGATATCATCGAGGAACGCAACAGCTGCAAAGATGACCTCCATGCAAAAGAACAGACCATAAGCGAACTCACATCACAGTTGAAAGCTCAGGAAGTAGCGGCCGAGAACAAAGTGCTTGAACTCAAAGAACACCATTCGGCCTTGATAAAGGCGAAGGATGAAGAGATCGAGCACTATAAGGATCTGAAGAGTCGATTGTCCACAAAAATGCTGGGCGAGACTTTGGAACAGCACTGTCTGAATACATTCAATATGGCTCGTAGCATTGGACAATTTGCCGATGCATACTTCGAGAAAGATAATGATATATCCGCCGGTTCGAAAGGTGATTTCATATTCCGTGACTATATCGACGGTCAGGAATGCCTCTCCATAATGTTCGAGATGAAGAATGAGGCGGATACCACCAGCACTAAACACAAAAATGAGGACTTCTTCTCGAAACTCGACAAGGACAGAAACGACAAAGGTTGCGAATACGCTGTGCTTGTCAGTACACTGGAGGCTGACAGTGAATTGTACAACAATGGAATCGTGGATGTTTCCTACCGCTACCCTAAAATGTTCGTTGTGCGTCCTCAGTTCTTCTTGCCGGTAATCGCGTTGCTTTCCAAGGCTGCCCGTCGGAATGCCGAGACGGTCATATCCTTGCGTGCGGAACTTGAAAAGGCCAAGGAGCAAAGTATAGATGTAACCCATTTCGAGGAACGTCGGGATAAATTCGCATCGGAGTTCGTGAAGTTCATTGATGCGAGCAGGAAGAAGCATGACGAGGCAATAGATGCTATCGACAAGGCGATAGCCAATGCCGAGAAACAGATAGAATCGTTACGCAAGGTCAAGAGCATGTTCGATACAAGCACTCAAAAGCTTGTCAAGGCCGGAGACGTGATTGAGAATGACTTCACGATAAAGAAGCTGGTTCATGGTAATCCGACCATGCGTGCAAAATTCGACGAGGCAAGAAAATTAAGAGAACTGGATGGCCAAACACGGTCAGCTGCTCTTCCAATGCAAGACTAAATCAATCTATAAAAACACTGTGATATGAAGAAGTTATTTGTAATCATGCTCATGTCCGTTTTGATGCTCGGCATCAGCACAACGGCTTCAGCAGAAGAACCGACTCAAAGAGTCTATGCAGAGTTACTGGGGACAGGTACCAACTTCCTTAATCTCAATAAGAATGTTAAGGTGTCTGTCGATCTGGGACAATTCCAGTCTGCGACGAAAGCATACACGCTCCTTGATGATAATGGGAAGGACATCAAGTTCAACAGCATGGTCGCTGCCATGAACTACATGGGTGAACGTGGCTGGAAATTCATTCAGGCTTACGTGGTGACCGTAAGCAATCAGAATGTACTCCACTGGCTTCTATATAAAGACATCACTGACCCTGCTCAGATAAAGGAGGGCCTCAATGTCAAAAACATGGACTAACTTATAAAAATCTCCTGATATGAAAAAGATTTTCTTTCTTCTTGCCATGATAATGGTATCCATAGGATGTTTTGCCCAAAGTGGCAAAGGTTACCATGGCTTCGCAGATCTCGGTTACACAATTGGTGTTGGCGATTATGACTTCGGCCGTTTTGAAATCAGTACCACACACGGCTATCAAGTTAACCCTTATTTCTTCGTAGGAGGAGGTGTTGGGTTCCACTTCATGAGTGAATGTAAATACGGTGATCCTGAAATTCCTCTCGATCTGAGGAAGTCAAAGGTAAGCATACCTCTCTTCGCTGACTTCCGTGGAACTTTCACTAAGCGTAAATTCGCACCATTCGTTGACCTCAAGCTCGGTTACTTCGTCACGAACAATGATGGATTCTATGGTAACGTCTCCGCCGGTTGCCGCATGAAGGTGAAAGGAAACCAGGCTGTGTCGCTCTCCATCGGCTACACCTACGAGAAACTCGAATTTGAGACCTTTGACAGTTTCACGAATCACACGAGCATGAACTATACTCGATCACCCCGCAAACTCGACTGCGAAGGCATCTCCATCAAACTCGGCTATGAGTTCTAAGTGTCACATTTGTCATAACATAAGTCCCTTGCCATGCCTTATTGGCAGGCAAGAGGCTTTGGCATGACTTTTGTTAAATGATATTTATAACATTTAAACTCCGTGAAAGGACACGGCATATTTATGAACGATACAATTAGTAAACTTTTCAGTACATTTCTTGGCAATCTTCAGTTGACGACCAATCAGCGGGAGGATGCGCAAACGAAGTACACGGGCGTATGTAAGACGCTTTATCCAGTATTTTATGGTGGGACTTATACAGATGATGCGAAATATCTTTTCGGGTCATATAAAACCAAGACGCACATTGCTCCTATGTGTGAAACTCAGGATGTCGATGTCCTCTTCAAAATAGATGACGATACCTATGAACAATACAAAGATAATCCGGCCGGATTATTACAGAAGATTAGACACGCGCTAAAGGACAAATATAAAACAACCGAAACTATTAAAGTGTGGGGCAAGATCGTTTTAGTCCAATTTTCGGATAACCATCATAATGTCGAGCTGTTGCCAGCTTTGGAACAAGGAGATGGGACATTCCTTATTCCTAACACTGAAAATGGTGGTACATGGGAAGTATTTGATCCACGTTCGCAAGTCAATAGCTTCAGCGAATCAAATAAGGATACTGACGGCAAGACAAGAGGTCTTGTCCAGATGATGAAGAAATGGGTGAAAGAGACAGCTACACTCAGCTATAAGTCCTATTGCATAGTCGAAGATGTCATTCGATATCTTGATGTGGTATATGATAACGAAGTCTCGTCTGTTCAATATGACAAACTTGTTGAGGGTTTTCTTATATTCCTTGAAAATAACACACCGGCCCACTTGAACAGTCAGAAGAACCACATTGCGACCGCAAAAACAAGGGTCGTAAAGGCTATTGAGCTCGCCGCTGAAGGAAAAAATATAGCCGCCTCTCAGGAATGGAGAAAGGTGTTTGGCTCATATTTCCCTCTTGCTGAAAAGGACGAAATAGTGAAGTCAAACCCCACAAAGATAGTTAATCCTGCAAAACCCTGGGGATGGAATTAATCAAAGATTTGCTTCCACCCCTACTCACAGAATGGGAAATAACGTGGCTGAGAAATAATTATCCTCGGTTACGCTATTTCCCATCCCATAAGTTAATCTACGGTATATTTGAATTTGACGCAACGTATAAAGGAGAAAGGATAATCGACCGTTACGTCCTATCGATAGATCTTACGCCTAAGCTATATGGGTGTCTCCCTAATGTGTACGATGACGCAGGTCGAATAAAGCAAATGGCGAAAATGTTAAATAGGCCATTAATTGATCTACATAATTATGAGAATGGAGGACAATGTCTTATTCGACCCGATAAATATATCCTTATGGTATTTCATTACCCCAATTTTTTAATCTCCTAACCTCGCACTTTTTCTGGCTGTCTTATATGGAGCGATTCAACAAGGAGCCTTGGGAAGGTGAGAAACATGGTTGGGAAATAGATGAATTAAAATCATGGATGCAAAGACATTAATACTGTTCTATCAGATAGCGGAATTAAGGCATAGAGCTGAATGGACATATAAAATTCAGTTATCACAGGCTGAAAAGTATCATTCACGTAATAACCGTCTAAATATTTGGGCTATTGTCCTTGCTGGGATCTCTACATTATTTGCAGCATCCGGTGGAGTAGCTCAATTAATTGGATGCTCCAACTCATGGATGTCATTTGTTGCAGCTACAATAAGTGGTATCGGTTCTATCTTACTCGCATGTAATCAAAATCTGAATTACGTAGGTAAGATTCCACAAAATGTCGAGATGGGAGCACAGGTATGGCGTATATATATTGACTATGGTTCATTGCTTACTAACTTGATTAACGAAACTTGTTCATATGAGGAAGCTGAAAAACAAAGAGATTTAATACTCGACAAATGGACTAAATTGAGCGAAACTGCTCCCTTGGCTTTTGCAGAAGCCGTTAAAGCAGCCGATAAAAAGATTAACAAGAATGGCGACAACCAATATTCAGGGGAGAAGATCCTTAACACTCTTCCAGATTATTTAAGACCCCAGAAATAAAACATAGTCCCATCTCTAATTGATAGGGATGGGACTATGTGAATTATTTATGGAATGAAAAGGGCGGCGAACTCGGTTAAACGGCGAGTGTATAAGCCTTTATGTTTCTTGCCTTTGTAGCGGCAGTGGGAAACGTAGGACTTGAAGATGTCGCGGTTGCCGGATTTGAGCTTTTTCAGAACACTCGACTTGTTGACGACGCCAGGACCGCAGTTGTAGGCGAGTGCACCGAGGAGAACTGAGTCCTTGCCATATTTGGAATACATGGCGCAGAACTTGGCGAGGTCTTTGCGGAGCAATGCGTCTGCCTGTGCCTCGGTCAACTGGATGCCTCGGCGATATGGCTCGCCCGGCTGAACCTGATGCCCGTAGCCGACATAAGGCCAGTGCTTCGGCTTGTGGAGCGTCTCGAATTTCTTGATTATCAGAACTGCCCGCTCAAAGAGCGGCAGTTCCATAATACTTCGTTTTGCAGCGAAAGCCGGCGAAGTGACCGTGACAGCCACTATCGCCATAAGGAATATCAGGATTTTTCTCATCGGATAATCGGTGTTACAGGTCCAACAATCGGTCCAATAATTCCGGGAGTGTCGCCGCCGTCGTCATCACCGCTCTTGTCGTTGAACTCGAAGGTCTGTTCCCACGGCGTTGAGCCGAAGTTGTCCTCAATCACGATGAGGAACTTATGAGCCTCCGATGTTCGGGCAGTGTAATTCAGTCGGAAGGTCTTGCTCTCCAGAAGCACACGGTCGTTGTTGACCAGCACGGGACCATCGACAAGTTTGAGAGTGCCCTGACCGTCATACTGGAAGTAGCGTATAGTGTAAAGCGTGTTGGAGTAGTTGCCCTCCGGCTTGATCTCGAAGCGCAGCTCAACGGTCTGCCCCTTGACAATCTTGTCGCCGTAAGGCATCACATCTACAGTAAAGGGATAGGACTGCTGGACATCGAGGTCATCGGAGCAGGAGGTCATTGCGAAGACGATTGCAAAAAGTGCAATCCAGAAGCCGAAGAAACGGCTGGTGGTAAGGCGTATTCCGCCAAGTTTGTTGAGAATTGTTTTCACGTTTTTCAGAGTTTGAGTTTTGATGATTTTTTCGGATAGAGCGACATCAGGTAGTCGTTCAGATCCTTGTTGTTTGGATAAAGTGCCGACTTGTCCATAACCTTATCGCCGAACTCACGCCGGAGTCTGGCGAGAGCTGCACGACCTGCGGCGTCATTGTCAAGGTAGCACTGGATTACGGTATAGTCAGCCAAAGGCGTTATGGCTTTTGCAACATTGGAGACGGAGTTGAGAACCACCGAGTCCATGCCGTCATTGAAGCCAAGCCTTTCAGCCGAAAGGAAGTCGATGAAACCCTCGAAGACATTGCACCGGGCGTTGCCATTCGATATGGTAGTGATATGCTTAGGAGGATAGCTCCCCTTAAAGAAAGGGTTCCTAAGCTCTACTCCATGTGCATTGTTCTCGAAGCCAATAGCATAATACTGTTTCCCATGCAACTCATAATTGACCTGCACGCAGTATCGCTGGGCGATGTCACGAGGAATACCACGGTCAGCGAGATATTTCAGCAGTGCAGGAGAAGTCAGCCGCGACACCTTCACATTCTCAAAAGTAGGCTCCTCGAAGAACGGCGTTGGCTTATAGGGCTTGGCGACCGGGAGCCGCATCTTCTCCGCGATGTAATCGGCTTGCCTCAAAAAGTCCGTTTCACCGGACATTTCTCCGGCAAGCGAGAAGATGTCGCCTCCCGCGCCCGTTCCGAAGTCAAACCAAACCTGGCGGTTAGGATTGACATGGAACGACGGTTTTCTCTCACTGCGATACGGCGCGTAAAACCATAGACCTTTGCTGTCGCGGCCCGTAGGCTGATAGCCCAACTGGTTCAGAAACTCCACGAGGGAGATTTTCTTAATCTCGTCTATGTTCATAGGCGCATCTTCCGTTTCGGTTTATCCGCTTCCTGCTTGGGAGGCTCTTTAGGTTCCTGACGGATGCTGACCATCCGGATATTCGACATCTCTCCTGCGATATACATGTTCAGTTCACGCATATTGGCGGAGCCTGTCATCTCGTATGCGAGGTCATAGATTCCACCGTAGGCACCGGACTTGGTATCACGCCAGAGGTTTGTCTCGATGTTGATTACCATCGTCGGTTCACCCTTCGGGTCATACGGAGCCTTGTAGATACGGAGATTACCGTCGGCCGCCACGGGATACTCCTGTCCGAGAGCCTTCATAAAATCAGTGAGCCTGATTTTACGGATGTCGGGAGTCACTACCTTCGGCTCCAATGGCTGACACACCTTAGCCGAAAGTTCTTTGCCATGCTCATAGTCGTTCATGTACTTGATGATAAAGTCACGCGGATCCGTGTAATGATTCGGATTCATCTTCAAGGCGGCAAGGTCGATGATGTCCCCGCTCTGGTCAGTGGCATGGTCATACCAGCGGTTGGTATTTGTATCTACCACCAACATCGGCTCCGAGTCGTCGCGTTGCGGAGCATAGTATAGCTTCATGTCCTCGAAAGCCTTTACCGGTTTCTCACCGAGAGCAGCCATGAACTCCGTCAGCGGAATGTTCTTGATGTCATTCTTCGTGTACCGCATAGCCTAAAACTGATATTTGAGGTGAATGCCGTAGGCGAACAGAAAATGCACGGTATCATTACCGAATACGAACTTCTCTTTCAGATGCGCACCGAGTGCCACATGGTCAGAGAGGTAAAAGTCAGCCGAAAGAGTAACAGCACCGCCATAGATGAAGGCGTCTTTCGCCTGAATGGTCGAGCCGTCACGGAGGACGCTCTCGCCCCAGTTGACAGTCTCATACCCCGCGAGTGCCGAAACACCGCCATAGAGATGGAAAGTCTGCGAATAGTCGTTGACGATACGGAGATTATACCCGACCTCGCCTGTGAATTGAGCCACTGGGATACGACCTTTCTCTCCGTAAGGCTTGTAGGTCTGGAGGTATTCACCGCCGAAAGACCATGTATTGGCATTGTTGCCCTTGATGACCGAATAAAACACTCCGAGGTTATATCCGCAGTTGCGGGATTTGCCGGTGTAGAAACCGTTTACCATGTCGGCACGAACTTCGACCGCCGACATTCCGGGGAGATTCCGCTGGGCGAATGCCTCCCCTGCGAACAGGGAAAGCACCGCCACAGCGAAGATTGAAAGAATCTTCTTCATGGGCATGGGATTTACTGGATGGATAACTCGTCGATTACGTTGGCTCTCACGATGTCCCCGTTATCGACCACAAAGGACTGATGGCGCCCGCCTTCCTTCTCGGCGACCTCGATAACGAGCTGCTTGTCATCGGGAATGGTGAATTTCTCCAAGGCGAAGACCGTGCGTTCTGAGGATTTGCCATGCACCACCGTCACATAATTCTGGGCGCGGAGCGGTTCCAATACCTGTTCCTGCATGGCGGTTCGTTTGATGACCTTCTTGTCCACAATCTTGAAGCTCACATAGTCGATGTCGAAAGCGATATTGGAGGTGTTCTTCAGTTCCGTGTGGAAGTAGAGAAGTCCATTGTTTGTATGGATGGATTTCAGAAGAAACTGCACGCCGAAACGCTTTGAGCCGATATGCTTTATTTCGCGCTTGTTCTGCTTGTAGATAGACTTCATGATAAGCTTCACCAGCACCGGCGACTCCTGACCGAGTTTCTCCAGATAGATCTCCTGCGCGTTGTTGGGTCGGTTCACCGATTCTCCGTCATGGAGAAAGTCAGTCATCTCAATGCTCAGAAGCAGAGGCTCTTTGGCAAATTTCACGTTGAAGGTGTAATAGCTTCCATCATCGGTGATTACCGACAGGTTGGTTTCCTGCTTGAACGACTTGAAGGCGGATTTTACACGTAGCACGTTCTTTGCTCCGTCGGCAAGACCAGCCACGAGGTTCTCGTTGTCGAGTAGGTCAGCCCCATTGCTGGGGCTTTCCCCTCTAAGAACCGTGCATGAGAGTTTCCCCTCACACGGCTCAAGCAACACATTGCTATTCTTAACCATTGAATAGTTCTGCCTCATTTACTACTAACTTTATTGGGTTTGGATTTCTTGGGTTTACAATCTCTGTGAATGAGAATTTCAAACGGCTTACCGTCTCTGATTTCCTGAATGGTACACCATCGACGTTCATCATCTATAATTTCACCACAGATAGGGCATCGTTTCCCTTGGTGCAACCATATCATGCGGAGCAGTTCATCAGTATCACGCAACTGTTGTTCCGTGGTGTCTGACTTACGTCTTGCATAATATTTCGCATCGGCTGGGTCATAGGGGTTTGTTGAGGTTCTTATAGGAGTGTACTTCTTGACGGGTATTCTTGACAATTCTTTGAGTCTGACCATAATTTCTCTGCCAGACTTTTTCTTTGTCATTGCGGCAAATTGCCATTTGCTGCCTTTCCATGTCTTGAAATACTTCTCACGGACCCAATGACTGCTTTTCTTGGGATGTCTGCGTTTAGCCCAACGCCATAGCATTCGATAGACTTCAAAATCCACACGTGAGAATGCTTTCGAGGAAGCCCCATAGATGTAGTAATTACTCCATCCTGTAAGCATCGGGTTGAGCATCCTTATTATGGATATAGTCTTTGCCGATTTATTCTTCTTGACTTTGGCACGCATCTTGTCGCAGAATGTTTTCATTGCATCCTTAGACGGTTTTGTGAGCAACTTGCCGTTAGGATATTTACGGATATTGAAGCCGAGAAAGTCAAAGCCCTCACTTATGTGAGTTATTTTGGTCTTTTCTTCCGATAGCGTCAATCCTCGTACTGCCATGAAATTTCGTATCAGTGGCAGGAGAATATTTTCGATAGTCTCCTTGTCCTTGGCAGTGACAATGAAATCGTCAGCGTAACGCACAAGATGAATTTTGGGCTTGATTTCCTTTCGCTTGCCGTCTTCGGTATAGTAGTTAATCTTCTTTACCGCTTCGGTGACAAGCGACTGGAGTCCGTCAAGAGTCATGTTGGCAAGAGCAATGCCGGTATCAGTGGCAAGGTCGCCGGGGATGGAGGTATCCTGCACCACGGCCACATACAGGGTGGGCAGCTCGTCGGCTTTGGGCGTGCCCT
>ERZ835051.2985-NODE-2985-length-14033-cov-2.924667_pt1 | contig 14033 bp, 9 predicted proteins | sample MGYA00519575_ERZ835051 | MGnify/ENA primary metagenome ERZ835051 (study PRJEB31850, sample SAMEA3708769) | human gut metagenome | biome: human gut; feature: human-associated habitat; material: faeces | place: China | collected 2014 ... | reverse complement strand
CCTCCATCAGAAGGAAGTTGGAAGCGAAGCAGACAAGCAACAGTACCAAACCGGAGAACAACATATTGCCGGTCATTTTCAGTTCGGGATAGGGCAGGTGCAAAGTCAGTTTCAGACATTTGCGCTGCATCTCGGGAACAAACTGCACGATGGCCATCAGCACTCCGGCAATCAGGGGGATGTATTGTAACATATCGATGAATATGGCATCCCGCTGCATCATGACTTCCCATACATGCGCGGCGCCTTTCATTTCTATCACCCGGTTGATGCGAAGCATACAGTAGCCTGTAAAACCGAGTGTAGTGACTACGGCAAGCAGAAAATACCACCGTGTCTTGATCCATTCTTTATAAAATATAGCGTACATGAGACTTCTAATTTACTTTTTAATCTTTAATTATTTTATTGAATCAGTATTTGCCGGTCAGACCGATGAAGGCATCTTCCAGATTCACATGTTCGCTATGCAGGTCCGTATAGGGTACTGACATGGATTTCAGTTTTGCTTCCGCCTCTGTGAGGGGGAGGAAGGAGAATGTTTCCAGTGTATTCCGCATCACGGAAGGATGATAGAAATCATCGGATGCGGGCAGTTCGTAACCTTCGGGAACAGTACAGGTATAGCGGCGTCCTTCTTTCAGTAATTCGTCAATTGGCTTCTGAATCAGTATCTTTCCGTAGTCCATTATGATACAGTCGTCTACCAGTCGTTCCATATCCTGAATGATATGCGAAGTCAGAAAGACAGTCTTGCCTTCGGAACGTGCATAATCGCGGAGATAGTCTACAAACAGGCGGCGATAACCGGGGTCGAGACCGAGGGAGAAGTCGTCTAATACAAGAAGCTCGGGATTCTGTGCCAGAATCAGTCCGAGTGCTACTTGTGAACGTTGTCCGCAAGACATACGGGAGATGCGCTGTCCGGTAGCTACTTTCAGTTTGTTCATCAGTTCATAATAAGCCTCTTTTTTCCATTGATTGGGGTAAAAGGCTGCGTAGAACTTCTCAATCTGGGTGATGCTCATGAATTGATACTGTACGTGCCCTTCTATCAGCAGCCCGATGTTGCGGCGCAATGCCGGAGCCATCGTCTGTATCTCTTGTCCGAAGATACGGCATTCTCCGGAACGTGGTTTCAGATATCCGCTCAGGATGTTGATGGTCGTGGTCTTGCCCGTACCATTCTTGCCCAGTAGTCCGAGGATGCGGCCTTTGGGGACTGTGAAACTAAGATTTTCGTAAATCAACCGTTTGCCGTAGTAGTGCGTCAGGTTGTTACATTCTATGATTTGTTCCATTTTATTTTATCAGTTATTCTGTTCAAAAGAAGAGAAGAAAAAGGATGGGAATCACGATTCCGACAATCATTTCTATTCCTCCTCTGCCGATAATACCTTTGTTGCCTTTCAGCATGATGACTCCGGAAAGGGTGATGATGATGAGGCCGACTGCGAAAATATCCGCAAAGTAAGTCCACCATTGTCCGGGGTTGTAGTGCAGGCGTGCCATTGCTCCGATGAGCGGGCGGCGGGTGACAGATTCGTAGACTGCCTCTCCCGTACGGACGTTTACCTGCAAGTTGGACCCGCCTTTCAAGAACACTTTCATGATGTCCGCTTTCGGGAAATAGTGCTTGGTATAGTTACCTTCCTCTCCCAATGGTTGCAGCAGAGTCAGTACATTTTCCCTTTTCATTCCCTCTTTGCCCGGCAGTTTTTCGGCAATCTTATATTCTTTCCGTTCGATGGAGAAGTTCGGGTTGATGGTGTCACGGTGATTCATCACAATGCCGGAAATGGCATAAATCAAGACCATTCCGGCAAAGAAAAAGGATAAATCACGGTGTATCAGCCTACTCCATTTACGGATGCTGCTACTCCACTTCATACGAATTAGCTTCCATGAAATAGAAAGACAGATACTCTTTGCCGCTGCTTGCTTTTCGGTCGGCTATCTTCGCGCGGAAGTCGGCGATACGGGCTTCGGGCGTGTTGGCTGTCTCGCCGCGTGCTTTCTTCTCTGTGTCACAGCCGGCTTCACCGGTTCCGTGTTTTTCGGCAGCTTGCGCTTTGAGTTGTGCTTCCCAGTTTTGGAGGTAGGCTTCGTCAATGCGTTGTTCTTTCAGTGTTCCGGTGACGCGGACGATGGAGTTCACACATTTCGGGTCGAATGCTCCCAAGGTGCCGGCTTCTACGCGGATCACTTGTGTGTCGTCACTGCCCATCAGGAAGATTTTCTTGGCGCCATGCTTGCAGGTATGTGTGCAAACGCCTTCGATGGTTACTTCTTTTCCTGCAAGGTTTTCTGCATTTGCAAGAAGAGAGTCAATTTCTAAAGCAGACGAAGTGGTCTGTTCTGTTGTTGTGTCCGAGGAACTTTTCTGCTGTTTGTTTCCACAAGAGGTTCCGATAACGGCAACCGCCAGTAGAGCGATTGCGATGCTTAGCTTTTTTGTTTTCATTGTTACTTTTTGTTTTTATGTAGTTTATATTCTTTTTTATGAACTTGCAAATGGCTTTTAGTTCTGGTTCTTTACACAACGAACTGTTTGACCACTAAGTACACTGATATAACTCAGAGACAATCTGCCTTCCGGATACTTCGCCATTGAGAATGTGCTCATTAGTCCGAAGAACTGAATATTGGTCAGGTCGCCGGTGCTTGTACTATAAATAGGCTTATATGCAGTTGAAGTCATGTAATAACTCATACTGGGTTTTCCAAACCATTCGGTTACCGTACTGTTGCTGCTGGTTATTGCCGTTGCCTGATATTTGGGGACGGCTGAATAACCGGTTGACATACGTACTCCCGAGAATTGATAATTAAATTTAGCCTCGTTGAGTGTCGGGATTTTACCACCGTCATATGCTGTGTCATAGAAAAGAGCGTCTTTTCCGTTTTCCAAACTATTGCCGTCCGCATCTTTGGTCGAATTACCTACAAGGCTGAAATATTCGGCGCGAGTCGGGATGTGCCATCCCTTCGGACAGATGCCCTGTGCTCCTTCAAAGTCGTAGCAGTTTTCCGGAGTAACTGCTTTGCCGCTAAGTGCGGCATGGATGTCGTAGAGATAACCGTACTGCTTGATAGAAGTTGCGTCCTGCAATGCTTTTGCAGTAAGTGTACCGTCAACTGTAACCAATTCGTACGGATACCAGATGTGAGAATCTGCAGCCGGATCACTTGACGGAGTATATCCATCCGGTACATAGCGTAATGGTTCCGCCATCCATGTTGTTCCGTTGGAGAGAGTTACCGTATTGTAGGTAATGCCGTCGTAGATGAAATATCCGTCATGCTCTTCAAAAGGAACTTCCGGCTCATCTCCCTTGATCTCTCCCTCGTCTGTCCAGTTCTCGATCTCACCACTGAGTGTAACGATGATATTATCGGGTAATACACGTATATTGACACTGTATTGTCCGCCTTGAACTAAATCTGTGGATACGAGCTTTTGCATCAATGTATTGTTATCTGAAGTTGTTACTGCAAGAGTGAACGCAGCCGTCTGTGGGACTACAATGGCACGAAAAGTCTTATTCTTTGTCACTTGTTGTGCTGTGATGTCTGTGGCGGCGGCGCTCTCGTTTACGGTTGTCTTCATGGTTGCCAAATTGATATTGGCAGTAGGAACAGAGCCTTTGAGCACTATAGATGAAATATCCAAATTCGTTTCGTTTGTCACATTAATAACCAGTTTGGTCAGCATGTGCTTGAAGATCATGCTGATGGAGTTCACCGAAGGAAGTACGTCGGATTTGCTTGCCGCCATAAAGTCGGAGATTCCGTAGTTGGTGGTCTGGTCGGCATGCACGGTGAATGAAGTCGGTACACCGGTTGCGCTGTAAGGATAGTAAGCCACGAATGAAGACTTGTCTGCTCCTTCGGGATACCATTTCAGACTTCCGGCGAAAGCTCCGTCATTGAAAGTCATAAGCTCGTTGGTGGCATATACAGTGCCGTCTTCTTTAGTGACACTCAATCCGATCTGATCCTGATCTTCGAAATTAACCTCTGTGGCACGTGTGATAATAGGAGTGATGGTCACCCGGTCCACAGATGCTACTCCCTCGTTTTCCTCCTGCTGGCAAGATGCCAGAAATGCTGCTGCCAGCACAAATAATATCCCCTTTTTCATCATTTGATAGTTTTATATTATGTAAATGAATAATTTTAAAATGTATAACCTAACTTAATCGTCTCATTCCAACGGCTCGAACCTGCTATATATTCAAGGTTGAAACCGTGCGTATATCCGCCCTGAATTTCGGCATAAATCCCCCGATGAAAGTGATAGCGTAATCCGACGTTCACTGTCGCCCGTGGGGCAGTTGCATACTCGTTCTGTAGATGGTAATAATCTGTCAGGCGGTATGGAGGATCACCCGGTTCGCCTGTCGTTTCAGTAGTCCTGCTCTTCTCCGTGAAGTCTCCTATGGAGAAACTTGCGGCAGCTTTCACATCGAACCTTTCGGCATGAAGTACACCGGATGCGTAAACCCGTCCACAAGTCATTGTCTGTGACGCGACATAAGGGTACATTTGGGTAGTCATGCTTTTGAATGACGAAATCTCGGCTCCGACACGCAATTCTCCTTTAGGAGCGATCAACTCATATTCGGGCTGAACGGATAAAGCCTTTCTTTCGAAAATCCGGTTGGAACCGTAAACATGGGTAGTCGTGATTCCGTTGGATATCTCCTGTCCCAATACATTCTCGTCATTTGTCTGGCGTGACCATGAGAGGTTGATCCGCAGGAAATGTTCGGTACTGCCTTTGGCGAAACGGTATCTCAGATGCGATGTAATCCGGTGTGCCGGAAACTTAAACCAGATAACCTCTTTCTCTCCGGCGGTACCGGAAGAATGCAGATACTCCAAATCTCCGTAAAGCGATCCCCATTGAGCCTGAACTGCTGCTCCGTGAGACAGTTCCTTGATGGGGAATCCGTTGATACCCGATTCGCTCAGATGGACTCCGCTTCCCGACCATGCTTCGTAGGCACCGTACATCAGTCCTTTATCAAGGAATGCGTAATAAGGTGTAGCGGCTGTTCCGATCTCTTCTGCTGAAACGGATTCGCTGTTTTTGCTGAAAATATAAGAGAATCCGATCGCATAATGGTCCGAATGATACATGATGCCGGGAGCGACTTTTAAGTCCAGTCTGTAGTTGGTATGCCGCAAGTCCTTGCGTTTGGAGTAATTGGCAGAGGTGAAATCGATCTTTCCGCCGATGCGCCAGTTGGTGCCGGCATCTGCTGCTATACCTCCCATAAACGCATAAGTTTGCAAATCCTTTCGGCCGGGGGTAAACTCCAGCAGGTCTACCGGATAAAATCCGGGATGAATGAACATGGAGCCGCTCATATCCTTGCCGGAAGTGTGGTCGAATGAGAACGAGCCGATCAGAGAATACTTCTTTAAGTGTGTGATGGACTTGGCTACTGCACCGGCACTCCATAATTTACCGGCTTCGTAGTAGTTGCGGAAGTCACCGTGATTGTTCTTGCCGTACAGCTCGGTGTAGGAGACGGTGACGCTGTCCATCATGATTCCCGTTACGTTTGTTCCGGTATTCCATGAATTTCGTCGTTCGATAACATCGTAAGTCTGTGCCGAGCTTACGGCTGCTATACACAACAGCATACATCCTATATATATTCCTTTCATATTACTCATGCAGGGATTGTTGTTCTCTTTCATAAAAATCGGCGGAAGAGTTGTTCGTATCTTCCAGTATTTCATAACCGGCCTCCTTCGATGCTTCCTCGTCTACCCGACGGTGCAGGCTGCGTCCGTCATACAGTGCGCTTTGGCTGACATATCCGGCATCGATGGAAGGCGAAATGCGTTTTTTATTGCTCGACGAACCGCCATAGTACACCTCTACCCCGTCAATCACCCAGTCGAGCGGAATCTTGATGACCTGATCCACCGTGCTGCCGGGCTTTTGTATCACACTGCCTGTTTGCTGTACATACTCCTGTATCGTAGTGTCCTGAGCCTTGAAGATGACAGTGGCGGGAGAAAATATGGAGAATGTATAGGCATTCGCCTGTCCCAGTTTGATGACCACGTCCAGATAATGGTCGCGGCTGATCTGGTCTCCCGGAGCAGGATGATACATCGTATTCCAGTAATAAACATTGTTGTAGCAGGCAAAATATCCCGGTTTGTTCAGATTGACCGACAGCGGGTATTGGGCGGCATGATCTATGGCGCCGTTGACGGCGATGACTGCATCTGCACCGGGTGCCAGCGGGAAGGAAGTGCCGTTACCGCCGAATTGCCAGATGCACTGGACGATAGGAGCGAAATCGGGGAAAATGGTTGCTCCGGTTGCTTCGTCCTGCGTCACCCATACGTTGGTGGACTGGGAGTTGTAAGGATCGAGTGTACCTAAGCATAAATGGTCGAGATACTGCGTCTGGGAATCATTGTTGTGCAGGATAATGTATTTATCAGCCTGATAAGTACCTTCCTGCGGCAGCTTGGTACATCCTCCGCAATAGATTTCCTTGATAATGATGGCACCGGCTTTGGAGTGTGTGAGCGGAACGTTGAGTGTGACATCCCCGTTTACGAGTTTTACCTTGTCTGCCAGTCCGTTGAATATATGCTGGTCGGCTTTATCACTGATTTGTATGCGGTATATGCCGTTGGTCAGGGCGAATTGCGCTGTACCGTTCTGGTCGGTTACCGTCTTGTAGGAATTGCCGCGGTCGATGTCTTCGATTTGGACGGTGATGCCTTCCCGAAGGTATTCCGCGTATTCGTCCGGATAGACGGCAGTCACCTGCAAGGTGTGCAGCTGGTCTTCGTAAGGATTGCCTTTGTCGAGGTCCGTACATCCTCCGAGTAAGGATGTGACGAAAAGCAGTACGATATAGATTGACTGTTGTTTCATATTTCTAAAGTTTAATGCGGCAGGTTAGTCCATAATAAAAGTTCGGGGTAAAGATTGCACTGGTTCCGGTTGCGTATGATTTCACATACGCCCGTGAGTTCGTGAAATTAATCGCGTTGAACGACAGCGAAACATGATCGCCTATCTCCTTGGTAATGCTGATATTGGCAGAGAAATACGGATCATATCCGTCGGCTGCGAAAGTATAGGCATTGCCCGATTTACGTATCAGATGTGCGAAGTCCGGATTTTCGGCTTCGGCGGCGGTGAAAGGATGTACCTCGTTGTTCAGGTCGAGGTAGGCAACCGGATAAATAGCCGTATAAGAATTTCCGTCGTAGATGCTGCCTCCTGTTTTCTCGTTGCTGTTTTCGCTGACGTTGAACGCATACGACGTACCGTTATATTCGGAGAGGTTCTGCGACCGCTTGATGAGCGAGGCTTCTAGTTTGCAGGATATGATCAGCCTTGCTTTCGGGATACGGGTGATCGCTGTGATATTGGCATCCAGCGAGTGAGTGCGCTTGCCGTTGGCGGTTGTGGATGAGTTGTCGCCGTTGGCATATATACCTACATATTGGTAGGAACGGTTGGCGAGACTGGTGTGCGACCATCCGTTTTGGTAGTAATAAGACAAGGAATTGTCTATGTATTTGGTATATGTATAGGCCGCATCCACACGGAACTGCGTACGGAGAGGAGTGATCTCCGGAAAATCGATGATCATTTCCGCTCCTCTGCGGGTGATGTCCGGTCCGTTATCGGGAGAGGTTGACCTGACGAAAGTCTGGTCTTTCACCTTTACGTCCAGCGGTGTCCAGTAACTGTTCTCATCGTCCCGTATATATCCCATGCCCGTCTGATTGTCTACGGTAATCTGCGGATTGGCGGACAGCTCGAATCCTTCCGGCAACTGTAGAACATTGTACGCGAACGGAGTATAGGTACTTGTATATTTATAAGGCATCTTCGTGCGGTTAAAGTATCCTACCAGTGAAATACGGGTGCGGGCTACATTGATGTCAACTCCTATTTCGGCATTCTGATTCTTCTGCCAGCGGAGTTTCTCGTTGTGTAATAAAGTATATGGCTGACTGTAATAGACGTAAGCCGACTCATTGTTATTGTATGAGACTCCGAAAGTCTGAATATCCCGATACTCCTGTCGGGGATAGAGTACATAGTACGAAGGCAGCTTCTCGGTCACTCCCCATCCGCCCCGAATCGCTATGTTTTCGTTCAGCTGCCATCTGGCGTTGAAACGTGGCGACAGTGTGTTCAGCTTGTCGTATTGCGTTCCGCTGATGAACAGATTCTCCCAACGCAATCCCGCCATCAGCCTCAGCATGGTGCTGCCGACAGGTACCGACAGGCTTTCTTCCGCATACAACGAAACATTGTGCATATACGGATAAGCCGAGTAAGAACGGGGGCGATATCCGTTGGGAGCCAGCGAAGGATTCTGATAATACTCTCCGTCGCCCACATTGCCTGTTCCTTTCCATTGCACGCCTGCTTTCAGATTGCTGGTTATGTTCTTGAAACGACGGTTCCATTCGTACTTCAACGAAGCGGCATAATCCAGTTCTTTGGAATCGACAATCTGATCGGCAAAGAAATGGTAAGGCAGTTTGCCTGCAATGAAATAGCCTTCCTGTTCGGCGTGGACTGCCGGCTGTTCGGACGCATAAGAATAAGGTGTATGTGCATGCGACTTGTTATCATTGTAATACACCGATGCATCCAGTTTGAGGTTGGTAATCCATGACTTGTTGAGCAGCCATGCCAATGACGTGTTTGCACGGAAAACGTTGTCTCTGACTTTGGTATATTCTCCCGTATATGCGTCGGGATCATCCTTCGTATTCATACCTCCGATGTTACCGGTCAGCCCGATGTCGAATCGGAGCACTTTCCGGAACGTATTGCTGTAACTTGCGGAGAATCCTCTGCGGGTATAAGAAGTATAGGGTGAATTAAGCTTTTGAGTAGCTTTGGTCCATTCACCGCTTATGTTGACGATTCCTTTATCGTTGCCGAGGTCCAGCCCTTTGGAAAAGGACACCTGTTCTGTGCGGGGATTGATGGATAGCAGTACATTCCACGGAGTCTTCCCTTTCTTCGTATGTATTTTGACCATACCGCTGTTCAAGTCTCCGTACTCTGCCGAAGGTACTCCGGTGATGACTTCTACCGATTCGATATCGGCCACGGAGATGCTGCGGGTATCTATTCCGGTCATATTGCCGAAAGAAGAGTTGTTGCCGATGCGTACTCCGTCTACTTCTATCGCCGTTCCGAAAGCCGCGTTGCCTGCGGATGAACCTCCGTCGCGCAGAGAGAAAATATTGTTGCTGGTCAAGTCCGGGACTTTCGTCTTTCCTCCCGGAAGAAGGGCGGAAATATCGCTTACATTCGATATCTGCAGATGTTCCAGTGCGTTACTCCCGATGTTGAGTGTGGTGTTCAGCTCACTCTTCGGAGCTTGTGCGGTAACGATTACGTCGTTCAGGGCAAGTGTATTTTCCTTCAGTTGTATCTTTAATCCTTTGATGCTGTTGTTCACATTCACCGGAACCGTTGCCGGAACATAACCGAGGAAGGAAACTTCCAATTGATACTTGCCTTCCTGTATTCCTTGTATCGTAAATTCCCCCTTCTGGTCGGATACAGCCCACAAATAGGTACCTTTGATTAAAATGGATGCGCCGGGCAACGGCGAACCCGTCCTTTCGTCGGATATACGACCGGAAATAGAATAATTGTTAGTATTGGCTTCAATTCTGGAAATGATCAAAGAAAGAAGCAAGCAGAGCATTATTTTAAGTGTAAGAAACCTCATAGAACAAATTTTGTGCAAATTTCGTTCTATATCGTTAATACTACAATCGCAAATAATGACTATTTTGGGAGTATGCGAGTACCCATAAATAGGTATTTCTCTCCATAGTGATTTGATAGCAGTTTTGCTCTCATGCTCTAACAAACGGTCTGTATCCCTTTATTCATCGTGGTTTCCAGTGTGGTAGCAACTGTGGCGGCAGGTATGAGGGCAAACGGTTGCTCTCACTTGCATCATGGACTTAATCTCGTTTGTTTAGCTTTATGCTTTGATTTGCAGGATGTTAATGTCTGATGTGTCAACTGTTAACAATTGGCATCCCAGCTATTAATAACTGAGAAATCAGTTGTTAATAGCTGACAACTCCTTCATTATAGACTGATAAATGGTTTGAAATGGCTTGAAAGGACAGGTTAAATGAGTCAGTTGTTACGGTCAAGTCATTTCAATCGACAGTTGTTTCAGATAGTTTCAGGCGCTTGAAACTTTTAGTTTCATTGCTTGAAACCAATGGTTTCAAAGGTTGAAACTATTAGTTCCAAGGCATGAAACCTTTTGTTTCAAGGCATGAAACCGAATTTGGAACTACTTCTTGGAGAATAATCTTGTAGGAGAGATGGGAAAAGGAAAGCCTTGGTGACTTCGAGGCAAATAAAGAAGATCGGCTTGCACTGCGACGATTGTCGTGTAGCAAGCCGACCTTTATTTCATTTTATCTATGTATCTTATACGTTCTTTACCTTGATCAGATACTCAGCGATCTGTACAGCATTCAGTGCAGCACCTTTTTTGATCTGATCGCCAACGATCCAGAATGTCAGACCGTTTTCATTTGTAAGGTCTTTGCGGATACGTCCAACGTACACAGGGTCTTTGCCTGCAAGGAACAACGGCATCGGGTATTCCTTTTCAGCAGGATTGTCCTGAAGAACGAGACCCTCGCCTTTGGCGAATGCTTCACGGGCTTCTTCTACCGAGATCGGACGTTCTGTTTCCACCCAGATGCTTTCAGAGTGAGCACGAAGTGCGGGAACACGTACGCAGGTTGCACTGACTTTCACGTCAGAGTGCATAATCTTGCGTGTTTCGTTATACATCTTCATTTCTTCTTTGGTATAACCGTTTTCCGTGAACACGTCGATCTGCGGAATCAGGTTGAATGCCAGCTGATAAGCAAACTTCTCTACTGTCACAGGCTCGTTGGCCAATACCTGACGGTATTGTTCGTACAACTCGTCCATAGCGGCAGCACCGGCACCGCTGGCAGCCTGATAAGTAGATACGTGCACGGTTTTTATATGAGAAAGCTGTTCGATGGCTTTCAGTGCAACTACCATCTGGATAGTTGTACAGTTAGGATTGGCAATGACGCCACGCGGACGCTCCAACGCATCTGCGGCATTTACTTCGGGCACTACCAAAGGCACATCAGCGTCCATACGGAAAGCGCTGGAGTTGTCGATCATCACAGCACCGTATTTGGTGATTGTTTTCTCGAACTCCTTGGATGTTCCTGCACCGGCAGAAGTGAAAGCAATGTCTACTCCTTTAAAGTCATCGTTGTGTTGTAAGAGTTTGACCTCGATCTGTTTACCGCGGAAAGTATAGGTTGTTCCGGCACTGCGTTTAGAACCGAACAAAACTAACTCGTCCATCGGGAAATTTCTCTCATCGAGCACGCGCAGGAATTCCTGTCCTACGGCTCCGCTTACGCCAACAATAGCTACTTTCATCTTTTTCTTTTGTTTTAATTGAATATTGATTTTCTTTTCTATTCTTCCGAATAGTAAATAATTGGCTGCAAAATTATAACATTCTGGCATATAATTGATAACTTTTTTGTTATTTTGCAGAGAAAACGTAAAAACTTGGATATATGGAGTGGCTTGATTTTGATTTTAACCTACCTATAACAGATCCTACATGGATATTTCTCCTTGTACTTCTTATTATCTTGTTTGCTCCTATGGTGTTGGGACGGCTCCGCATTCCTCATATTATCGGTATGATTCTGGCTGGAGTGGTGATTGGAGAGCATGGGTTCAATATTTTGGCACGTGACAGTAGTTTTGAACTGTTTGGTAAAGTCGGACTCTACTATATCATGTTTCTTGCCGGGCTGGAAATGAACATGGGCGACTTCAAGAAAAACCGGGGGAAAGCTGTGGTGTTGGGATTATTGGCTTTTGTCATTCCTATGGCATTGGGGTTTGTTACCAATATGACCGTATTGAAATATGGTTTTATCACATCGGTTCTGCTGGCCAGTATGTACGCTTCCCATACGCTGGTTGCTTATCCCATCGTGATTCGGTATGGGGTGTCACGCCATCGCAGTGTCAGCATTGCAGTGGGAGGTACGGCGGTAACGGATACCCTGACCCTGTTGGTACTGGCTGTAATCGGCGGCCTGTTTAAGGGAGAGTCCTCGGAGATGTTCTGGCTGTGGCTGGTGGTGAAAGTCATTTTCTTAGGTTTCCTGATCATTTTCTTCTTTCCGCGTATTGGTCGTTGGTTCTTCCGTAAATATGACGACAACGTGATGCAGTTTATTTTCGTTCTTGCCATGGTATTTCTTGGAGCAGGATTGATGGAATTTGTCGGGATGGAAGGCATTTTGGGAGCGTTCCTTGCCGGATTGGTCTTGAACCGTCTCATACCGCATGTCTCACCGTTGATGAATCACCTTGAGTTTGTAGGGAATGCTTTGTTTATTCCTTATTTCTTGATTGGGGTGGGAATGTTGATCGATATTAAGATACTTTTCGGACACGGAGATGCGTTAAAGGTGGCTGTGGTGATGACTACGGTAGCTTTGGCCAGCAAGTGGATCGCTTCGTGGCTTACCCAAAAAATATACAAGATGAAAGCGATCGAACGTGAACTGATGTTCGGTCTAAGTAATGCCCAGGCGGCCGCAACTTTGGCAGCCGTATTGGTGGGGTATAATATTATTCTTCCCAGTGGAGAGCGATTGTTGAATGAAGACGTGCTGAACGGTACGATAGTCCTGATCTTGTTCACTTGTATCATCAGTTCGTTTGCAACGGAAAGAGCGGCGCGTAAATTGGCAATGAATGAAGCACAACTGGATGCGGAGGATAAGAAAAATATTCCGGAGAAGATTTTGATACCGGTGGCAAATCCGGAAACAATCGAAGAATTGATAAATCTGTCTCTGGTCATTCGTGATTCTAAACAAAGGAACAACCTGATGGCACTGAATGTTATCAATGATAACAGTAGTTCCGAGCAGTCGGAGTCGAGAGGGAAGAGGAATCTGGAACGCGCGGCCATGATAGCGGCGTCGGCAGATGTTTCTTTGACGCAGATTAGCAGGTATGATTTGAATATTGCTTCCGGTATTATTCATACTGCCAAGGAATATGAGGTGACAGATGTGATTATCGGATTGCACCGTAAGGTTAACATTGTAGATTCTTTTTTTGGAAATCTGGCAGACAGCTTATTGAAAGGTTTGCATCGGGAGGTAATGATAGCGAAATTCCTCATGCCGGTAAATACTTTGCGACGTATTATCATAGCTGTTCCTCCTAAAGCGGAGTATGAGGCCGGCTTTCAGAAATGGGTCGGTCACTTCTGCCGTATGGCAAGTATTTTAGGGTGCCGAGCACATTTTTTTGCGAACGAACAGACCTTGGGATATTTACAGCAGTTGGTAAAGAATAAATATGGGTTGACGATGACCGACTTTTCTCATTTGGATGATTGGGACGATTTGTTATTGCTCACAGGACAAGTGAACTACGATCATCTGCTGGTTATAATCAGCGCACGGCGTGGTTCAATCTCTTATGATACGGCTTTTGAGAAACTGCCGGCACAACTTGGAAAATATTTCTCCAATAATAGTCTTATTATTTTATACCCGGATCAGTTGGGTGAACCTCAGGAGGCACTCTCTTTTTCCAATCCGCGTGGAAGCAATGAGTCGCAGCATTATGAGAAAGTGGGTAAATGGTTCTATAAATGGTTAAAGAAAAACTGATGGAAAGATACGACTGGCAACAGAGAACAGCACTCCTGTTAGGAGAGGAAAAGATGGAACGCATCCGCAACGCGCACGTATTGGTCGTGGGATTGGGTGGAGTGGGGGCTTACGCCGCCGAGATGATCTGCCGCGCAGGAGTCGGACGGATGACGATTGTAGATGCCGATACAGTGCAGCCTACTAATATGAATCGTCAGTTGCCGGCCATGCATTCCACGCTGGGGAGGACGAAAGCGGAAGTGTTGGCAGCCCGTTATAAAGAT
>ERZ835051.2983-NODE-2983-length-14034-cov-6.677159_pt1 | contig 14034 bp, 14 predicted proteins | sample MGYA00519575_ERZ835051 | MGnify/ENA primary metagenome ERZ835051 (study PRJEB31850, sample SAMEA3708769) | human gut metagenome | biome: human gut; feature: human-associated habitat; material: faeces | place: China | collected 2014 ... | reverse complement strand
TGCGAAAATACTGCCTGTTCAAAGCGCAGATGAAGCAGATACATGGCATCCACCCAGGAATCTTTGGATATATAGATCCCATGTGCAGCCCTTTCCAGGTCTCGTGAACGAACATAATCATAAAACATTGGCTTTGAAATTCCGGCAGCTATAACCTGCGATGTCCGCAGCACTCCATTCTGCATAGTCAGCATCTGATCCATCTGTTCAAACTGTTTCATTATTTCACTTCCTTTCGTACTAATATCATATACAACATTAGTCTAAAAGTAAAGTATAGGGGAGTGAATTTTTAAATTTAGATATCTTCATTGTGCCACATATCTTTTCAATTACCTCCATTTAACATCTATACCGATAGATGTAATTGATTTCGGTATAGATGTCAAATTCAGTGGTATCCATTTTCAAATGCCTGCAGCCATCCTCCATTCGGTATAAAGAGTGTTGTGTACTGGTATCTTTCCTTGACTATTCTTGAAAATCTGGGAAAAACTGATCCAAAATCTCCATACTGTCCTTAGAAGTGTATCCCCATAAGATCGAACTGAGCGTTTCAATCGCTTCTTGCCTTTTTCGGTAATATGTACGAAAACTGATATCCCGAATATGCGGTCTGAGTTTTTCAATGATTTCTTCTACATTGCGGAACTGCTGCGGCGAAAGAAATGTGTAATAAATAAGCCAGTAATAGACCTCTCCATTCTTGTGCTTATTACGGAGCAGATCTACGGAAGAATCCAACAGTTTCAGCATCCGATAGCTCCGCTCAATGCATTTCGCATGATGTTCCGTATCACTTCCGGACAGATCGGCTCCTGCCAGATACACGGAATCTAAAAAATCCTCAATCGAGCTGCCGTATTCCAGTTCAAACCGGTTCCGTACCTGTTGAATGGACAGTTCCAGGCTCCATACCACATCCCTGTACTTCTTCAGCAGTTTCCATGTATCGTGATACAATGGGTTCTCTGTAATGTTTCTTTCATCCTGTTTCTTTCTCATGCCAAATTCCCCCTATTCTTCTCCGCAATTGGTGACAATGTAAGTTCAAATGTATAGACCGGCGTATCGCTCCCACACAAAATCATTAGCCCAAATTGCTTCTCCGATTCCTCACGCGCGCGGAGTAAATATTCTTCCCTGCAGGCATCCGATAAGGGAAATAACTTATACTTCGATTTTGCACATCGAAAGCAGGAAATTCCTTGTGGCTCAAGGACTTTTGCCATTTTTTCAACAAGAACCTCTATGTTGGATTTTGAAACGCTGGCAAGTTCATCTGAAACACAGATGTCATGCCCGCCGGCATCAGCCGTTTGTTCCTTTTCCTCCTCATCCGGCAAAGAAACTTTAATATTCAGCACCATAGCAACCTCCTCTTTGTCAATCAGGACATCTGATATTTGAAACATAGTAGACAGATAATTCTGCAAATAAATAACACTCCCCGTCCTCCCCGGAAATGTCATAAGGGATATGTAATCCATTCCTGCAAGCTTTTTTAAAATTCTTCCAACTGTAGCCTTTGAAATTCCCCAGCGAACAGCCAATTCACTGTAGTTTAACACTGGCAGCCCTGTTCCGTTGCGTAAATAGACCACAGGGCCAACTTCAGCCCCCTGCACCTGTTCATCGTTATAAACAGTCGAAATCCACAATTCCAACACAATATCCGTTTCTGAAGCTCATCCGGAATGTCAATCGCCTGTCTCTGAAAATGTGTCCGAAACCAGCCAGATACCTCTTTTACTGTACAGATCCTCTCCCTTGGATAAACCGTATAGCTGATTTCGTCGATACGCCGGTAAGATGTACGAAATATTCAGACATTTTTTCTCCTTATTCTTTAAAATTTTCCTGATATCAGGATTAGGGGCTTTCATTGTTCCCTTCATACAAAAAAACAGGATACATTTTTCATAAAGAGACTAATCACAAACTATCAGAACGATATTTTTATTAATTCCTGTACATATAAATTTTCAAATGCTATAATATACCAGAATTGTTCAAGGAGGTGATATCTCTTGCAGGAATTAAGAAGAATTATTAACCAAACCGATTTTAACAAAGATAAAAAATGCAAGAAATTTTATATATGGGCCACTTACCGATTACTTTCTGTGCAATTATTAAACATAGCCGCCCTGTTGGCTATAAGTAATCTTGGCTATCAAATTTTCCAGTTTTGGAGGATAACAGGCATTCTTATGTATAAGGATATTTGCGGACTAACCATAGTTTGTTTTTATCTTTTTTGGTTTCTGCCAAGAGTAAGATTCTTTCTCAGCCGAAAAAAATCCCAAAAAGTCTTTGGGAGTACATACGAACTGATTATTACAAAAGATGGTTACCAAGCTAATCATAAGCCTTTTTCCTGGAAAGGGAAAAAAATAGTAACTTGTAAGCATGGCATAGCGGTCTTATCATTTTGGAATATTTTGCTCCTATTACCAATTGATGCATTTTCAAAAGAAGAATACGCTGCATTAAAGACCTGGATAAAAAAATAATTTTTTTGTTATTCTTTATTTACAAAAACACGGAGCGCTTGCAAAAGTAGATAAATACTCTATCAAAGCAATAGCTCCATGTTTATGCCCTAAAAGCAGACTCTCTAAAATAATATACCACGGAATCAATAAAAACGCTCAAATCAATATTTAAGGAGTCTGAACCATCATAATTCCCACACCAGGCAGTTCTGATTTAATTATAAACACTTGAATGCCTTCTGCTTTCATTTTTGTGGGGTTACAGCCCTGTTCCGTTGCGTAAAAACCCCGAACCGCCGCCTGCGCGAATGCTCTGATCGCCCATTCGCGGCGTGCGCCGCAAGGAACGCCCCAAAAAAACAATCGGAATCTGTTTTCCAGATCCCGATTGTTTTTGTAAAAGTACTTTTTCATAAATAAGTTTCCCGTATTCATTTGACGGAAAATGTTCTTTCTTTTTTATAATTTGAATGTTAAAGTCGATTCTTTTCCGTCACATCCGGTCACCATCACATTTATATTTTCATCACTCACCTGAAACTCCACATTCTGAACATATGGTTCCTTTGTCCAGGACTCTATCAGATGGGCACAGAGAATCCTGCTGCCGTGACGGCGTTCCATAAGATAAGAAATTTCTCCTGAAGACGGATTATCCGGTCCAACTGCTGTCATAACGGTCTGCCCATTGGAAAGTCCATAGATTCTCGTGAATACTCCGTCACACTCATATGTCTTCTCATAAGCTCCCTCCGTTTTGACCGGCCCGGTTTTGATATCATGCAGATACGTCAGCGGTTTCCCTGTAAAATGATTCTCACAGGCAGCTTCCTCCTCTGCTTTTCCCGGAATCTGTGTTCCTGAGAAGTGCATCATCCAGTCTGCTGTTTTTCCTTCCGGAATTCCATCCGCCAGAAATACCTCTGCAAAATACCGGTCCGTCCAGGCAATTTTACGTTTCATGGAAACGGTACGGTAATTTTCTTCTGCCCACTGTACAATCGTAAAGCTGTCTGGCATTTCATACGGTTTTGTCCAGTCTGCCTCTGCTTCCACATAGATCACACCATCTTTTTCCTCATAACGGGTCAGCTCTGCATTAACCGGTGACTGGTTCTCCTCTCCAATCACCAGCGTATTGTGTGAAGCTGTGTTCTTGTAGAAATCATAGTGCATCCTGGCCCCGTAGCCCGTGGTTCCCAGATCTCTGGACACCGGCTTTCCATAAGCCAGATAGCTGATTCCCAGACGGTCATAGTGGTCATGTTCCCCGCCGTAGCGATCGTGTTTGAACAGCAGGTAACGTCCTTCCGGTCCCCGCAGAATGGTATGGCCTGACGTATCTCCGGTTGTGTGGAAATTTTCCATCGGAAGCATATCCGGTTCAATGGTGTCGGCCCCGTATAAAAATGCCTCCAGATTGTCCCGGCTTTCCTTCTGATAATATGTATTCAGAACAAATGCCAGCTTTTTGCCTCCAAGCTCCCGATATGGAAATTCATACAAATCCTTCATATGTCCCAGGTGTCCGTAGTTGGTGTCATTCAGCATGGGAATTCCATAATCCGGTTCCATATAGTCACAGAGAAGTTCCATCATGGCCTTGTAATTTTTGTGATGAATATTGCTGTACTTCGTGTGAAGTGCAAATTTTTCAAATGCAAAGAAGCTGGTCAATGCATAAAAATGGTATCCAAATGCTCCCTCAAACCACATAGTATTGGGCTGCATGCCATGTTCCAGCTGGTATAAAATGCCGTAATCCTCATAAAGGGATGCCTCAACCAGATCCGGGCGGTCAAACAGAATTCCAATCACCGCAATTGCCGAATTGATAATAACCTCATGATTATGAAGCTGTTTGTGCCGGTGTTCCAGAAGGAACTGCGCACCCGGGAGGAACATGCGATCGCGGATATATGCCTTTTCTTCTTCTGACATACATTCAGAAAGAATGTCATAGGCCATGGCAAAGCTTCTCTGGAAATTGGCTTCATCCAGAGTCTGCGCACCGGAACGTCCCGGTCCGTTGTAAGGAATATTTCCATGAATTTCGTAATCCGGATAATATTTCCCATAGGCCATTATAATTTCAATGGCTTTCTTTGCATAAGCTTCTTCCCCGGTAGCCAGCCAGATGATCGCCATGCCAAATACGGCATTATAGTTCTGACTGTTAATCATTCCCCACCAGGCGCTGTCATACGGTTCCCCGGTCCATACCTTTCCACAGTTCGGGCAGATATGGGCATTCGGACTTTCCCGATTAAATTGAAGCTGAAGGGAACAGTCGGGACAATAATAGTACAGCGTCCAATTGGCAATTCCCGTTTTCGGAACAATCACTTCTCCGCGAAATACCTCCTCAACATCGCGTTTTAATTTTTCAATCGTCAGCGGATATGTCTTGCTCTTTTTTCTTAACTTGTCCACCTCTTCGCTGGTAAACTGGATCATACCCCCATACCTCCTAATATAAATGATCTTTTGTCACAATTAATTTAAATTCTGTCGGTGTACAACCATAAAATTTTTTAAAGCTGCTGGCAAAATACCTTTGATTTTCATAACCGCAGCTTTCCGCAATATCTGAAATCTTCATGGACGTATTCTGCAGCAATTCCCCGGCCTTTTCCATCCGTTTCCGGATCAGATATTCATTAAAGCTTTCTCCTGTCACTTCTTTAAAAATCTGCCTCAGATAGCTGACACTGAAATGCACTGTTCCCGCAGCGCTTTCAATGGAAATGGTGTGATCTTTCAAATGTTCTTCCAGATAATTCTGCACCATGTGAACGGCAATTTCTGAACGGTTCTGTGTAAGATTTTCTGACACCTTCCGGCAGCAGTAAGTCAGATATTCCTCCAGCAGTCCCCTCAGCTCCAGAAGCGAAGCTGACACCCTGTTATGGCTAAATGCCGGCATATGTTCTTTTTCCACCTTGCCGAATCCGTTTCTCTCCAGATCATCTGCCACGCCGTAAATCAGTTCTCCCGCAGAAACCAGAATATATTCACTTCCCTTATTGGAAATAGAAACATACAGATTCATCAGCTGCTGCAGCAGTCCCAGGGCCTCTTCCCGGTTCCCGTTCATAACAGCTCCGCGAATACAGCTTTTTGTATGCTTAATCTGCCCGGAGACATCTTTTCCATCCTGCTTCGGTTCTTCCTGGTTTTCTCCGAAAATCCGGATTCTTTTTTCCGGATTCAGCGCTTCCTTCCAGATCATCAAAGCATCTTCATAAGAGCTTTTCAGGCCGTTCAAGGTGTGATAGCATCTTCCCAGGGAAGCATATGCCGTAATATCATAATACTGCATCAGACTTCGGGACAGCTTTTCAAGTCTTTAAAATCTCACTTTGAAAAACCTGCCCGTCTTTTATCTGAGAGCAGAAACAAAGCACCAGCTTAGACGGCTCCAGACTGACTGCATAGAAGATCAGAGCTTCCGAAAAATATCCGGTCTGTATCAGTTTGAAAAAGGATTCCACTTCTTCCTGAAGCCGGAAATCCCATATTGTTCCCATCAGGCTCAAAAGACAGGTCATATATTTCGTTTCCGGTGTTTCCGGCGAAAATTCCAGCTGTGAGATCTGCTCGTCAGACAAGGCGGCTCCGTCCAACAGGGATCTCAGCATATTGGAACGATTGTGAAACCTGCTTTTATCCACCTGCTCCATCAGGAGATTTAAGTTCTGATGGAGTGTTTTCTGGCTGTCCAGATCATGAATGATTTTTTCAAATACAGATATCAGTTCCTCCGGCATAAAGGGCTTCAGCAAATAATCTGTAACCCCCAGTGCAATCGCGGTTTTTGCATAGTCAAACTCATCGTATCCGCTGATAATGATATTTTTGGAGGAAATTCCATGCTCCTTTAAACTGCGAACCAACTCCAGACCGTTTTTCACCGGCATGGCAATATCCGTAATTACAATATCCGGCGGAGACAGAAGGGCCTTTTCCAAAGCCTCCTGTCCGTTTTCTGCCGAAATCGTAATTTCAATAGGAAGACCGCTGGCACGCAGATTCTTTTCCAGAAGATTCCGGACAAAAGTTTCGTCATCTGCAATCAATACTTTATACATGGATCTTCTCCTCCTGTTTCTTCATGGGAATTGTGATGATTGCCTTCGTGCCGGCGCCTGCCTGACTTTCATAAGAAAGACCGAAGGATGCTCCATAATACAGTCCGATTCTCTCATTAACATTGTAAATGCCATATCCCTCCCGGGTATTCTTGACCCCGCGGCGCAGCCCTGTATTAATCAGTGTCAGCTTCTCTTCCGGAATCCCCACACCATTGTCATATACATATAAAAACAGCACTCTGCTTCCATCCTGCATGCCTGCAGACGCAGTAATAATGATTTCACCTGCGCCTTCTTTTTCTTTAATTCCATGGTAAATCGCATTTTCCACCAGAGGCTGCAGAATCAGCTTTAAAACACAGCATTCAAGCAGGTCTTCCGATACCTCAATCCGATAACGAAGCTTGTCCTGATAGCGGATCTGCTGAATACTGAGATAACAGCGAACATGTTCAATTTCATCTGCCAGACTGATCACCTCCGCCCCTCGTGAGAGACTCAGCCGGAAAAATTTTCCGAGAGCGTTGGCCATGCGGCTCACATCATGAATTCCCTGATCTGCCGCCTGCCATGTAATGGTATTTAGTGTATTATACAGAAAGTGAGGGTTGATCTGTGCCTGAAGAGCCTTTAACTCTGCATGGCGTTTCTGTTTTTGAATCTCCGCCACACGGTTTCGTTCCACAATCAAATCTTCAATACTCTGCTCCTGTTTTTTCACGAGACTCTGAATTTCTTCAATCATACAGTTAAAGCTTCTGGAAAGACTGCCGATTTCATTTTGGTAAGGATAAAAAAATCTGGCATTAAATTCCCCGTTCTGTACACAGCGCATACTCCGTTCCAGCCGGCTTAAAGAATCTGTCAGACGCCTGGATACCCAAATGATGCTGACCAGACCAATAACCAGAAGCAAAAAGGAAATTCCCAGAATACTTCTCCGCAGAGTTCTGAGACTGTCCAGCAGCTCTGTTTTTGATTTTAAGCCAAACAGTTTCCATCCATTGGTGGAAATATCACAGCTTTTTACCAGATACTCCTGTCCCTGAACCATCAGATCAGCACTTAATATTTCTTCTGTGTCTGTTTCCTTCCCTTCCCACAGCCCCAAAAGCTCCTCTGCTTCTATATTTTGATTACCAATCATATGATTTCCGTCTGCATCCAATACTACAATATCATCAAAAAACGGATACTGACCTGTAATCAGGTTAAACAGGCGCTCTGAATCCAGGTGGTAGATAAAATAAAACCATTCCGGGCATCCTGAAACCTTAAACCTTCTCTCGCAGGAAATGACCTGGTTTTCTCCGTAATAAATCGGATTTTCCATAGGCGGAAGCCACTGAACCGCCAGGGGATTTTCCTGGTAAATGGTATAATACGGAGAATTTTGAAACTCAAAATCCGCTTTTCTGATATGCACATAGTCATCAAATAACTCTCCGCCTGCAAACAGGCAGGAAGAATCAATCAATGCCTCTCCCCGTTCAAAATCACTCAGATAATCGCTGACAACACTGTGGGCAACTACCTGATTATAGATAGTAGGATTGTTCACATAGGAAACAATGGGATCAGAAAACGCATTATTTAATATCATGGATTTTGCCCGTTCACTGATAATCTCCAGCCGGATCTCCAGCGTATTTCTCATCTGTCCCACCGTATTTCCGGCACTGTTGGAAAAGTTATCCGTAACATTTTTTACTGAAAGATAGTAAAAACTGATCCCGCTCCCCATAGACAAAAAAAGGAACAGAATCAGAAATAATACAATGATCTGATAACGAAATTTTAAATTCTCCACATGTAATTTCATGATGCACTCTCCCACTGTCATCCGGCTGCCGCCATGCTTCAAACGGCAGCCTTAATAATCAGCACTCATTATATCATAACTTCTTATCCCTTGACAGCACCTGATGTAAGGCCGGCAATAAACTGTTTGTTTGCGAACATATATACAATCAGAATCGGAATAATCGCAATAGAGGCACCTGCCAGCAGGATGTTCCACTCAGCAGCTGCATTGACAGAATATTTCAGCTGTACAACAGCAACAGTCAGTGTTTTTAATGCAGGTGCTGTGATTGTCATAACCAGACCGGTAATATAATCGTTCCATGCATTCCGGAAAGAGAACAGGGCAACAACAGCCAGAATCGGTTTGGTCAGAGGAAGGACGATCCGGTAATATACCTGATAGATGGAGCATCCATCGATAATTGCAGCTTCGTCCAGTTCTTTGGGAATTGCTTTTGTAAATCCCATAACCAGAAATACATTCGTTGCCTGTCCGCCGGTCAGTGCGACAATCAGCGCTATCGGTGATTTATGAAGATTCAAAGCATGCATCACCTCATAAATCGGATACAGGGTAATGGAACCCAGAGAAACAAACATCATGGACATATACATAACCATCAGGATTTTCTTTCCTGTAAATTCCCGTCTTGCCAGAATAAATCCTGCCAGGGAACAGGTCACAACTGCAAGAATGGTAACAGAAAGGCTGACAAAAACACTGTTTTTTGTGTAGGTCAGAAAATCTGCTTCTACAAAAGCCTTATAATAGTTATCGAAATGCCATTCGGAAGGGAAGAAGTTTCCGCCCAGAGTCAGCTCTGCGTTTGTTTTCAAGGAACCTAAAATGGTATAAATAATCGGATACAAGGTAAAGATAACCATCACTCCCAGAAACAGCCATTTAATCGTACCGAGAACAGCCTTTTTTCTGGTCATATGAGGTTTATGAAGTACGGTTTGTTCCATGGTATTTCCTCCTTAATAAATATCATCCAGTCTCTTGGAAAGCTTCAGGTAAATCACTGTCACAACTCCGGCAACACAGGCAGTAACAATACTCAGCGCAGCACCATATCCATACTGCGGTACAACTGCTTCTGTTGCAGAAACCGGGAAGAAATAACGGTAACTGTAAAGGGAGGCAACCATGGTTGCATTGTTCGGTCCGCCTTCTGTCAATACCATTACATTACTGATATCGTTAAATGCAGATGTAATTGCCAGCATCAGAATGATTTTTAAAATCGGTCCCAGCATCGGAATGATGATATACCAGATAGTCTGAAGCCGGTTTGCTCCGTCAATCCGGGCGCTTTCAATGGCATCCTGGGAAACCTGCTGAATACCGGCTATGAAATATACCATGTAGTTACCAAGACCACCCCAGACTGCCGTCAGAATCAGCGTCTTCATGGCGTGTTCCTTGCCCAGCCAGTTAATTGGCTGGCTGATAATATGCGCTTCCATCAGATATTTATTAATCTCGCCATTGTACGCATTAAATAAGAGATAGAACACAAGGCCCATAACTGCAGAACTCATAATCGTCGGAAGGAAAATGATACTCTGAACTGCTCCATGACCTTTCTGATGGGTATTTAACAAAAAGGCCAGGAAAAATGCCAGAGGAAGAATGATCAGCAGCTTTCCAAATCCATAAGTAAATGTGCGCAGTAAGCTTTCCCAGTAAATCTCATCCCGGAATACTCTTGCAAAGTTTTCCAGTCCTACAAAACGCGGAGCCCCTGTTCCATATCCTCCATACTGGTAGAATGCATATTTTAATGCCCATAAAACAGGGTAAACGGAACATCCGATAAACAAAATCAGATTTGGAATCAGAAAAGAATAAGCTTCCAGATTTTTCCGAAGTACTTTTTTCTTTCTGACAGATGTTTGAGTGGTTGATTTCATAGCCATATCCTTTCTTTTCCATAAGCGCCTGCAAAAGGCCGTAAAAAGGGAGCTGCCAGAATCTGCAGCTCCCCTTACATGCCTTATGCAGGAATCTGAGCACCTGTTATTGAACCATCGGGTTCATCGGATCATAATTATCGATCTTGACTTCATATCCTGTGCCGTTTGCAACAGCATCCTGATATGCCTTGTTGTACCGATCTGTCAGATCCTGAAGTGTGGAAGCAACATCTGCATCGCCATAGTAAATAGACTCACAGGTCTTGTACATATCTTCGCCTTCCACGATCATACCGGCAGTAAATGCACTGTGCGGCGGCTTCGGAAGAATGGTATCAATTTCCGGATTAATGCGCAGCCACTCTTTGCTCTTATAGTTTTCACTGGGATTTGCTTTCTCAAGAACAGAAGGAATGATGCTGACGCCATATCCGCCCTCATAGTATCCCACCAGATAATCTTCGCTTGTAAAGATATCCTTGTAAACCTTGAATGCTTTTTCCAGATTCGGGCTCTTTGCATTTAACAGATAAGCGCCTGTTCCTTCATATGCCTGTTTTCCGGTTTCTTTTCCTCCGGCTGTGGGGATCGGAGCTGCATTCCATTTGGAAGAATCCATCGGGAACTGGTTTTCGTAAACACCCGGTTCTGCAGCAGAGTAGGAGAAATACATACCAATCTTTCCTGCAGCAAACTGAGTTCTCAGCGGGTCAATATCCAGAGACTCACATCCCGGGAATGCACATTCTTCGGATAAAAGTTCCTTCCACAGGTTTAATGTATCAGCCCAGTTATTAAAGTTGTATTCACCCTTTGCAAAATCATAGCCCCAGGGCATACCGGTTTCTCTCTGAAGTCCTACAATCATAGAACGGTTTAATGCAGAGCTTGCGCTCTTCATGTTCTGTGCAAAACCGTAGATACCTTCGCTTTTCAGCTGAGAAGTAATAAGCTTTGCATCCTCCACCATTTCTTCTAAAGTAGCCGGCGGATTTTCGATGCCTACACGTTCAAAGATTTCTGTGTTATAGAATAAGCGGCAGGTAGAACCTGTTGTCGGAATAAAGTATAATTTTCCGTCAATCTCATTGTATCCCGGAGTGATTACATCTGCGAAGTATTCTTTCATGTCATCATCCATAAACTGATACAAATCTGCCCACTGGTCATTTAAAAAATAGCTGTCAAACACCTGATTCTGCTGAACCAGAATATCCGGTAATTCCCCGTTCTGTGCAGCCATATCTACGGCCTGCTTATAGTTGTCCGTATACAGAGTATAAACAACTTCAATGTTATCCGTATTGGTCTTGTTGTACTCGTCAACCTTGGCCTGAACATACGTTGCATCGTGACGGTCTTTTGACCAGATGTTAATCACAGTCTTTTCATCACTGCTTGCCGCACCCGTTTCTTTTTCAGTACCTCCACTGGCTTCTGCCTGTGTTGTGCTGCCGCTGTCTTTGCCTGATGAGCAGGCAGTCAGTGAGGACGCTGCAAGAGCGCCTGTCATCGCAAGAGCCATCGCCTTTTTCAACTTCATTGTAAATTCCTCCCGTTTCGTTTCATTTGATGTTCATATTATAGTCATTTTTGAACAAAGAATGAATACAACAAATAAGGTTTCCATGTTCAAAATTTAATGTTGGATATTTCCTGTGACAGAACAAAACTGAACGAACGGCGTCTGGTATCACATCACTTTCCTTCGTACAATCAATAGACAGCTCCTTACCGGCTTCTCTCTTTATGGAAGTTCCTCCGAACAAATACTCTGTACCTGAAAAGTTCGCATAATCAGCCGTATAAGTACCTGTATAATCATCAATTCCTTTTTCTTTTTCCCCTTGCAGTGACGCTTTCCCTGTCAGTTCTATGGAACCCGCAGACTGAACAATGTTATTGTAATGATTGAGAATTTCATCTTTTGAACAGCCAGCAAGCATAAAACTTCCCACAAGGACGAATGTTAATGCTAAAACTATTTTCTTCATAAAATCATCACCAGCCTTTCTTTGGTGCTACCTTTTTGGCCTTTTTCTTTGTTTGGGTTGCTTCTCGCTCTTTCATGCACAAAATCAAGATGGCAGAAATAACGACAGCAAGCACAAGACTGCAAGAACAGGTTCCGATATTCCAGTTGACTGCGGTATCATAGCTACGGTAGCCTACCATTCCAAGACTTGCGGTAATCGGATAAAGGTTTGCTAATGTCATATTTCCTGCGGCAAACATCCCTCCATATCCATAGACAAAAGCAATGATTACACCGACTAAAAAGCTGCCTGCCCTCCGACAAGTAAGAGCGATAATCGGCAGAACCGCAAGATATAAAAAGAAATTAACCGCAGTAATCTGCAAGGCTGCTTTTAGAGCTAAGGAAATCTCAAAGCCGGGAAATCCCACAATCATTTCTGCTATGATTGTAAACAGACTGCATATCAGCCCGAAAATAATAGACAATACGCCGCACACAATCAATTTTCCGGTCAACAGTTTCTTAAAAGAGATCGGCACAGTCAGAATATTTTTCAATGTGTCATCCGTCTGCTCACGAGAAATCATATATCCAGCAATTAGGCTGATACACATCGGAAAAATCATGGACATATTGTTTTTGATGACCTGTTCTGTAAGATAGGCAAAATCCCAAACGGAACCATCATTCGCCATAGAGGTAAACAAGGTCAGCAGGACGGATAGCAGCATGAGTGCAACGCCCGCCCAAAGGATATGATACCTTTTCAATTTATAAAATTCTGTTTTTACAATGCGAACCATGTTTATTCCCCCCTCTGCTTATATAATCTGTCAATCAGTAAGAACGAAACGAATGCCATGATCCCAAGAATGAATACAACTTGAAATGTTGAGGGAATTAGCCCTGTCATTTGCTCCAAGTCCATTTTTATTCCATGAGCCGCCATATCTCCCGCACTCCAAAATGTAGTCAGTGGCGTGGGCAGAAGCCATAACATAGTTTTAGGCAGTGTGTCAAACAATGCCGTAGCACTCATGTTCAGAACGCTGTAAAAGACACACAGCAAAATGGAAAAAACATAGGTCTTACTGAAAAAGACAACAAGGACAATCAACGGGAGTGTTCCTGCCGTAATGAAGATCCCCGTTTCAACCGCTAAAAACAATTTATAGCCTATTCCATAAACTTCCAATGTTCCAAATCCGCAAAGAATTGTTGCAATGGTAGAAGCCACACAAAAAACAATTCCAAAAAGAAAGAGGACAATAATCTTTGCAAGCACCATTTGCGTGCTGGTTACGGGAATTGTACGCAGATTTTTGAATGTATCGTTGTCGCGTTCCATAAAAAACAGAATAGCGGCAATCACTCCGATAATGCAGGGCAGTAAAAACTGGATACCATATCCCAACACCATGTTAAATAGTCCATCGAAAGCATCTGCCCGATCCGTATATCGCTCCATCATAGAGGGCGTTGTCATCAGATAAGTCAGCGGGATTGGAAACAGGAACGCAGCCAGGATAATCAGCGGAATAAATTTCTTCCGTTTCAATTTCAAAAATTCGCATTTGATTAGTTTAAGCAATTCCTTCGCCCCCTGTCACACGCTTGAAGTAATCTTCAAGACTTTCTTCACAGGTATGTGCTTCTGATACCTCCAATCCGTTTTCTACAAAAGCAGTTACAATTTTCCCCACAGGCAACTCCATATTGTGTAGACGCAGATTGTGGT
>ERZ835051.2975-NODE-2975-length-14060-cov-3.674259_pt1 | contig 14060 bp, 10 predicted proteins | sample MGYA00519575_ERZ835051 | MGnify/ENA primary metagenome ERZ835051 (study PRJEB31850, sample SAMEA3708769) | human gut metagenome | biome: human gut; feature: human-associated habitat; material: faeces | place: China | collected 2014 ... | reverse complement strand
AGGAGAGACATTTAAGACATCCGGTACGGCACAGCTTCAGTGGGATGTTTTAAAGGAGAATGACTACGAGGTACCGAGGACGTTAGATGAGTTTGAGACGATGTTAAAGGATTATATTGCTGCACATCCGACCACGGACGACGGTCTGGATACGATCGGTTTTACGCTGTCGACTTCGGACTGGCACTGGATGATCACGCTTGGCAATCCGGCAGGGTATATCGCGGACGGAGCACCGGACAACGGACAGTGGATCGTGGATGAGAACAATAATGCGATGTACAAATTCCGCTCTGACAAGGAGAGAGAGTATTTCCGCTGGATGAATAAAATGTACAACGAGGGAATTCTTGATCCGGAATTCGCAACCCAGACACACGAGGACTACATCGCAAAGATCGCATCCGGACGCGTGCTGGCGTTGTTTGATACAGACTGGGATTACGGCGATGGCGAGAAGGTTTTGAAAGCGGACGGAAAGTACGGTAAGACGTATGCACCGCTTCCCCTTGCCATGGATGCGGACACCAAGTGCCCGTCTTTGATGTATCAGGGACTTACGACTGGCTATGGCGTTGGAATCACTACTTCCTGTAAGGACCCGGTGGCGGCAATCAAATATCTGGATTATATCTGCTCCGATGAAGGACAGGTGCTTGTACAGTGGGGAATTGAAGGTGTGAACTACTTCCTGGATGATGAAGGACACCGTTACCGCACGGAAGACGAAGTAAAGTATGCAACGGAGGACAAGGATTATCAGAAGAAGACCGGTGTCGGTTTCCACAATTATCCGTTCCCGTACTATGGAAACGGTGTTGAAGACCCGACCGGAAGCACCTACACAACCACGAACAAAGAGAGCGTCATGGCGGATTATGATGAGGAGCAGAAAGCGGCATGTGAGGCATGGAATGTGGAGCTTCTGACCGATATTTTCCCGCAGGCGGATGAATTTACCACACCGGACTACTCTCCGATCTGGGCTTACGCAAAGCCGACGGAGTTTGACGAGATTGCAAATCAGCTCGATGAGATCGCATGGTCTGCGCTCATCAGCTGCGTGATTGGATCGGAAGAAGAATTTGACGCTTCCTATGACAAGATGATCTCGGATTTGGAGAATGCAGGAATGGCGGATGCCGAGCAGATGCTGACGGAGATTATTCAGGAAAAAGTAGCTGCTGTGCAGTAGAACAGAGGAGTATTTTGGCGGAATGGCCACATAGAACAGAGAATTAGGTTTTATTGATAAAAGGAGCAGGAACTCTTGCGGATGAAACGGAGAGTTCCTGCTCCTTTTGTTTTACTGCCGGTGTGTCCTGCGGAATTCGGCGGGCGTCATTCCGACCTGACGTTTGAATTTGATGTGAAAATAATCGACATTGCGGTAGCCCACTTTTTCTGCAATCTCGTACACCTTCATATCCTTGCCAAGGAGCAGTTCCTTGGAGTGTTCGATACGCACATGGTCGAGATAGGAGTTGAAATTTTCCCCGACCTTTTTGCTGAAGATCTTGCCGAGATAAGAACTGTTGTAGCCAAAAAGCGGCGCGATTGCCTCCAGTGTGAGATTGCGTGCGTAATTGTGCTCGATGTAATAGAGAATGTCGTCAATCACGCCCTCCTTCGACGTGCGGCCGATGGAGGATAAGATCAGTTCAAACTGTTCTGTCAGAAAGCGGATGATTTCATACAGATAATATTTTTCGGAGATGATGCGTATGATTTCTCCGTTCCCCGGAAAAGGAATATCGACGCTGGTGTAAGAGCGGCCGATGCGCTCCTTGATCTGAAGATACAGATCTGCAAAAAACAGCTTGATGGTATCAATGGAATCGGACGACTGATACAGCTTTGTCTGTAATTCACCCAGAATCTCTGCAGTGCGGCTCCGGCTGAATGAGGAGAGCCCGTCAAAAAGGCGGCCTGCGTATTCATCCAGAAAGGCACCGGTAATGAGTGGAAGATCGCTGCCGAGCGTCGGGAGATTCTCATAGCCTAAGGTATGCTGATCTTCCTCACAGAAAAAGCGCTGGTCGATCAGCCGGGAAGCGTCTGTATAGGAGAGCGCGATCTCTTCCAGATGTGATACAGGGCGACCGTAAGCGAGAAACAGACTGTCCAGCGGGGAATCCTTCTGCGGCTGGCACTGCCTTTGGAAGCGTTCCAGAAAGCTGTTGAATTTTTCGGTGGCAAAGCTGCCCTTAAGCAGGATGATCTCGCGGGTGTCATCCGTGATATGGTCAAAGGAATTGTGATCCTGGTTGGTCACGCGCAGCAGGTCGGAAAAGCGGTAGGCCGCGTCCTCCGTGCGGTGGCTGTATTTTTCGTAGATGATTACCTGATATATATCCGCATTCAGATGCAGCTCCGCACGATCCAGGCGGTCGTAGGCGGCAGTGTCGGCAAGCAGATCCCGGATGATGGAATCGTATGCTTTCTGCCGGTAATGCGCAGAAGAATCCCGGGCGCTGGCATCGGAATCCAGCTGATTCCGTATCTGCGAGACAATCTCGAGAAGCTCATCTTCGTCGATGGGCTTGGTGAGATAGGAGAGTACGCCGTAGCGTATGGCGGTTCTGGCGTAATTGAAATCCGAGTAACCGCTTAAGATGACAACTTTTCCGTCATAGCCGTGTTCCCTGGCAATGCGGACAACATCCAGTCCGGACATACCCGGCATGCGGATATCGAGCAGAACCAGATCCGGCGTTTCAGACAAAAGAAATTGCAGGGCGGCATCGCCGTTTGCCGCTTCTCCTGCAATGGTAAATCCCAATGTTTCCCAATCAAGCAGACAGCGCAGACCCTCGCGTATGATGGCCTCGTCATCTGCAATGAACAACTTATACATAGTGCATCCTTCCTGATTTTACTGCTGGAAAATAATCTCCTAAAATTATAGCGTTTGGGGTGGTGTTGTGTCAAATTTGTACCGTGTTTTATGTGCAATTTGTACGGTATATTTTTCCGTTTGGGTACGGTAAGATGAGGATGCTGGGAAATAAAAAATACAATACGAGGAGTAAGGAGGAGAACGATGAAATTCAGTAACGGATGCTGGTTACAGAAGGAAGATTGCGCCTGCTTTTCATCGGCGCAGATTTATTTTACGAAGATAGAGAAAGACCGGGTTACGCTATGCGCACCGACGAATAAGATTAACCACAGAGGGGATACGTTAGGCGGGGTGAATCTGACGATTCAGATCAGTGCGCCGTATCCGGAAGTGCTCCGTATCCAGACACATCACCACATGGGACTTAAGGAGCGCATGCCGCAGTTTGAGCTTGCACCGCCACAGACCGGAAATCTTGCGGCGGAAGAAACAGAAAAACAGATCATTGTAAAGAGCGGGGAACTTCGCATCGAGATTGAGAAAGAGAGCGGAGCGTTTGTATTCTGGCGCGGAGCGGAGAAGATCACCGGCAGCGGATGGAGAGATCTCGCCTACATGAAGACGAACTGGAAAGGCAGCGCATACGATAAGGGACCGGAGGATGCCTACATGAGGGAGCAGCTTTCCCTCTCGGTCGGCGAACTGGTGTATGGACTGGGCGAACGCTTTTCGGCATTCGTAAAAAATGGTCAGAGTGTGGACATCTGGAATGAGGACGGGGGGACTTCCACGGAACAGTCCTACAAGAACATCCCGTTTTACCTTTCCAATAAAGGATATGGCGTATTTGTCAATCATCCGGAAAAGGTTTCCTTTGAGGTGGCAACGGAAATGGTGACCAAGGTGGAGTTTTCCGTACCTGGGGAGAGTCTCGATTATTTTCTGATTAACGGCCCGACGATGAAGGAGGTGCTGATGCGCTACACGGATATTACCGGAAAACCGGCGCTCCCGGCACCGTGGACGTTCGGCCTGTGGCTGTCTACTTCCTTTACGACGAATTATGATGAGAAGACGGTGAACAGTTTTGTGGATGGCATGATCGAGCGTGGAATTCCGCTCTCGGTTTTCCACTTTGACTGCTTCTGGATGAAGGACTTTCACTGGTGTGACTTTACCTGGGATGAGCGTGTGTTCCCGGATCCGGAGGGAATGTTAAAGCGCCTGAAAGAAAAAGGGTTAAAGATCTGCGTCTGGATCAACAGCTATGTGGGACAGGAGTCCTCGTTGTTTGAGGAGGGCGTAAAGGGCGGCTATTTCCTGAAACGTGCCAACGGTGATGTATGGCAGTGGGATATGTGGCAGCCGGGGCTTGCCATTGTGGATTTTACCAATCCGGCAGCGTGCGAGTGGTATGGAAAGAAGCTGGAAGCACTTTTGGATATGGGAGTCGACTGCTTTAAGACGGATTTCGGTGAGCGGATTCCGACAGATTGTGTGTATTATGACGGATCCGATCCAGTCAAGATGCACAATTATTATACATACATGTACAATAAGACGGTGCATGACGTGATTGCAAAGAAAAAGGGCGAGAAGGAAGCGATTCTTTTTGCGCGCTCCGCAACAGCGGGCGGCCAGAAATTCCCGGTACACTGGGGAGGGGACTGCTGGTCGGATTATGAGTCAATGGAGGAGAGTCTGCGGGGCGGTCTGTCGCTGACAAGTTCCGGTTTTGGCTTCTGGAGTCATGACATCGGAGGATTTGAGAGCACTTCCACGCCGGATGTCTACAAGAGATGGTGCGCGTTCGGACTGCTTTCGACACATTCCAGACTGCACGGTTCCACTTCTTACCGTGTGCCCTGGGCTTATGATGAGGAAGCGGTGGACGTGGTGCGCTATTTTGCAAAATTAAAGGCGCGTCTGATGCCGTATCTGTACCGCAATGCCATCGAGACGGCAAAGACCGGCGTGCCGATGATGCGGAGTATGGTGCTTGAGTTTACGGAGGACCGGAACTGCGCATATCTGGCAAGCCAGTATATGCTGGGCGATTCCCTGTTGGTAGCTCCGATTTTTAATGAGGACGGAATCGCGGAGTATTATCTTCCCGAGGGACGCTGGACATCACTGCTTAGCGGCGATGTGAAGGAGGGCGGCAGATGGTACAAAGAGAAGCATGGCTATCTGAGCATCCCGCTCTACGTCAGAGAGGGCAGCATCGTTGCGATGGGTGCAAGGGATGACAATGCAGTTTATGATTATGCAGATGGAACGACATTCCGGGTCTATGCGCTTGACGATGGGTGCGAGGCACAGACGACGGTGTACGATACGGAGAACCGGGAAGCGGTGAAGGCAGCGGTCACACATTGCGGCAGCCGGTACGAGATTCAGGTGTCCGGAGGTACGGAGGTGAAAGTGGCGCTCATGCATGCGGGAATGCCGAAGACGGTAAGCTGTGCCTATGAGATGGACGGGGATCATGCCGTGATCGCGGTTCCAAAGGAAGGAAACGTAACAGTCGAATTTTAAATGCAGCCGGAGGTGGCAATGAAAACAGAGACATATGAAGTACAGATCGGGAAATTATTAGAACAGCTGACACTGGAAGAAAAGATCGGAATGATTCATGGCGCGGGGCTGTTCCGCACCGAGGGGGTGGAGCGGCTTTCCATACCGCCGCTCTTTTTCTCGGACGGTCCGATGGGCGTGCGTGCGGAATTTGCGGACAATGAGTGGAGAAATACAGGCACGACAGATGATTTTGTCAGCTATCTCCCGTGCAACAGCGCGGTAGCATCAACCTGGAACCGCGAACTTGCGGGTGAGGAGGGCAGAGTGCTGGGCGAGGAGGCAAGAGGAAGAGGCAAAGACATGATTCTCGCGCCGGGAATCAATATCAAGCGGAGCCCGTTCTGCGGAAGAAATTTTGAATATATGAGCGAGGACCCGTATCTGATCTCGGAACTGGTCGTGCCGATGGTGAAGGGAATCCAACAGTCGGATGTAGCGGCGTGCGTAAAGCATTTTGCAGCCAACTCGCAGGAGACAGAGCGTCTCTGGGTAGACACGAAAGTATCGCCCCAGACCTTAGAGGAAATCTATTTTCCGGGATTTCGCGCGGCGGTGCAAAAGGGCGGTGTCCATGCGGTGATGGGAGCATACAATCTGTTAAACGGGGAACACTGCTGCACCAGCAAAAAACTGTTAAACGGCACACTGCGGCGCGACTGGGGATTTGACGGTGTGGTGGTCTCGGACTGGGGCGGTGTCCATGACACCAGAGAAGCGGCGGAAGCTGCGATTGATGTGGAGATGGAAGTGACGTACGATTTCGACCAGCAGTATCTGGCAGAGCCGCTTTTAAAGATGGTGCGTTCCGGTGAGATCTCCGAGGCGCTCATTGATGAAAAGGTGCGCAATATTCTGCGGCTGATGTTCCGCCTGCATATGATCGGAGAAAAGAGAGAGACCAGAAAGACCGGAACTTACAACAGCAGAGAGCATCAGGACACGGTATTAAAGATCGCCAGGGAATCGGTGGTTCTGCTAAAAAATGAAGAGGAATGTCTTCCACTCGATGCAAAAAAGGTGAAGCGTGTTGCAGTGATCGGACAGAATGCTGTGGCAATTCACTCCAACGGGGGCGGCAGTGCTGAGATCAAGGCGCTCTACGAGATCTCACCGCTGCTCGGAATCAAAAAGCTCCTCGGCGGGAATGTGAAAGTGGAGTATGCACCGGGCTACTATATCCCCGGCAAGGAGGCACAGGGCAGTGTGAACTGGCAGGCGGACAGCACCAAAAAGGACTGGGGCAAAACTTCTGAAGAAGCGGAAGTGTCCGATGAGACGAAGGAGTGTAGGAAGCGCTTCCGCGAGGAGGCGGTGGCGCTGGCGAAGGAATGTGACACGGTGATTTTTGTGGGAGGCCTGAATCATGATTTTGACTCGGAGGGCTATGACCGGACGACCCTCACGCTTCCCTATGAACAGGATGCGCTGATCGGGGAACTTCTTGCCGTCAGACCGGACACTGTGATTGTGCTCTACGCCGGATCACCGGTGGCGATGCCGTGGAATGAGCAGGCAAAGGCGGTGCTCTGGAGTTATTATGCCGGAATGGAGGGAGGAACGGCGATTGCGGAGATTTTGTTTGGAAAAGAGAATCCATCCGGCAGGCTTGCGGAGTCGTTCCCGAAGGATGCAAACGATTGCCCGGCACATACGATCGGAACATTTGCAAAGAAGGACGTGGTGGAATACAAGGAGGGCGTGATGGTGGGATACCGCTATTACGACACTGTGGATACACCGTTATACTATGGCTTTGGACACGGGCTTTCCTACAGCCGTTTTGTCTATAAATATATGACGGTTCGTCCGGTCACGGCATCCGCAGAGACCGGGGGGACGATGGACGCCCCGCGGTATGAGCTTGCAGTGACCGTGAAGAATGACAGTCTTCGTGCCGGAAAAGAAGTGGTGCAGGTGTATGTGGCACCGAAAGAGCGGCAGGACGACCGCCCGGCACATAAACTGTGTGCGTTTGAAAAGATGGAGCTGATGCCGGGGGAGGAAAAGACGGTAACGCTTCTTCTGACAGCGGCGGCATTTTCCGTGTATGACGAGAAGCAGCATGCATTTGCAGAAAAAATGGGCAGCTATGAGATTGAAGCCGGAAGCTCGTCAAGAGATATCCGGCTGCGCTGGGAACGGGAGCACTTCTTATCACACCCGGGCAGGTGATCGTCACGACACCGGGGGCTGATAATAAAAAGGTTCTGGCATAAGACAAAATTACAGGTAAAGAGGTGCCATGGAAAACGGCTTTTTGTGATCGGAAAACATCTGATCGCAGAGAGCCGTTTTACTGTTCACATTGCTATGAAATTTCATGGTTACTTCCATGATACACAGAAATTAAGTGCAGGATATTGCACTGGGCGAAGAAGGCGCTTATAATGTGTTCTGATAAGAGACCGGCGCAAGGAGGATCGGGAGATGACAATCAGACATGCGACATTGGACGATCTGGAGGAGATTACAAAGCTGGAAGCAAAGTGTTTTCCTGCGGCGGAAGCGGCGGGGAGAGAGGCATTTTTCGATCGGCTGGCAAGTTTTCCTGATCATTTCTGGCTGCTCTACGAGGATGAAAAACTGGTATCCATGATTAACGGCATGGCAACCGACGAGGAGCATCTGACCGACGCGATGTATGAACATGCCGATATGCACAGCAAGGATGGTGCGTGGCAGATGATCTTTGGTGTGGCGACGGACCCCGCAGAGCAGGGAAAGGGATATGCGGCAGCGCTGATGCGCCGGGTGATTGCGGATACAAAGTCACAGGGGAAAAAGGGACTGGTGCTGACCTGTAAGGAGAGACTGCTTCCGTTTTACGAGCAGTTCGGCTACCGGAATGAGGGCGTGTCCGGATCGGAACACGGAGGCGCTGTGTGGTATGAAATGCGTCTGACTTTTTAGAATAAGGAGAAAAACATGGAAGAATATCTGATCAAAAATACGACAAGAGAACAGCGGGAGCAGATCGTAAAAGATTCCCTGGGATACAGTGAGTTAGGATGCGATGATGCCATGGACGGGTACGATATGTATCTGCCTTATATTGAGGGAATCAAGGAACTTCGTGAGATCACGATGGAATATCAGGCGCAGTATGTGCGTGATATGGAGCGCGAGGAGCGCGGGCGCTGCAATCTGTACTAGAAACGGTGCCATTTTTCCTTCAAGAAACGTCAAAATATAACCTTGAAATTATCATAAGAACCCGTGAGAACATATCTGAATTGCGGAGATGTTCTCACGGGTTCTTTTTTTCAAAATCTTTAAAAATGTAAAAAAAGAAAAAAACTTATACACTAAGTGTATATGATCAGCAGAAACATATACACTAAATAAGCGGAGAAAGAAGCGACAGGAAGAAAAGAAGCGGATTATTGGAAAAAACAGACAAAAAGAGAGTTGAAAAAGAAAGCATTTTGTATGAAAATGAGTATAGATGAAGGATACAAAATTTATACACTATGTGAAATTGACAGTCAGAAAGAAAAAACATATAGTAAGCGTATCGAAGAGATCAGCGATTTCTTATGAGGAACCATATGAAGGGAAACAGAGAGCAGATATACGAATTTGTAAAACTCCACAGCTCCGTGAATGCCAATCACGGGATCTCTACTAATGAGATCGCAGAGGCACTCGGAATGCAGCGCACCAACGTCAGCACTGCACTGGGCGAACTCCTCCGGGAAGGCAGGGTAAAAAAGAGCAGCAGCCGGCCGGTCTTATATTCGCTGACGGAAGCGTTTGCGGATGAGGAGGGAGCGTTCCGGGAACTGGTGGGATATGACGGCAGTTTAAAATACGCCGTTCAGCTTGCCAGGGCGGCACTTTTGTATCCGCACCGCGGACTGAATGTTCTTCTGATCGGAAGAGAGGGAAGCGGCAGAAAATACATGGCGGAAGTGATGCACAAAGCTGCCGTACAGCAGGGACTGGTTGCGGAACAGGCGCCGTTTGTAATGTGTGACTGCATGGATTTCGGAGCGGACGATGCGGCAACGATCGCAGAACTGCTCGGAGATGGCGTGCAGGGAGGAATGCTCGCGGAGGCAGCCACGGGAATCCTGTTTTTACATAAGGTACAGTTCCTGTCGGTGAACGTCAGACGCAAGCTGCTCCGCTGTTTTGTGGAGGCGGAGGATGCGCGGGAACTGCCGATGATTTTTCTATCCTGCGACGACAAGGCGCTGGATGTGATTTCCATGCTGGAAGACCACGTGCTGGCGGAGATCCGGCTCCCGTCCCTTACGGAGCGTCCGCTTCCAGAGCGGCGGAAGCTGCTGGAACATTTTCTGGTGGCGGAGGCATGCAGAACGAAGCGCACGATCACGCTGGAGTCCGAGGTGCTCACCTGCCTGATGCTGTTCCCTTGTGAAAAGGAGATACTGACCTTAAAGACACAGATCCGGAAAGCCTGCATGAATGCTTATCTGCGGGACTACATGGATCACGGGGGAGAACTTCACCTCTACATCAGCGACTTTGATCCGTCTGTGCGCAAGGGATTCTTAAACTACCGCGCGGACAAGGAGGCGGTGGATGCGCTGGTAAAACCGCAGATGCGCTATTTCTATCAGGAAGGGGGCGTGACGGTACTTGCACCGGAAATGCCGCCTGCCGAGGAGACGCAGGTCAGCGAGCCACAGATCCGGACGGACGAACCGTCGCCGGTACTTTTATTTGTCTTTTACGGACAGGGAGTCGCGCGGGCACTCTCAGATACCATCGAGGAGCAGCTTCACCGCGGAAACGTGTATGCCGTTGACATTCCTTACGAACAGAAGGATGAACAGACCTACGAGCTGCTGCGGCAAAAACTGCTCGCGATCGATAGAGGGGCGGGAGTCCTTGCCGTGTATGACCAGAAGGTATTGCAGCAGATGTTGTATACAATTTCCTGCGAGACAGGAACACAGCTCCGCGCGATAGCGCTTCCGGTCACAAGATTCGGAATGGAGTGGTCGAAGGGGGCGGCAATCGCCGATGGGGTGGACCGGGTTTACCGGATGGCGGCAGAGTCGCTCGGGGCGCTGTGGCATTCCCCAAAAAAAGTAATCGTTACGCTCTGCACCACAAGTGAGGGTGTTGCGCTGCAGATGAAGCAGTATCTCATCCAGCATAAAGCCTGCACGGACGCGGAGGTGATTGCCTTATCCTTATCGGACCGGAACCTGCTGCGGGAAAAACTGCTGGAACTTATGCAGGGAGCAGTGATCCTGTGTATTATCGGAACGTATGATCCGGACATTCTGGCGATTCCGTTTCTGTCAGCGGCGGATGTGCTGGCGGTGCCGGTGGAGCGTCTGCCGGAGCTTTTGCGCACACAGCGCATGGAAAAGGCGGAGGTTGATTTTGATGAAATGTTCCGCTGTCTGGGCGATCATCTGGAATATGTGGACATCGGCCGCTTAAAGGAGGCGCTCATGGAACTGGCGGAGCAGATTGAGGGAAAATACCCGATGTCGTTAGATACCAAGACAGGGCTTGTGATGCACATTGCCTGCGCAGTCAACCGGATTGCGGGAAGGGGCGTTTCCATAGAGAATCCGCACCGCGAGGAAATTGTGCAGAAGTATCACGGGGTATACCGGGATCTGCGAAAATATGTAGCGCCGGTCGAGCGGAAATTCCACATGATTTTTTCCGATGACGAGATGGCGAACATCATTTCCATATTGATGCAGATTCAGGAATAAGACAGAGGCGGTCACGGAGGTGGGCAGGATGGATGAAATCGATGAGACAGAACGGCAAAGAGAGGCGGCGATGGAGATCATTGCGAAGGCAGGTACGGCGAGAAGCTGCGCATTTGCAGCGATTCGCAGAGCAAAGGCATTTGATTTTGCGGGAGCCGAGGAGCAGTTGGATGAGGCGGAACGCTATGCCATGGAGGCACATAAGGTGCACACGGAGCTTCTGGTGAGAGAGGCGGGCGGACAGCAGACAGACGGAGGATTGCTGGTGGCGCATGCGCAGGACAGCTTTATGTGGACCAGGGAATCATCGCAGGAAATGGCGGAGGAGATCGTGGATGTCTACCGTGCGCTTGAGGAGGCAAAAGGAGGCAGCCGATGAAGATATTACTTGTCTGCAGCGTGGGAATGTCGACCGACATTCTGCGCGGGGAACTGATAAAATATGCAAAAAAGGAGCAGCTTCCACTGGAAGTGAAGGCTGTCGGGGTACATGCCTACAAGGAATACTGCACGGGGTATGATGTGATCCTTCTGGGACCGCAGATCGCATACCGCAGGGAAAAGATTGCGGCGGAGTGCGGAAATCTGCCGGTGCTTGCCATTGCGCCGGGGGACTATGCCGCGGGAAATGCCGCACACATACTGGAACAGGTAGAGACCACACTGCGTGGATTAGATGAATAAGCGAAGAATGAAAGGAGAACGCATATGATTTGCATCGAGGGAAAAACCGCTTTTAGCGGAATCGCAATCGGCCCGATTCGGGAGTTTGCCAAGAAGAGCAGCGCGGTGAGAAGATCACATGTTGATGATACCGCAGCTGAGTGCACGCGTTTTGAGGAGGCGAAAAAAGTCGCCATGGAGGAGCTGGGAGCACTCTACGACAAAGCGGTAAAGGAAGTCGGAGAGGACAATGCGGCGATCTTCGAGGTACATCAGATGATGCTGGACGATGAGGATTACTGCGATTCCATCCGCAACATTATCACGACACAGGAGGTCAATGCAGAGTTTGCCGTTGCCACGACAGGGGACAACTTCGCGGCGATGTTCGCCGGCATGGATGATGAGTACATGAAGGCGCGTTCGGCGGACGTCAAGGATATTTCCGAGCGTCTGATCGCCGTTTTGCATCACGGCAGCGGCGCGCAGTCCATGGAGATGGAGCAGGCGATCATTCTGGCGGATGATCTGGCACCGAGCGAGACGATCCAGCTTGACCGTTCCAAGGTGCTGGCATTTGTGACGAGAGAGGGATCGACGAATTCCCACACCGCAATCCTTGCCCGCACGATGAACATTCCTGCACTGGTATGTACGCCGGTAGCGGACGGCATGGACGGCAAAATGGCGATTGTGGACGGCATGGCAGGCAAAATCATCATTGAGCCGGAGGAGAGCGTTCTGGCGGAGTATCAGAAGAAGAAAGAAGACGAGAGCAAACGCAAAGAACTGTTATCGGCATTGAAGGGCAAGCCGACCGCAACAAAATCCGGCAAATCCATTAAGCTGTACGCGAATATCGGCGGCATCGGCGACGTTGGCGCGGCGTTAATGAATGATGCGGAGGGAATCGGACTGTTCCGCAGTGAATTCTTATATCTGCAGAATGACCATTATCCGACGGAGGAGGAACAGTTTTCCGCATACAAGAGCGTAGCGGAGATGATGGGCGGCAGAAAAGTTATCATCCGTACGTTGGATATCGGTGCGGATAAGAAGATTGACTACTTTAATCTGGACAAAGAGGATAACCCGGCGCTCGGCTACCGCGCAGTGCGCATCTGCCTGGACCGCCCGGAGATTTTTAAGACACAGCTTCGTGCGCTGTACCGTGCGAGTGCGTTCGGCAACATTGCCATTATGGTGCCGATGATTATTTCCGTCTGGGAGGTACAGAAGGTCAAGGAGATCATGGCGGAGATCCGTGCAGAACTTGATGCACAGAAGATTCCGTATGGCAAGGTGGAATTCGGTATTATGATCGAGACACCGGCGGCGGTCATCATTGCCGATGAACTGGCAAAGGAAGTGGATTTTTTCAGTATCGGAACCAACGATCTGACACAGTATACACTGGCAATCGACAGACAGAATGCAAAGCTTGATATGTTCTATGATTCCCACCATCCGGCAGTGCTTAAGATGATTCAGATGGTCATCGACAGTGCGCATAAGGAGGGTATCTGGGCAGGAATCTGCGGGGAACTCGGCGCAGATACAACATTGACGGAACAGTTCGTTGCGATGGGAATCGACGAATTGTCCGTATCACCTGCGATGGTACTTCCGGTGCGTGAGCGCGTTGTCGGAATGGAGTAAATAAAAGCCACATAATTAAAAAAAGAAAGGAAATGGAAAACATGAAAACATTCGATTACACCGTAAAAGACGAACTTGGAATTCACGCAAGACCGGCAGGTCTTCTGGTAAAGGAGGCAAAGAACTTCACCAGCAAGATCACCATCAAGAAGGGTGAGAAGGAAGTGGACGCTACCAGAGTGATGGCAGTGATGGCGCTTGGCGTAAAGCAGGGTGAGACAGTGACCGTCAACGTGGACGGCGCGGATGAGGATGCGGCTGTTGCAGCAATGAAGGCATTCTTTGAAAAAGAACTGTAAAACCTCAAAGAGAGTAACTCCGGCGGATTCGTAAGAGTCTGCCGGAGTTTTTTATGGGGCTGCCGCGATAAGCATAGACCTCTTTGGGGTGATAAGTAATATTATTAGAATAGTAGAGCACAAAAAAGTTCCAGAATAAACATGCGACGGCAAATTCTTTGAAGCAAAATTCACGTATTTCTTCCATGCCGCAGTTGGCATCCCATTCCGTGTCTTTGCCACGTTTGAAAACTCCCGGAGTGTGTCCGACAAGCCACAGACAATGGGCGGACTTTCTGGTGTCCCTAATGGCACCTCTTCACAGACAATATA
>ERZ835051.2972-NODE-2972-length-14065-cov-5.525482_pt1 | contig 14065 bp, 16 predicted proteins | sample MGYA00519575_ERZ835051 | MGnify/ENA primary metagenome ERZ835051 (study PRJEB31850, sample SAMEA3708769) | human gut metagenome | biome: human gut; feature: human-associated habitat; material: faeces | place: China | collected 2014 ... | reverse complement strand
CGCAAGCGCCACCTCCCCCGTATCGGGGGAGTCTGTCTCGCAGAGGGAGGCAAGAAAAAAGAGCCCCGCGGGGCTCTTTTTTTACATCAATGCGCTAAGACGGTATTTTTTATTTTCTTGTACACCGCATTTGCTGCCAGCGGCAGAACCAGGCCCGCGGCGGTGTAGGCAAGCCACCAGGCACCGCCCGTAAAGTAAATCGGGAATGCGGCCAGAAGATACGGCTCTCCGCCTGTGGCCAGCAGGCCAAGCCAGGTCACGAGCTTGAAGCTCAAAAAGTGCAAAATCACAATCGGCATCGTTGCACGGCCCAGATAGGCCAGCGCCGCCCGGACACAGGGCAGGGGAGCGGTCAGGCACGCGGCCTCCCGCACCAGCACCCAGCCCGCCAGGCTGGCAAGCAGCAGGAAAATCGGGCCGCTGTATCCATTGCCCGCCAGACCCACAGAACCGAGCTGCCCCAGAATCAGCAGCACCGCAAAGGCCGCCGCAACAAAAATACCACGCTGGTACGTCGGTATGCTTTCCCGCGTCGTGCGCCGCAGGACCGTGCCCAGGTAGAACAGGCAGTAGCAGCTGGCCGCAATGCCCAGCCCCCACACATTCCATCCGGCCAGCCTGCAGCGCCAGCCCACCCACAGCAGCACGCCGGAAAAAAGTCCCTGCGGCAGCAGCGTATCGGCACCATGCAGCAGCCTTTGCAGAATAAATTCCACCAAAGCGTACAGAATAGATACTTGAAACAGTGCTTGGATGAACCACATCGCGCCGCCCAGCTGGGTGCCGCCGTCAAACACGCACCAGTGCACGGTGCGGCCAATCACATCCTTCACCGTCACGGGCGTTGTGACGGCATTGCCGGGAACCTGCAAAATGCGCTCATCACTCGTCAAAATATTCAGCTTTAAAAACAGGTTGTTCAGCACGGTAAAGGCGGTGTTTGCCAGCACAAAGGGCAGCCAGAGCGTGACGGCTTTGCGCTTGATAAAGTGCACCGGCCCGCCGCGCAGGCTGAAAAGCCAGCCGCTCAGCATAAAAAACAGGGCCATGTGGAACAGGTAGATGAAGTCCGTCCCGCGAAAGCCCGAATGCCCCAGCACCATAAGCACAATGCCGATGCCGCGCATACTATCTATTACAGGGTCACGCTGTTTTGCCATAAATCAGAACCTCACTGCGCGTTTTTGGCGCGGCATTTCGGGCAGATGTAGCGAATCGTCAGCGTGTAGCCGCGTACCTCGGTACCGATGGCGGACTCAATGTCGCGGATCAGCCCCACCACCGGCAGGTCGGCCAGGTCGCCGCAGCTGTCACACAGCAGGTGGCCGTGGGGGGTCGGGTTGGCGTCGTAGCGGTCCGGGCCGTCGGGCATTTCCAGATGACCGATCTCACCGTCCAGCTCCATCAATTTCAGGTTGCGGTACACAGTGCCGCGCGCAATGTGCGGCATGGCCTGCCGCGCATGGCTGAAAATTTCGTCAGCGGTCAGATGCTCCGGGCATTTTTCACGCATGATACCCAAAATCAGGGCGCGTTGGCGGGTCATGGGCAGACCTCCTTTTCTGATTTAAGAATATATCTTATTCAGATAGTACACTAAAATGTATGCTTTGTCAACCGTCTGTGCAAAATCACCAAGATTCCATTCCGAAATTTTACTTGACAGGGGCTGTTTGTATGCTATAATAAAGTCAAATTAAGACTTATTCCTATTTCAACGGAGGTATTCATTATGGAACTCAGAGGCAGCAAGACCGAGAAAAACCTGTGGGAGGCTTTCGCAGGTGAGAGCCAGGCCCGGAACAAATACACCTATTTCGCGTCCAAGGCCAAGAAGGAGGGCTATGAGCAGATCAGCGCCATCTTCACCGAGACCGCCAACAACGAGAAGGAGCACGCCAAGATCTGGTTCAAGCTGTTGATGGAAAACGGCGAGATCCCCGACACGCTGACCTGCCTGAAGATGGCCGCCGCGGGCGAGAACGAGGAGCACACCTCGATGTACCCGCGCATGGCCGCCGAGGCGAAGGCGGAGGGCTTTACCCAGATCGCCGCGCTGTTCACGATGGTCGCCGCGATTGAGAAGGACCACGAGGAGCGCTACAAAGCGCTGGCCGCCAACATTGAGGCAGGCAAGGTCTACGCCCGCGAGACCGAGCAGGTCTGGCAGTGCCGCAACTGCGGGTTCGTCTATATCGGTCAGCACGCGCCGGTCAAGTGCCCGGTGTGCGCACATCCGCAGAGCTATTTTGAGCTGAAGAGCAGCAACTATTAATTTGTAAAGAAGCGGCAGCCGCAGAGCTTCCGGGCGCATTTCCTATACGCCTCTACGTGTAGGGATCGATGCTTGGCATCACCCCGGGAGCTTTGCGGCTGCCGCTGTGTTATGTGCAGATTCCCGCTTCTGGCTGGTTCGTAGGGGAGGGTCTTGACCCTCCCGCGGGGCTTTGCGCCGCCGCCAGTGTCCCGGGAGACACTGCCCCCATTGGCTATTGCTGTAGGGCGGGGCTCTCTCACCCCGCCGCGGCGGCCTGGGGGCAGGCCGCCCTACGATTTTCATGGAAGATGTGCGCTGGCTCACGGGGCGTCGGAAACGCCGCCCCCTATAGCTGCAATTTTTTCTCAAATTTTTGCTTGACAACCGCTCTATATCATGCTATATTGTTAGCGTTAGTTAAGGCTAACCACAGCAAGTATCCGACCTTCGGAACAACCATAGCCCGCCCGGTGCGGTTCTCTCCCCGTGCCGGGCGGTTTTATGGGGCTGATGGTTAGTAGGAACTAACCATTGTAGAGGTAAGGAGTCATCTCATGCAGCAATCGCGTGTCATCCCCAGCCCGCGCAGCTTTGCCTGCGACCTGGCCACCCTATGCGCCCCCACACTGGCGGGGCTCAAGCCTGCCAGCCTGTTCCGCTACCAGCCCGCGCCCGGGCAGGATGCCGCCGCCATGGCCGCCGCCTGGCACGCCGCGCTGTCGCCCCGCGGGGTCACGGTGCGGGTGCTTAGGCAGTGCCCGCGCACCGGGGCTGTACTGGTCTATGTATACCGCCCGGCCCGTGTGGCCAGGCTATTGGCAGCGCCGCACATGCTGGACTTTCTGGCGGGGGAGGGCTACACCCCCGGCACCGCAGACGAGCTGCTGGACCAACTGGCCGAAAGGCTCTGCTGCGAGGGAGATTTCCCGCATGAGATCGGCGTTTTTCTGGGATACCCGCTGGCGGATGTCATCGGGTTCATCCAAAACCGCGGCAAAAACTTTACCGCGTGCGGCTATTGGAAGGTCTACACCGATCCCACCGCTGCGCAGGCAGAGTTTGACCGCTATAAAAAGTGCGAGCGCATCTACGCCCGCTGCTATTACAACGGCACCCCGATCAGGCGGCTGACAGTGGCCGCCTGACGATGCACCATAAAAATTATAAAAGGAGTAGTTATTTATGAGCAAGATCGCAGTTATCTATTGGAGCGGCACCGGCAACACCGAGGCCATGGCCGATTTGGTCGCCAACGCAGCTGCCGCCGCCGGCGCTTCTGTTGACAAGTTCACCGCCTCCGAGTTCAACGTTTCCTCCGCCGGCAACTACACCGGCTTTGCGCTGGGCTGCCCCGCCATGGGCGCCGAGCAGCTGGAGGAGAGCGAGTTCGAGCCGATGTACCAGGATCTGCGCGGCTCTCTGAGCGGCAAACCCGTTGGCCTGTTCGGCTCCTACGGCTGGGGTGACGGCGAGTGGATCCGCACCTGGGCCGAGGACGCCGAGGCCGCCGGTGCCCGTCTGGTCGTTGAGCCTGTCATGGCCAACGGCTCCCCCGACGGCGACGCCGAGACTGCCTGTGCAGCCCTTGGCACCGCTCTGGCCAATGCCTGATTTTCTCCATATCCATCCATACCGGGAGGGGCAGCGATGCCCCTCCTTCTTTGTTTGCGCGGCAGGAGCCGAGCATGTGCGGCCCCTGCCGGGCAGTATCAAAAAAGATACCTCTTGACAAAAAGCAAAGCAGAAGTTAGTATATTCTAAGTCAAATTAGAAAGCACTAACCAGGAGGTTTTTTATGGCAAACGTCATTATTGTTCTGATTCTGGTGGCTGCCGTCGGCTACGGCATCTACAGCTTTATCCACCATCTGCGCCACGGCGGCGGCTGCTGCGGTGAGCATGACGCCCCCGCTAAAAAGGTCAGGGCGGCGGACACCAACAAGAGCCACTATCCGCACCGCCTCGTCATGGGCGTGGACGGCATGACCTGCCAGAACTGCCAGCGCCATGTGGAAAACGCATTGAACACCCTGCCCGACACGCTGGCCGAGGTGAACCTGAGCGCCCAGAACGTGACGGTCTGGACGAAGGCCGACGCCGACGAGGAGGTCATCCGCAAGGCCATCCGCGACGCAGGCTACCTGCCGCTGCGCACGAAAGAAAAGGTGTGATTTTTCGGGTATGTCCGGCCCCTACCGCACTATGTAAAAAAGGAACAACCGCTTATGATGATCAACAAACGCCTGATTTCGATGATGGGCGACTCCAAATGGTACATTGCGTGGAATGTTGTGCTGCAATTCCTTGCGCTGCTGGCCAACATCGTGATGATCTTCGCCGTGTCCCTCTTTCTAACGGGACTTGTGCGCAGAGAGCCGGACCTGCCCACCGCACTTCTGTACATTCTCGGTGCGCTGATCGTGCGCTTTTTCTGCACGCGCGGCGCGGCGTCGGCCAGCTACAACGCCAGCTGCACCGTCAAAAAAACGCTGCGTGCCGCCATTTATGAAAAGCTGCTCCGCCTGGGCGGCAGCTACACCCAGGCCGTGCCCACCGCGGAGGTTTTGCAGCTGGCAGGCGAGGGCGTCGAGCAGCTCGAGACCTACTTCGGCGCGTATCTGCCGCAGTTTTTCTACGCCATGATCGCACCGGTCACGCTGTTTATTGCGCTGGCCCCAGTCAGTCTGCACGCGGCGGTCATCCTGATGATCTGCGTGCCGCTCATCCCGGTTTCCATCGTGGCTGTGCAGAAATTTGCTAAAAAGCTGCTGAGCAAGTACTGGGGCCGGTACGCTGCGCTGGGCGACAGCTTTTTGGAGAACCTGCAAGGGCTGACCACGCTCAAGATTTATCAGGCCGACGGGGCCCGCCACGCGGCCATGAACCGTGAGGCCGAGCACTTCCGCAAGGTGACGATGAAGGTGCTGACGATGCAGCTCAACTCGATCATCGTCATGGACGTCATCGCCTACGGCGGCGCGGCGCTGGGCATCATCGTGGCCGCGCATGAGTTCAATGCAAACCGCGTAACATTGCCGGGCGCTCTCTGCATCATTCTGCTGTCGGCGGATTTCTTCCTGCCGATGCGCGCGCTGGGGTCGTACTTCCACGTTGCCATGAACGGCATGGCCGCCAGCGACAAAATTTTCAAGCTGCTGGACCTGCCCGAGGGAAGCGCCAGGACCGCCCAGCTCGGCGCGGACTGCGCGATTGCCTGCCGTGACCTGCACTTTGGCTACACGGCCGAAAAAGAAACGCTGCATGGCTTAAATCTTGACTTCCCGCAGGGCAGCTTCACCGCGCTGGTGGGCGAGAGCGGCTGCGGCAAGTCCACGATTGCCGCCGTGCTGGCCGGGCGCGTGTCCGGCTACACGGGGCATGTGACCATCGGCGGGCAGGAGCTTTCCGCCGTCAGCGAGGCCAGCCTGCTCAAAAATGTAACGCTCGTCAGCCTGGGCAGCCACCTCTTTAAAGGTACGGTGGCCGACAACCTGCGGATGGCCGCGCCCGGCGCAGACGACGGTGCGCTGTGGGGCGCGCTGGAGCAGGTGAATCTGGCGGACTTCCTGCGCTCGATGGACGGACTGGACACCCCGCTGACCGAGGGCGGCGGCAACCTGTCCGGCGGCCAGCGGCAGCGGCTGACATTGGCCCGCGCACTGCTGCATGACAGTCCCGTCTACATTTTTGACGAGGCAACGTCCAACATCGACGTAGAGAGCGAGAACGACATCATGGCGGGCATCCACCGGCTGGCCGGGCGCAAGACGGTCATCCTGATTTCCCACCGCCTTGCCAACGTGACAAAGGCGGACAATATTTACGTGCTGGATCACGGCCATCCGGCGGGGCAGGGCACGCACGAGGCACTGCTGGCGCAGGGCGGGCTGTACGCCGACCTGTGGAACCGCCAGCAGGCACTGGAAAACTACGGGAAGGAGGCACAGTGATGGAAAACAAACGTACTCGCGGCAATTTAAACGTCATGTACCGCCTTGTTGGGCTGGTACGCCCTCTCGCCCCGGTCATGGTCTGCGCCGTTCTGCTGGGCGTAGCGGGCTTTCTCTGCGCAATCTTCATCCCGGTTCTGGGTGTGTATGCGCTGCTGGACAGCCTGCACTTTTCTGTGCCCGTTGTGCTCAAAACCGCCTGTATTTTGCTGCCGATTCTGGCCGTGGCCCGCGGCGTGCTGCACTACGCGGAGCAGGGCTGCAACCATTTTATTGCGTTCAAGCTGCTGGCGTTCATCCGGGACAAGGTCTTTGGCGTGCTGCGCCAGCTGGCCCCCGCCAAGCTGGAGGGCCGCGACAAGGGCGACCTGATCGCCGTGCTGACCGCTGACATTGAGCTGCTGGAGGTTTTTTACGCGCACACGATCTCGCCCATCTGCATTGCCGTCATCGTAAGCGTCGTTATGGCGTGCTTTATGGGAAGCTATGCACCCGCGCTGGGGCTGTACGCTGCGCTGGCCTATGCGGTCATCGGCATCGGCATACCCGTGGCAGCCGCCAGAGGTGCGCGCAAATCGGGCGAGAGCTTCCGCGCGGAGTTCGGCGCGCTGAACGGCTTTGTACTGGACAGCCTGCGTGGCGTGCGGGAGAGCCTGCAATACAACGACGGCGCGCACCGGCTGGCGCAAATCAACCAGCGCACCGACGCGCTGGCCGGGCAGGAGCGCCGCCTGAAGGAGGCCGGCGGCACGGCACAGGCCGTGACCGGGGCCATCATCCAGCTGTTGGACGCCGGTATGCTGGCGCTGGCTGGCAGCCTGTTCATGGCGGGTGTCATCGGGTTTGACGGTGCGCTCGTCAGCGTTGTGGCACTCATGAGCAGCTTCGGCCCGGTCATCGCGCTGGCGAATCTCGGCACCGGGCTGCAAAGCACCTTCGCCGCGGGCAACCGCGTTCTGGATATTCTCGATGAGCAGCCCGCTGTGCGCGAGGTCACCGACGGCAGGGACATTGTGTTCCGCGGTGCCGACGCCCGCCGCGTGACCTTCGGCTACAGCGACAGCGAGATTTTGAAGGAGGTCAGCCTGCACATCCCGGAGCACGGCATCGTGGGCATCACGGGCCGCAGCGGCAGCGGCAAATCCACGCTGCTCAAGCTGCTCATGCGGTTCTGGGACACGGATTTAGGCCGGGTCGAGATCTCCGGCGAGAACATCAAGGGCATCAACACGGCGTCGCTGCGCGCAGCGGAGAGCTTCGTCGAGCAGGACACCGTGCTGTTCCATGACAGTATTGAAGAAAATGTCAAAATTGCCAACCGGAACGCGACCCATGAGCAGGTCGTGGCAGCCTGCAGGAAGGCGTCCATCCACGACTTTATCATGACGCTGCCGCAGGGCTACAACACGCCCGTCGGTGAGCTGGGCGATACCCTCTCGGGCGGCGAGCGGCAGCGGCTGGGCGTGGCGCGGGCGTTCCTGCACGATGCGCCGTTCATTTTGCTGGACGAGCCGACGAGCAACCTCGACAGCCTGAACGAGGCCGTCATCTTGCGCAGTCTGGCCGAGGCGCGGGCCAGCAAGACCGTGGTGCTTGTATCCCACCGCGCCTCGACGATGCGAATTGCTGACACGACGTACTCTGTGGAAAACGGGAGGATGAGCTGATGGCCGTTACGAACACTGTAGGGGGCGGCGTCCCCGGCGCCCCGGAAAAGAAGCGCCAACAGGAAAAGGCCACTGTCGGCCTGATGATCGAGCTATACTGCCGCGGCCATCACGGCACACCCAAGGGTCGGCTCTGCCCCGACTGCGCGGTCCTGCGGGACTACGCCGACGCGCGGGTGGACCACTGCCCGCATATAGCGACCAAAACGTTCTGCAGCGTCTGCCAAACGCACTGCTACAAGCCCGAGATGCGGGAGCGCATCCGCCAGGTCATGCGCTGGAGCGGTCCGCGGATGCTGTTCCATCATCCCGTTTTGGCGGTGCGGCATCTGGCAGAGACGCGGAAGCAGAAAAAGGGGCAATAAGATATTGAATATGCCGGAAGGTGAGAGAGGTCCCTCCGGCTTTTTTGCTGTCTGTAGGAGCCGGGCACGCCCGGCCCTCGGCCTTCCCGCAAGTGCGGCGTTACGGGTAGGCTGCGGGCGGGGCACGCCCCGCCCCTACAGGGTGGTTTCCGTAAGCGCGCATCACTGCCCGGCTTCTGCCGTGATGCTTTCACAATTTGTTCAAAGCTGCACAATTCAAGTTAGCAATAACTATCTACTTTTCACAAATCTGTTTGGTTAGCCTAACTTCCGTATTGACATCGGGAGTTAGTGGTGGTAAACTACCATCGTAAGCGGTTAGAGCGTTCTAACCGCATGCTTTTGCTCCAAGCGTTAGCATAGGCTAATATATTGCAGAATCGCAAAAGGGGAGTGTGTGGAATGCCTTTAACGATGACTAAAGCAGGCGATACCGTTACCATCCGAAAGATCACCGGCAAGGATGAGGTCCGCCAGCATCTGGCCGAGCTTGGCTTTGTCGTGGGGGAGACCGTTACCGTGGTCAATGAGATCAGCGGCAACCTCATCCTTCAGGTCAAGGAAGCGCGCATCGCGCTGGATAAGACCCTGGCCATGCGCATTATCGTTGCGTAAAGAATTTGGAATCACAGCCCCTCGGCTGTTTGATTGATTGTACCAAGAGGAGGAACGAAGTATGAAGACTCTGAAAGATGTACAGGTCGGCGAGACCGTCACCGTTGCCAAGCTGCACGGCGAGGGCCCTGTCAAGCGCCGCATCATGGACATGGGCCTGACCAAGGGCACCAAGGTTTACGTCCGCAAGGTCGCACCTCTGGGCGACCCGATGGAGCTGACTGTCCGCAACTACGAGCTCAGCGTCCGCAAGGCTGACGCCGAAATGATCGAAGTTGAGTGAGTTCTGAAAAAGTAAAGAAAGGGGTTTAACCAAATGGCAATTAAAATTGCTCTGGCAGGCAACCCGAACTGCGGTAAAACCACCCTGTTCAACAGCCTGACCGGTTCTAACCAGTATGTCGGCAACTGGCCCGGCGTTACCGTTGAGAAGAAGGAGGGCAAGCTCAAGGGGCACGACGACGTCGTGATCCAGGACCTGCCTGGTATCTACTCTCTGTCTCCCTATACGCTGGAGGAGGTCGTTGCCCGCGGCTACCTCGTCAATGAGAAGCCCGACGCCATCCTGAACATCATCGACGGCACCAACATCGAGCGTAACCTCTACCTGACCACCCAGCTGATCGAGCTCGGCATCCCCGTGGTCATGGCTGTCAACATGATCGACCTCGTCCGCAAGAACGGCGACAAGATCGACCTGAAGAAGCTGTCCAACGAGCTGGGCTGCGAGGCCGTCGAAATCTCCGCCCTGAAGAACGAGGGCAGCGAGAAGGCTGCCGAGCTGGCCGTCGCCGCTGCCAAGAAGGGCAAGGCAGGCGAGCTGCCTCACGTCTTTACCGGCAGCGTCGAGCATGCCATCGCCCACATTGAGGAGTCCATTCAGGGCAAGGTCGATGACCGCTTCCTGCGCTGGTACGCTGTCAAGCTGTTTGAGCGCGACGACAAGGTCCAGGCTGAGCTGAACCTGAACAAAGAGCTGCTAGACCACATCGACGCCCACATCACCGACTGCGAGAAGGAAATGGACGATGACGCCGAGAGCATCATCACCAACCAGCGCTACGCTTACATCAACGGCGTTGTTGACAAGGCCGTCAAGAAGAAGCCCCGCACCGAGAACCTGACTGTCTCCGATAAGGTCGACCAGTTCGTCACGAACCGTATCCTGGCTCTGCCGATTTTCGCAGCCATCATGTGGCTGATGTACGCCATCGCAATGGGCACCTCCGTTGCGGACGGCGGCATCGGCATCGGCACCTTTGCCACCGACTGGACGAACGATGTTCTGTTCGGTGAAATCGTCCCCAACGCCCTGGGCGGCCTGCTGGAATCCATCGGCGTTGCTGACTGGCTGTACGGCCTGATCATGGACGGCATCGTCGCCGGTGTCGGCGCGGTCCTGGGCTTCGTTCCCCAGATGCTTGTTCTGTTCTTCCTGCTGTCCATCCTGGAGGACGTCGGCTACATGGCCCGTGTCGCCTTCATCATGGACCGTATCTTCCGCCGCTTCGGCCTGTCCGGCAAGAGCTTCATCCCCATGCTGGTCGGTACCGGCTGCGGCGTTCCCGGTGTTATGGCTTCCCGTACCATCGAGAATGAGCGTGACCGCCGTATGACGATCATGACCACCTGCTTCATTCCCTGCGGCGCTAAGATGCCCATCATCGGCCTGTTTGCAGGTGCTCTGTTCGGCGGCAGCAGCTGGGTCGCCACCTCCGCTTACTTCATCGGCTTCGCGGCCATCATCATCTCCGGCATCATCCTGAAAAAGACGAAGCTGTTCGCCGGTGACCCCGCTCCGTTCGTTATGGAGCTGCCCGCCTACCATGTGCCCGCCTGGGGCAACGTCCTGCGCGCCACTTGGGAGCGCGGCTGGTCCTTCATCAAGCGCGCCGGCACCGTCATTCTGGCTTCTACCATCATCCTGTGGTTCCTGCAGGGCTTCGGCTTCGAGAACGGTGCCTTCACGATGGTCGAGGATCAGGACAACTCCATTCTGGCTATCGTTGCAAGCGCAATTTCCTGGATCTTTATCCCGCAGGGCTTCGGTGATTGGCGTGCAACCGTCGCGTCTATCTCCGGCCTGATCGCCAAGGAGAACGTCGTCGGCACCTTCGGTGTTCTGTACCACTTCGGCGGCGAACTCTCCGACAATGGCGACGAGATCTGGCCTGAGGTTGCTGCCAACTTCACCGCCCTCTCCGCTTACAGCTTCATGATCTTCAACCTGCTGTGCGCTCCCTGCTTTGCCGCTATGGGCGCCATCAAGCGCGAGATGAACAACGGCAAGTGGACTGCTATCGCCATCGGCTATATGTGCCTGCTGGCCTACTGCGCCTCTCTGGTCGTCTACCAGATCGGCGGCCTGATCACCGGTGAGGTCGGCTTCAACATCTTCACCATCGTGGCTGTCGCTATCATCGCCTTCACGATCTATCTGCTGTTCCGCCCCAACAAGTACGAGGGCGTCAACGAGGTTCAGTTCGATTCCAAGAAGGCTGTTGCTTCCAAGTAATCTTGAATGTATAATAATACCGTATTCTTCCGGAAAGGAGCGGACCTTTTATGATGGAGTTTTTAGCTGCTAATTTTAACCTGCCTACGATCATCGTTTCGATTTTCGTGTTTGGCGGTACCGGCTGGCTCTTGTATCATGAACACAAGACCGGTGGCCTTGGCTGCTGCGACGGCTCCTGCGGGGGCGGCGGCTGCGGCAGTCACGGCGGCTGCACAGGTAATTGTAAGACCTGCGGCGGTGCCTGCCACAGTAAGTAAAGCATAAGTGCCTGAAGGGGGCGCGGGTCCGTTCGTGGCCCGCGCCCCTTTTAGTTTGGTATAAGGAGAGATGTACCTTGACCCTGACCGATTCCAACCTGCGCTATCTGCTGGCCATCCACCATCTGGCGCAGCAAAGCACCGAGGTCTCGCCGCTGGCACTGGCGCAGGCCATGGGCGTGACCAAGCCCAGCGTCACCAGCATCCTGACCAGCCTGATGAAGCAGGGGGTCATTGTGCGGCGGCGGTACGGCAAAATTTACATCACGGACCGCGGCGTGCTCTACGCGCGCTATTACGACGAGCTGGTCGAGAAGATTTTGCAGCACTTCCCGCTGGCGGGCGAGGGCTTCACCCCCGAGGAATGCTACAGTGCCGCGGTGGCCATGGCCGTGTCGCTGCCCGCAAGGGAGATCGACGAGAAGTGCGAGAGCCTGTACGGGGAGGATTGTAGGGAGGGGTCTTGACCCCTCCGCGGGGCGTCGAGGACGCCGCCCCCTACAGTAGGGGAGAGATTTATCCCTCACGGGAGGGTCAAGACCCTCCACTACAAATCACCCATAAAAATTCCCTTTGCAAATTCTATTGCACACCGCCACGAATTGTGGTAAAGTAAATTTATATAGGTATAAACGAGGGGGAACCATAATGCAGCTGAATCCGCATTACGCCGAGCTGAACGAGAGCTATCTGTTCAGCACCATTGCCCACAAGGTAGCCGACTACCAGAAGGCCCATCCCGAGGCAGACGTCATCCGTCTGGGTATCGGCGACGTCACCCTGCCGCTGGCGGCATCCGTGACGGAGGCCATGCACAAGGCCGTTGAGGAGCAGGGCCACAAGGGTACGTTCCACGGCTATATTCCCAGCGAGCAGGGCTATGAGTTCCTGCGCGACGCTATCCGCAGGTATTACGCGGGCCACGGTGTCGAGCTGGACATGTCCGAAATTTTCATCTCCGACGGTGCCAAGAGCGACTTGGGCAACCTGCTGGACCTGTTCAGTCAGGACAACACGATCCTTGTTCCCGACCCGGTCTACCCGGTCTACGTCGATGACAACGTGATGGCGGGCCGCAAGATTCTCTACCTACCCGCCACGGCGGAGAACGGCTTCCTGCCGATGCCGGACGAAGCCCCCCACGCGGACATCGTCTACATCTGCAGCCCCAACAACCCCACCGGCGCGACCTACTCCGTTGAGCAGCTCAAGGCCTGGGTCGCCTGGGCGAAGGCAAATGACGCGGTCATCCTGTTTGACGCCGCCTACGAGTGCTTTGTCTCCGAGCCGGGTCTCGCCCGCAGCATCTTTGAGGTCGAGGGCGCGAAGGAGGTTGCCATCGAGGTGTGCAGCTTCTCCAAGATCGCAGGCTTCACCGGCACGCGCTGCGGCTACACCGTCGTGCCGCAGGCGCTGGCCGGCGGCAAGCTGAACAAGATGTGGCTGCGCCGCCAGACTACGAAGTTCAACGGCGTCGCCTATGTTGTGCAGCGCGGTGCCGAGGCCGTCTTTACCGACGAGGGCATGAAGGAGATCCAGCAGAACCTCGACTACTACCGCGCCAACGCCGCTGTCATTGCGGCAGCGCTGGACGAGGCCGGTGTCTGGTACTGCGGCGGCAAGAACAGCCCCTACATCTGGCTGCGCTGCCCCAACGAGATGGGCAGCTGGGAGTTTTTTGACTGGCTGCTCGAGCACGCCCACGTTGTGGGCACCCCCGGCGAGGGCTTCGGCCCCTGCGGCAAGGGGTATTTCCGTCTGACGGCGTTCGGCGATGCCGAGCGCACCAAGGAGGCCGCCGCACGCATCAAAGCGGCGCTGGCCACACTGTAATATTGCGGGAGGGTTTACACCATGAAACCAAATGAAGAAATCATGGAATTTCTGAAAGAGAATCCCACCTTCTACCTTGCCACCGTCGATGGCTATCTGCCCCGCGTGCGTCCCATCGGTTTTGCCATGTGGTACAACGGCCACCTGTGCATTGCCCTGGGCAAGCACAAGGCCGCCTACAAGCAGCTTTTGGACAACACGAACCTTGAGATCTGCGCCGCCAATGACCGCGGCGAGTGGCTGCGCGTGCAGGGCACGGCGAACTTTGACAACAGCCCCGAGGCCCAGGCCGCCGCGTTCCAGGTCATGCCCCAGCTGGCCGACATGTATAATGAGGAGACGGGCAACAAGCTCGGCATCATCTACCTCGACCATCTGTCCGCCAAACTTTTCTCGATGTCCGGTGCTGTGAAGGACATTATGAACTACTGATACTTACGTAAAGCCAATGCCCCGGTGTGCGTTTCTGCGTACCGGGGCATTTTTGCGTTGCCGAGAGCGGGCACGGGCGGATATGGAATCCGCCCCTACAGCCCCTTAAAAATCGGCTTGTAGGGAGGGGTCTTGACCCCTCCGCGGGGCGTCGAGGACGCCGCCCCCTACA
>ERZ835051.2970-NODE-2970-length-14071-cov-3.577055_pt1 | contig 14071 bp, 12 predicted proteins | sample MGYA00519575_ERZ835051 | MGnify/ENA primary metagenome ERZ835051 (study PRJEB31850, sample SAMEA3708769) | human gut metagenome | biome: human gut; feature: human-associated habitat; material: faeces | place: China | collected 2014 ... | reverse complement strand
GGTTGTGCGTAGCTGTTGGCGATCCGCACCGATACGCAGAGACAGTTATTGAGCTAGACTGTGGCGGTACAGCGTTCTCCGCAAAGGGAAAAACCATCGTGCAGGATGGATGGAAAGCTCTGATTCAGAAAAATGATTCGACAAAATCCGACGAAAATGTGCAGGCACTCCCTTCTGTTTCCGTTGGTGATGAAATGACCGTCAGCGGTACGGAAATCAAGGAAAGGAAAACTTCTCCCCCAAAACACTTTACCGAGGACACCCTCCTCTCTGCCATGGAGACCGCCGGTGCCGAGGATATTCCGGAAGACGCTGAACGAAAAGGCCTTGGTACCCCTGCCACTCGCGCAGGCACGATTGAAAAGCTGGTTCAGAAAGGCTTCATGGAGCGCAAAGGTGATAAGAAAACACGCTATCTTGCTTCCACTGATAAGGGCAATTCTCTGATTACGGTTATGCCGGAGCAGATTCAGTCTGCTTCTATGACAGCAGACTGGGAGCAAAAGCTTCTTCGGATGGAGCATGGCGATTATGAGGCCCAGGACTTCATGCGGGAGATCACCGACATGATATCCGGGCTGGTTCAAAACTACGAAGCTGTGAAAGGAGCAGAAACACTTATGTCAGATCACAAACGAGTCGGAGCCTGCCCCTGCTGTCAGGCGGATGTGCTGGAAAAACAGAAGGGCTGGTTCTGCAGCAACAAGGAATGTCGCTTTGTTCTCTGGAAAGACAATGCCTTTTTCAAGAGCATTGGGAAGCATCTCTCCTCCGGCATGGTTGAGAAGCTGCTTTCGGATGGCCGCATTCGCCTGAAAGATTGTAAAAGTCATAAATCTGGAAAGAATTATAATACTACCCTTTTTCTTTCAACGGAAGAGAACGGAAAAGCAAACTTCAATCTGGAATTTGAGAATAGCCGCAGCGGCACCAAGGGAGGTGGAGCAAAATGATCTCCGATAAGAAGGAAGCACTGTATCTGATAGACAACGAGTCCTATCTGCACTTGAAGGAAATGGAGACGGGATTTGCCTATGAAGCCTTTGATAAGGTTACCGGTGCTGCCCAGTACACCGGCCTGATCTCCTATGAGGATATGCTGGAGAATCCAATTCGAAATCCTCTTGCCTGTGCCAGAGTGATGGCTATTCAGGAGATAGGCTTCAAGGGTGAAGTGGTTTCCGGAGTTGCTCTTCGCACCCTGGATCAGATCAAGGACGCCAGACGAGCCTATCGAAAGGCGCACCGGGATGATCCTCATGACCACAGCATCCGCTTTATCACCAGCAACTACGATGAATTGTTCCGTATCACTGACGGCGGAAAGGTAAAGATGGATTATCCGGACCGAAGCTTCGTTGCGCCCTGTGAGTACATCGACGATTACCATACTCGGATCGGCGGCGAGGTTTATCACATTTGTCAGTTTGCTGAGATTCTGGAGCGAGGCGACGGAAAAGCCAACCCCGAACCGGAAATGCTGAAGGATCAGGCCGCATGGCAGGTTGGCCACAGGGAGTATCTCTCCATCCACGCCACTGATGGCGGGTGGGACTACTCAATCTACGACAAAAGCTTTGCAGAAGTAGATGGCGGTCGTATCGATCTGGAAAGCATCACGATTCAGGAATGCAGAGATATGATCCTGCAGGACCTCGGTTGGCAGAATGAAATGGATTACGACATGGTTGAGGAACGAGCTACCAATGTTGCGGAGGAAAAACTGAACTCTGTACTGGAGCAGCTCCATGAAAAACGCATGGCGAATGGTGTCAGGGCGTCTGATACGGATGCCCGCCCCAAGCTCGTTTCTGAAAAGAAGAAGTCGGAGGAATGCTTATGAGCACAGAACAGAAAACCTACCCTTCGCAATTCGAGAAGGTTAAGGCAATCACGGATCAGCTGGAGGCCGGAATACAGGCGCTTTTTGGAAGCGACAAATTCAAGCAGTATCTGAAAACGCTTTCCAAGTTCCATGATTACTCCCTGAATAATACGATCCTGATCGCCATGCAGAAACCGGATGCCACACTGGTGGCCGGATACACCGCCTGGCAGAAGCAGTTCGGGCGTCAAGTACAGAAAGGTGAAAACGGCATCCGCATTCTTGCCCCTACTCCCTACAAAAAGAGAATGGAGGTTGAGAAAACCGATCCGGTTACCGGCGAGAACCTCACAAATCCGGATGGGACCAGTGTAAAGGAAACGAAGGAAGTCCTGATGCCTGCGTTCAAGGTAGTCAATGTTTTCGATGTCAGTCAGACCGACGGAAAGCCTTTACCCACTCTCGGTGTAAATGAGCTGACCGGCGATGTGGCACAGTATGAAATATTCTTCGAAGCATTGAAGAAGGCCTGCCCGGTGCCGATGGGTTTTGAACAGATCGCAGGCGGAGCAAAGGGATATTTCCACACCGTCGAAAACCGCATCGCCATTCAGGAAGGCATGAGTCAGGTGCAGACTGTGAAAACAGCGATCCACGAAATGACTCACCAGAAGCTTCACTCCATTGACCCCACAATCAAGGTGGATCCCCTGGAGCCGAAGCTTACCAGAAATCACAAGGAGGTGGAGGCTGAATCTGTAGCCTTTACCGTATGTCAGCATTACGGAATTGATACCGGAGACTACAGCTTTGCCTATGTGGCAGGCTGGTCCCATGGGAAAGAAACACCGGAGCTGAAGGCCTCTCTGGATAAGATCCGTAAGACTGCTTCGGAGATGATCACAGAAATCGATGAGCATCTGGCGGTACTGCAGAAGGAATATGCCTGGACTCACCTGACAGCGGATGATGTGAAGAACATCGAATGTATCGACTCAGAGTATATGCCGCATTCCCGTATGGCAGAGCACACCTTTTCCTGTGAAATCGTTGGTGAACCGATGACACTGAAGCTTACGGTATCCCAGCACGATGACGGTGAAGGCTTTACCATTCATTCTGAGGGAAAAGATGTCTGGGACGCTATGTCGGAGAGTGAGCTCCGAAAGTTGGAACCGGTTCTGACATCGACGGCTGAGCTTCACTACTGGACATCTCAAGTTGAAAAAGCAGAGACTGCGGAAGCTGTGAAAGAAGTTTCTTTCGGATTTATGGAGACGGAAAACCTTAGCCTTTCACAAGAACAGTGCCAGAAATTCTGGGAGGCTGTGGAGCAGAAAGAAGCCGCACTATCCCCACCCTCCGCTCTGGCGGATCTGCAGGCAAAGAAAGAAGAATCTGAAAAGGAGAAGTCTTCAAAACCGAAAACAAAGACCTCTCGGAAGAAAACACAGAAACGGAAAAAGGAGGAATCGCGATAATGTTTACTGTAGAAGAAATGAATCTGATTCAGGCAATGAATCACACTTGTCGAAGAATGGCGATTTTCGACATAAAAACCAGTATCCCGAATATCGAGGACAGTGACCTGAAGGAACTCTGCGAGAAGACGCTGAAGAAAATGTCGGCTATGACAGACGCAGACTTCGCTGCTATTGACTTTACCGTGTATGAGGAGGATGAGGAAAATGAGTGATTGGCATGATGAATTTACCGAGCCCATGCATGATACTCCGGCAGATAAGGATCCGCTGATTGCAGCAATGGAAGCAGCCGGTTATACCTATGACGGCCTTGAAAGTACAAACGATAATCTCCGTTTCTTTGGCGAAGGCGGTCAGGTCATCACCATGGGCGGCTGGCATGAATGTGAGGAGTGGCTGAATGGTGTTGTCTTCGATGATCCGCAGGTGATGAATCGCGTGGAGATCATTCTTCACCCGGAACGGTTTCCGGAAAGAGATCCCGGAAGAGCTGCCCTTCGCGCTGTAGAAGACGCAGTGGAGCAGAACGATAACAGCTTTGACGGCATCATCAATAACCTTCCGGAACCGGATCCGACGCTTCAGGCATGCAAATGTGCCGCTGAGGAGGTAAAGCAGTCTGTGCTTGCAAAGCTGAAGGAGCAGCAGCTGCATGAACCGCCTCACAGGCCGGAGCGTCCTTTCATCTTCTGTGGTCCGGAGGAAAGAGTTTGTGAGTAAAAATAAACATCAGGAGGTGTCCCATGCAGGCAAGAGATAAATGGGTCCACTTCGTAATGTCTCAGGAAGAACTGGAGCGCATGCAGCAAAAGATGGATGTACTGGGTATCCGCAACAAGAACTCCTACCTCCGAAAGATGGCGCTTGATGGTTACTGCGTCAATCTGGAGTTGGATGATGTGAAGGAAATGGTCTCCCTTCTTCGCTATTGCAGCAACAATCTGAATCAGTATGCCAAGCGAGCCAACGAGACCGGCTCTATCTATGCGGAGGACATCCGGGATCTGCAGAACAGGCAGAATGAAATCTGGGATATTGCGAAAGAGATTCTGGCAAGACTGGCGACGATCCAGTAAAGAACCGGCGTGACAGATTGGCTGTCACACCGGATACATAGGAAGCTCCAGAGTGCTGCGTAACTGCGTTACTCCCGCCCTCTGGCGAAGATGCGCAATCCGAGCTATCGCTCTACTTGCTTATCTTCGTGCATTCGTCAAATGGATACAGATATGCTCGTGCAAGCACGGCAATCTGATCCATCTGACTCATTGCTTCGTTGACATCCTTGACTTCGGAAAAATCACTTTATAGACTATACTCAAAAAATCAAAGGAGAACTCATTTATGTGGCTGATCAAACTCCCATTTCGAATACTCGCGCTGCCGATCATGGCAATTGTTGCCGTACTCTCTATCTTTTACTCCCTCGCCTTGAACCTTTCCGCTATGGTCGCCGGACTTGTATATATGGTATTGGGCGTCTGCATTGTGATGCTTCTTTTTCAGCATGCCTGGATCTATGCGGCACTCCTATTAGGATTTGCCGTTCTGGTTTTCCTGGCAATCATGTTTGCCGAGGTAGTCTCTCTCGGGCTGGAAGCATTGACCGGGAAATTGTCGAAATTTATCTTTTCGTGACGAATCATAACTTAACGGGCCTGAGGAATTGATACGCCTCAGGTCTTTTCTTTTGCAAAAATTTGAGAAAGGAGCGGATGCCCATGGCAGCAACCAGACTGATTCCCATGCATGTGAATAAGGGGAAAACCATTGCCCAGAGCTTGGGCGATAGAACGGATTATGCAAAAAATCCGGAGAAGACGGACAAGGGTGAACTGGTCACCGGGTATCAGTGCGATCCCATGACCGTGGATGAAGAATTCATGCTGTCCAAACGTCAGTATGAGCAGATCACCGGTCGCCGCCAGAGGCATGAAGTGATTGCTTACCAGATTCGTCAGTCCTTCAAGCCCGGAGAGATCACACCGGAGGAAGCGAACCGATTGGGACAGGAGTTGGCTCTCCGTTTTACAAAAGGTAAGTATGCCTTCATTGTGGCAACTCATACCGATCGGGCTCATGTTCATAACCACATCGTCTTCAATTCCACTTCCATTGACGGAACCAGAAAGTTCAAAAACTTCTGGCTATCCGGTATCGCCCTGCAGAAAGTCAGCGATCTGATTTGCCTGGAAAACGGCCTTTCCGTTATTACTCCGAAGCCATACAGGGAGCGTGCAAAACGAACAGACTACCCTCGCAGAGTAAAAAACAGAGATGTTCTTTGTGAGGATATCGATGCTGTTCTGCAGAAGAAGCCGGAGTCCTTTGAAGCATTTCTGCAGGAGCTGCGGGCACTGGATTATGAGATAAAATGCGGAAAGCATATTTCTGTCAAAGGGAAAAATCAGGCCCGCTTCATCCGCCTGTCCTCTCTGGAGGAAGGCTATACCGAGGCGGATCTGCGAGCTCATTTCCTCGGGCAGCAGGAACACAAACCGAGAGAAAAACGCAACCACCGCACAGATGCCCGCCCCTTCAATCTTGTCATTGATATCCAGAGCAAGCTGCAGAACAAAGGCGCCGGATATCAGCGCTGGGCATCGGTTTATAACCTGAAGCAGATGTCGAAAACGCTGCTGTTCCTGCGGGATCATAAGATTGAAAGCATGGAGCAGCTGGATCAGCTTGTGCAGCAGCAGACTGCCAAAAGAGATGCCCTGCTCTCCTCTATTCAGCAATCGGAAAAGCGATTGGCGGAGATCGGCACTCTGAAAAAGCATATCATCAACTATTCCAAGACGCGTGCCACATATGAGGAATACCGCAAAGCCGGTTACAGCAAAAGGTTTCTGGAGGCACATCGGGAAGAGATTACGATTCATAAAGCTGCAAAGGCGGCTTTCGATGAATTGGGCGTAAGGAAGCTTCCACGGGTAAAGGATCTCAGCATTGAATATGCTGAGGTGCTTGCAGCAAAAAAGCAGACTTATGCCGAATACAGACTGGCGAAAAATGGCGCTCAGGAGCTTCTGATTGCCCAGCAGAATATTGCTTCTCTCTATGATGCAGAGCGCAAGGAAGAAGAGCAGAAACGCCGGAAGGATGAACAAAGTCATTAAGCCTAGCAAATCAAAAGGTCTGGGTAACAGTCATGGTACTGCTGCTCAGACCTTGCTATTTTAGTGTTTCGAAGAAACGCGCAGCCATCACGAAGTGATGATCGATAAGGGCTTGGGAATATCCCAACAAGCACGTTGTCCCGTTTTGGGATAACGGTGTTTTCGCAGGACTTGGCCAAGGAAACATTGCTTGCAAATTAGTGAGGTGCGTAAAATATTGGGCAACAGGGGACGACAAATAGATTGATTTTCCGCGAGGTTTAGAGTACAATAACATGTAGATCATTGTATATGCTACCAAATTAATGGAGAAAAACATGGGTTATTTATCTATAAGACAAACAGCTGAAAAATGGAATATTTCTGCAAGATGGATTAATGATCTTTGTGTTAATGGTAGAATTCCAGGCGCAATGAAAATAGGTTCATACTGGGCCATTCCAGATGATGCAATAAAGCCAATCGACGCAAGAATTAAGTCTGGACGATATATTAAAAAAACAATACTTGTGAACCATGACCCTGTTTAGTTCAAAGTACAAATAGTGAAATGGAGAAAAAGAAAAATGGTTGAATACATTTCAGCAAAAGATGCTGCGGCTAAATGGGGGGTTTCACCTACATGGGTTACTATTCTCTGCTCTAGTGGGAGGATCCATGAAGCTAAAAAGATAAATGGCAAATGGATGATACCTTCCAAGTCCAGCAAGCCAGAAAACAAAAAAAAGAAAACTAAAAAGCATATATCAAATGCCAAATTCCGATTTATTGATTTATTTGCAGGGATAGGGGGCTTCCACCAAGCAATGAGATATCTTGGCGGTGAATGTATAATGGCTGCAGAAATAAATCAGGCGTGTGTGGAAACATATAATCTAAACTTTTCAACGTACGAAGGTTTTGTTCGAGGAGATGTAAACAACATAGATCCATTGGAGATTCCTGAATTTGATGTTGTTTGTGCCGGTTTTCCTTGTCAACCTTTTAGTAAAGCCGGCCAACAAAAGGGGTTTCAAGATAAGACACGAGGTAACTTATTCTACAAGATTATGGACATTTTGGACGCGCACCCGGAGGTTCAATTTGTTGTGCTTGAGAACGTTCGAAATCTTGCGGATAAAACTGAGAATTGGGAAATAATTCGTTCCGAATTATTAAAAAGAGACTTTATCATTACTAAAGATGCCCTTATTCTATCACCATCAGACTTTGGACTTCCTCAAATTAGAGAAAGGGTCTATATTCTGGGAATAAAGCGCAAATATTGCAATGAAACAATTCTTTCCCAAGGATTCATTTCTAGAGATGACCTGCAAATCGATAAGTATTTAAAGACCTGTAAAATGGGTGATGCACTTTCAATCTTGGAACCTGATGTTTCTGACGAATATTTAGTTTCAGAAGAACAATCACAAATGATTGAAGCTTGGGATGAGTTCAGAATAGGAACTGGAATTAATGTAATTGGCTTTCCAATTTGGATCAATTGTTTTGGACTTGGGATTGAATCGGATGATGAACTTAGAAATCAAGTTGGCTACGATGCAATGCCTGATTGGAAAAAACGATTTGTTGATAAGAACCGTGAGTTCTATATATCTCACAAAGATTTCATTGATGAGTGGATTCAACGTTACGATATGACAAGCAGGATTAAACTGTATCAGAAATTCGAGTGGAATTGTGGAGAAGATGTCAAAGACATGCATGATGCAATTATTCAAATCCGCCAGTCGGGCATTCGTTGCAAGAGAACGACATTTTTTCCTTCATTAGTGGCGATCGTAAATACTCCAATAATATGGGATCATTCTAAAGGTGCTTATCGTCATATAACGCCACGAGAAGCAGCGAACCTGCAGAATTTCGATCAACGTTATAAATTTGCAGGTACGGATAAGCAGATTTATCAGCAATTAGGTAACTCTGTGAATGTTCGTGTTCTCAAAATATTATGTAAAAACTTATTTGGATTGAAATCTGATGTGGCTGAAATCGAACAAATCAAGGAGGTGCATCATGAGTAAAGCATTGAAAGATAAGCAAGAAATGATGCTTATTTATGAAACATCAAAAGATGTTTATGACGGGAAATACTCAGTACAATTCGCTCTCCTTTCTCTGCATGGAAGAGTTATGAGCACAGAGTCTTCGCTGAAAATGTACTTTAACATTTACTCATGTATGCGAAAAGCTAAATGCTATAAAATGGGAACAAGCGAATCCTTTACTCACTTTTTACTTGTCAGTATATTTAAAGATTTCGGTAGAGAGGCTTTATGCAATGCACTCACTGCAGTAAAAGGAAATGCATCATACCGAGACAGCGTAAATAATAGTCAGCCGGGCTTGGAACGTGCTTGCCGAAATGCGATAGCAGAGTGTGACCCAAGTATTATCTATGAACAAATAGAAACTGCAGCAATAGTAAAGGATACTACAGAAAAGCCGTTATCCGAACAGACAACTAGTACGGAGAAAGGAATACCTGTAATGGGATATGGCGAAAAACAGTCAATATATCCATTCTCTACAATATCCGAAGAGCCACCGATGAATTTCGCATTAAGCACTGAAAATACTGATGTTATCGAATTAAACATTCAGCCAGGAGCAAGTATCCTCAATGTATTCTCTAGATTAAGCTATAAATCGTGGTATGCCATTGCTGAATTTGTAGATAATTCGACTCAGTCTTATATTTCGCACGCAGACATTCTTGATAATACTCCCGGCTTCGACAAACTTCTTGTTACGGTTAAATATAGTTCTATTACAAATACTCTTAGGATTACTGACAATGCGTATGGAATGGAAATAGATCGCTTTAGGGATGCCATTCTGCTTGATTCTAGAAATGAAACTCAATCCGGGCGAAATGAGTTTGGTATGGGATTAAAGACAGCTGCATCATGGTTTGGCAATGTGTGGAGTGTTACCAGTACCCAGTTAGGGTCTCATAATCGTTATTCTGCAACTGTAGACATACCGAAACTGAAGGAATTAAGCATTAATAGTGTTCAAATTCACAGAGATTATGTCGCAGGTGATTCTCACGGAACAGAAATAGTTATTGAACAAGTGACAAAGAAAATAACAGGTTCTAGAACGATAGGAAAAATTCGCGATTTACTATCAAGTATGTATCGAAGAGATATAAATAATAGAAATATCGAGATATGGTTCAATGATGAGCCGATAGTATTTGACGAATATCCGGTACTTACTAATTTTCGAGGCAAACGCTGGAAAAAGGAACTGGATTTTAATGTAGAATTTAATGAAAAAACATATAGAGTTACTGGATTTGTAGCAATAATGAATCCAGGTAGCTTTCCAAAGTCAGGATTTGCATTGTTTAGGCAAGATCGAGTTGTTGTTGGAGGTACCGATAGTAACTATAAACCTTCTCAGATTTTTGGCCAAGCACAAAGCCAGCGGTCACTAAAACTCTTTGGTGAACTTAATATGAATGACTTTCCTGTTAACCAGGCAAAGGATGGTTTTATTTGGGACGATGGCCTTGAAGATGCTTTTATTGATGCCCTAAAGAGCAACATTCAAGAATACATTGATATTGCTGAAATGTCTATAAAAGAAAGAGCAAATGAGACACAGTATTCTGAGCAAGCATCGAATGATCTGCAAAAGGATGTTGCAAATGCACTTAACAATGCTTTTTCAAACGATTCGTCTTCTAATACTGAAACGGAAAATGTTCTTGAAGAGACGTGTGGCGAGCAATCGACTGATTCGGTAGAGGAAACCGTAAATGATGTTCAAGAATACATCGATACCGTTTTGCATGAAGAGACTCCGGAGGAACTAGTTGGAACCGTTCGAAATTATAAAATTCAGATTTCACCTGTAATTTGTGTTGAATTTAACGTTCAGTGGTCTATAGGGAATAAGTCATTTTGGATCAATTATTCTGAAAGCTCACCTGACGTTTATGAAGTCTTAATCAACATTGATCACCCTTTCTTTATGCCGTTCTCTAAAGATGAGAGTTTTAAGAGAGTGCTTGAGAAATTTACCCTATCATTTATTCTATCAGAGAGACAGGCTAAATTGGCATCTGATAGACAAGGATATATACCGGCCAATGTTGTGAAAAATTATATGAATCAATATCTAAAAATGCTGGCGGAGGATTAACATATGGAGGAGTACATTGTGGATAATGGGCCTGATACTTATCCAATTATCTCTGTAAAACAGGGGAAATATTATAAAAAAATACATGATAAGCATATTCAGTCGTATGGTGATTTTGGAGCTGCGAATATCCGAGATAATATTATGTCTACATTTACAGAGGCAATGATGCAGCTTGAAGACCAGTCTTTAAGTAACAACATGCTGTTAGTAGGCAAAGTGCAGTCTGGTAAAACTTCCAATCTCGAATTATTTACTGCATTAGCTTTTGATAATGGTTTCAATTTGGTAATTATTTACGGTGGATATGACAATACGCTTCTAAGCCAAACAACAACCCGTTTTCGAAAGACATTTGATATTCCTAATGAGACTGACTATTCCAATGATACGCCTGTTGTGTTTTCTTCTGATGACAGTGCCCAGTTGTTGACCGTTGATGATGAGATAATTGAGGATTTACTTGAAGCTAACAAGCCCATTTTCTTGATTTCTATGAAGCGCCCTGTTGCCATGAATAAGGTCAATGATTTACTGGCTCGTATTGATAAGGCAAACTTAAAAGCGTTTATTATTGACGACGAAGGGGACCAGGCAAGTTTAAATACAAAAAAGAATAAAGCTACAGATGCTTCTGCAACTTATGCGGCGATTGTTGCAATGAAAGATCATCTCGATGACCCACTATATTTATCAGTGACAGCAACACCTCAAGCACTTATTTTTTTAGATGAATATAGTCGTTTGCGCCCGGATGCAATTAGATTAGTCGAGCCAGGAAAAGGATACTGCGGCGGAGATACCTATCACTTATTTGATTCCAACATGATTGAAATTGTTGATGACGAAGATCAACAAAATTTAAGTGAGGGTGTTATGCCAGATTCATTACGACATGCTATACATCACTATATCATTGCTAGTGCAATAATGCATAAGCGAGGCATTCTCACAAGCGATATGATTATTCATTCTCATAGAAATGTAAGTGATCATGATACGATTTATCGTATGATTGATGCATATGTACAATCTCTTAAGATGCAAGTTGAGTATAACGATGAAGACGGATTACAAATAACAAAAAATGAATTGCTGAAGTCGTACATATCATTTTTTGATGAGAAAGTACGAAGCACATATGACTTTGATGATTTGTGGGTCGTAATTCAGAAAAAAATAATATCTCGAATCTATTTAATACTAAAAAACTCTGCCGGTCAGGTCACACAAGCAAACGAAGGACTTAGGAAGCATAAGATTTACATCGGTGGAGATCTTTTGCAAAGAGGAGTAACCTTTTCAAGTTTGGTCACTACTTACTTTTCGCGCTGGGCAAAAGACAGCGGTAATATGGATACAAATCTTCAGAGAGCTCGATGGTTTGGATATAGAGAAAAATACATTGATATTTGCAAGCTATTTACATCAAGTACAATTTCTCGCGAATTTACAAATCTTTCTGAGATCGAAACAGACTTATGGGAACAGTTTAATGCAATTCAAGCAGGAGAGATGAGCATTGACGATATTCTAATTAGAGCAGAAAACACTAAGCAAAAGCCTACAAGGAAGAATGTTGCAACATATTCGACTGTCTCATTCAAAAACAAATGGATTAAACAACGAGTGGGTATCTTTGATATAAATCAAGTCCATTCGAACAATTTACTGGTTGAAGCACTTATTAGTAGCGTTGATTTGATTCCTACTTCAGTTGGGAGAAAAGATGGCAATCAAAGTGCACAGTACGCAATGGTTAGTCGAAATGACCTTTCAAAACTGATTGATTGTATGCAGGCAGTATTTGACCTTGAGCCATTTGAAAGAAAGCCGCTTATTGATTTGATCGAATCCTCTGGAGATATTCCTGTTATTATCATGAATGATAATGATGGGGTAGGAAGAAAACGTAGTTTTTATTCAAACAATAAAATCTTTGCATTGCAACAAGGCGCGGACAATAAAGACCCCAACAAAGTGGTATTTCAAGGCGATAGTTATGTTATTGTGGATAAGGATAAGATCAATATTCAAATTCATAGAATTGTTCCGAAAAAGAAAGACATATATGGAAATGAACAGATTATGACTGAGTATACACAATACATGTTTGCTATATATGTTCCCAAAGAAAAGAAGTATTTTGTAAAGGGATAGGGTATGAATGCAACTGAGCTTTTGAAACTTATTGAAAATATTAATGAGTCAGACGGGCTCTATCTTCTTGCGCCCATAAATAAATCGTCAGGTTTTTTTACAAGTCATGCGCAATTAATCTACATTGCTTATGATGATCAAGACTATCCTACTGAATCTGTAGAAACTGACTATTTGCATTTGCAAACGCATGTCATGATTTGTGGGGTAAAAAATCAACAGACGTTTGATAACGGATTCTACAACCTGATTGTTTATAAAGAGATAAGTAATCATGAAAATCTGTCCGCATTTATTAATCTTTGTGAGACGCATGCTCGCAATAAAGAAGAACTAAACTTTAAAGATTTCTTCTATTCATTGATAGCATTGTTCCAATTACCTACAGAACAGAGTTACAAAAATGCAGTTGGTTTGTATGGAGAATTGAAACTCATGCAGTTGGCAAAAGAAAAATGCAATATCGATTTGTCTTGTGCGTGGCATCGAAACGGAACATATTCCAGATATGATTTTTCTAGTACAAAACTATGCTTGGAGGTAAAAACGACATCTACAGAAGAAGATGTTGTGACAATAAAGCACAAACAGATATTCGGCGCTTCTTCTTGCTATCTTGCTGTAATAACATGCGAACAATATGATGGCGGCCAAACGATTAATGAGTTAATAAGCGACATGCAGAACGAAACCGAGTTCTTCACCTCGCTGAACTTTTCTATTAATTTGGCAAAAGAATTAAAACGCATTTCACCAAGAGATGCTCAAAATCTACGATTTGAAGCAGTTAGAACAAGGATTTTCTTAGCATCAGAAATAAATCCGTTTAGTGAAATTCCTGAAAATGTTTCTTCTTTGACCTATAAACTGGAATTAGCAGATTATGATGGTTTGCCAGATGATTCCATTTTTACAGTATTTACTCAGTTGAGATAATACCTTGAATTTTGATAGCAAAGATTTATTGATACTTTTATGTCCTGATTATAAATATGGAGATTAATTATGGAAAACGGAACAAAACTCAGAATCTTATATTTATATCAGCACCTGGTTCAACATACCGATGCCGAACATACTCTATCAACCGCCGAGTTGATGAAGATCCTCAAAGAAGATTATTCGGTGAAGGTATCTCGAAATACCATCAGTGATGATCTTGCCATGCTTCACGACTGCGGTTTACATATTGAGCACTATGAGTCTACCCAGAACAAGTACTATTATGACGGCCACATTTATGAACTCCCGGAGCTCAAGGTTCTGGTTGATGCTATCTCTTCTTCCAAGTTCATCACGCAGCGAAAGAGCGATGAATTGAT
>ERZ835051.2959-NODE-2959-length-14105-cov-2.936584_pt1 | contig 14105 bp, 7 predicted proteins | sample MGYA00519575_ERZ835051 | MGnify/ENA primary metagenome ERZ835051 (study PRJEB31850, sample SAMEA3708769) | human gut metagenome | biome: human gut; feature: human-associated habitat; material: faeces | place: China | collected 2014 ... | reverse complement strand
TAATCAGTTTATCCACCATCAAAGGAATAAAGAATTCACTCATCAGGTTCTCCATATTCTTCGAATCGCTGAGGAACGTCTTGAAGAATTCCTGACTGTAAGCGAAGTAATCGGGAGTAAAGCCCCAGAAATTCATACTGACCGGAGTTGTATCGGGAGTAGCAGTCCACTCACCATTATCATCAATATATCTCACTTCACCGTCCATACGCTGAATTTTGGTACGTTCAACGACAGAAGTCAGCAGATTATTTGCATCAGTGCTGCAAAGGCCGCGAGACACCGTACCGCTTTCACTCAATGTATTGCCGATGCGGAATCCTACCATCGAATATACATTCTTGGAGCCTTCGGGAAGCTCAGACAGGAACTTGCCCATTACCTGGAAAGAATCACGACCGTAGAAGTCATCGCAATTGATAACGGCAAACGGTTCCTTTATCACATCGGCACCCATCATTACGGCATGGTTGGTTCCCCAAGGTTTGGTACGGTCGGCCGGACACGTAAATCCTTCGGGAAGTGCATCCAGTTCCTGGAACACCAATTCGCACGGGATATGACCTTCGTATTTGGATATGATTTTATCGCGGAAGTCTTGTTCAAAATCTTTACGGATAACAAAAACGAGCTTACCGAATCCGGCCTTGATAGCATCGTAAATAGAATAATCCATAATAGTTTCGCCATTAGGCCCCAGTCCGTCCAATTGCTTCAGGCCACCATAGCGGCTGCCCATGCCGGCTGCCAATAAGAATAAAGTTGGTTTCATATTAGTTATTATTTAAAAAGGTTAGTGTATCATGGTTGATAACAGGCACAAAAGTAGTAAAATTTATATCAGAAAAAGGAAGATTTCAGTCCATTCTTTTCCATAATCGTACAAAACTCCGCCTCAATGGCAGATACTTCTACTTTTAGTTTGCTTATTAGCCACAATTCTTCATTATTGTCAGCCCCAAACCCACAGTTTGCCTTAGAACGGATAACCGATAGCGAAATGCAAGGCAAGACTGTCCTTGAACTTGGGAATATTATAGTATCCCGACTTACCGGTATCATACGGATCGTGCAATCCCACTCCACAATCCAGACGGAAAACCAGAAAGTCCATATCATAACGCAGACCGGCTCCCGTACCCAAAGCTATCTGTCTGGCAAAGTTCTTTAAAGTGAACTCGCCGCCTGGACGGGACTCATCCTTACGCATCAGCCACACATTACCGGCATCCAAGAACACAGCTCCATGCAAATCTCCGATAATGCGGAAGCGGTATTCAACATTAGCTTCCATACGTATATCACCCACATGATTGATGAAAGAATACTTATTTTCCTTATCCGGAGCATAACTGCCCGGACCTATGCTACGTGCAGAAAAAGCACGCACACTGTTGGCGCCGCCGATATAGAACTGTTCGGTATAAGGAGCCGCCAACGCATTTCCGTACGACCATATCACACCGCCGGCAATGCGCGAGGCAATCATCTGGTTCTTGTCTATCTTATAATGATAGCGGAATTCGCTGTTTACCTTCAGGAACTGTGCAAAAGGAACACCCAGCAGCTTTTTGTCCTTCTCCTTGAACGACTTTCCGAAAATACGATAAATGCACGAAGTAAGGTTACCTGCCGAGCTCACTGTCGTCTGCCACCAGATAGGATTGCGCACACCCGGCAAAGATGCGTTGTCGTAGGTGTACATATACTCAAAGACCGGAATAAACTGGTCGCGCAGGCTGACGTAGAGTGCAGGATTCTCCGCCTGCAACTCCTTGAAGGCTTCCGTAGGGTCGCGAAGTACGTTGAACGTGAGTTTGAACGGTGTAAAACTATGCTTGCTCGTACGCTTCGGCTGGAAATCGTATGTAGCGTTTCCGCCAAACGCCAGCAGTTTATAATACTTGGCACGGTTCAACTGGTCGATGTACAGTTTGAAAGTCGTAGTGGCCGGAAAGTCATACTCCTTGTCGCCAAAGCGAGGGAAGACCACGCGCGGAAACATAAGCGAGGTAGACAACCCCACTTCATAACTGTTCATCAGCGAAGAACGGTCTTTACCCGTCTGCCACTCATACGAACCGTCCAACTTTACATTCCACGCCTCACCGCCGCCAAACACATTGTTCTTCGTTACGGTGAACGAAGCTCCCGGTCCGGTTTGGTTATTGCTTTTCATCTTTACGTTGAAGTCCAGTTCGGCATCATAAGGCTTGTCGAGTGCCGCATGAATATTCACATCCAGCGTATCGCACACGAATGTCGTATCACGCGGGGTATACTGCATCTCAAGATAACGGAAGATGCCTACATTGTTCAAGCGCTCCTGCACGCGGGTCTGGCGATAAAGGCTGTAAAGGCGCTGCATGGAGCGTCTGCGGGAAATACCCGTACTGTCCTGCACCTGACGTTTCTGACGATACGCCTGATAGTTCAGCCATCTGTAAATCATATTGGGACGTACCCGCAGCTTGTCGTGATAATAGATGCGCAGGCCTTTGTAGTCGATACTGTCATTAGGGGTCTGTCCCTGCTTGCCATACAGATAAAAAGCTTTCTTGCCTACATAAAACGGTTTCTCGGCAACGGAAGGCATGCCGGGAGCAGGAACCATGCGCATGGCAACATGTCCGCCGGGCACTAAGGTCGTATCCGCCTGATAAGTCAGATAATCGGGACGGAAATAATAGCACCCTACATTGCGCAACAAAGTACTGATACGGGTACGTTCTCCGTCGAGGTCGGTCACGTTGAACTGTTCTCCCGGACTGATAAGCGAACGGCGCCGGCTCATATTCATAATGCGCAAGGTACGCTCACTGAAACCGTGATAATAGACCGTATCGATAAAATAAGGGTTGCGCATATCCACCGTGTATTGCAGCTTTGCTTTCAAAGAATCCTTCGGATCGATGAATGTTTTATAGCTGACCGTTCCGTTAAAATAGCCGTAATCGCGCAATAAATTGGCGGCCGCCTTCTGCCGGATATCGGGATTGACAGTGGACATCAGTACGGGCTTTGCCGCAAAGCGGTTGAATATCCACCTGCCAAAGCCTTTCTCATATTTCACAAAGCCATTGTAAATCCATAACCCCATAGGAAAAGGTATACGAATAGTGGAACTACCCAGCAAAGAATTGTTCGGAGCAGTGGCAAGCGCCGCTTCAACCTCTTCCATGGCAGTCTCGCCTACCGGAGTGGTACTGCGGTTCTCGACAATCATCTTTTTTTGTCCCGTATACAGAATTTCACCTTCCGGCAAATGCTTGGTTGTGGAACATCCTGCCAGCAACAGTATGCCCGCCATATATACTATCAGTCGTTTCATATCATTCTACAGTTTGCTTCTTCTTTTTCCTGAAGATAAAAAGTTCGCCCAGGCGGTCCATTTTGCGACGAAGCACAAGACCGACTCCGGTTTCCGTTATTTCCCCGTCGAGCACACTCTCGTAGTTCTTGTCATAGAACACACGGACATAGCGCGTACCGGACGTATCAAGGCGGTACTCAAGCGAAATATTGTCGATAAACGATTCCGCATCATTCGTGGCATTGGCACCGGTTGTCACCTTACCGCCGATGACAATCTGCACACGGTCGTTGAAAAGACGCTGCGAATAGCGGAAGCTATAATCCGTCTGCTTGTCACCCGTTTCGGCTGACGTACGGTCTTCCATACCCATAGTGAAACTTGCGTTGATGCTTTGGAAAGCCGAGCCTGCCAATGAGTTGATCTGACTTTGGATAACACTGTTCAAAGCACTGCCCATAGACAATCCGCCGCCTTTGACACCACTGTTCATATAAACACCGGTCGCCAGCATGGCAATGGCCTGTTTGCTGCGCTCCTCGGCTCCCATAGCCTGCAACTCATTCTCAATGGTGGCATCATCCGGCGCCGTTATATCGAAAATAAGTTCGGGAGCGTCAAGACGATTCTTTATAGCTATGGACACATCGAAATTCACCACACGCGAACCACCGTCATCACCATCGGCTACCGAAGCGCGCATACGCTCCGTCGCTTTCAGGTTCAGCGTCGGGTTCATCGGGTCGCCTCGCCAGTCCACATAACTGCCGTTGTTAATCTGGAATTCCTTCAACGGAATGATAGGAAGCGAATACTTCATAATTCCGCCCGAAAGCGTATAACGTCCGGTAAGGCTTATATCGCCTTGCGGAGTATACTGCATGTTCAAATCTCCGCCGCCTTCCAATTCAATGAATTTACTGCGGTCGGGACTTAAATCGGCGCGCAGGCGCACGGCATTGTCGATATGTACGGACATAATCATATCCATACCGCCCAAAGACATGGCGGGAGCCTCATCAGTGCCCACCGAAGCCGTATCGGCAAAAGAAGTAAAGGTTACCAAACCCTCAAGGCGGTCTTCCACCGTCAACGGTGAGTCCGTCAGTACATAGGTAACATCCGTATTGCCCAGCAGGTTCATGTTACCGCGCATGGTCAGGGCATCCAAAGGCCCTCGTACCGTAGCGTTCAAATCGACAAATATCTTGCCGTAGATAAGACTTTCGCGGGTGCGCGGTGCATCCAGCAGCGTATAGTTCTCCGCCAGCAACTTCAAGTCCGCCGTAGGACGTTCCAAATTGCGGAAGTCCACCTTGCCGTTAATGGTAAACGGATTCTTGCTGGTAGTATAAATGGCAAACTTATCAAATATCAGTTGGTTATCCTTAATCTGCACGGGACGGTCGTCAAACCAGTAGCGGGCCCCTGCCTGACGGGCATATACCGATACGCTGTCCAGCGTGATATCTCCGTGCATCCTGGGTTTCTCCAACGGCCCGTAGATGTACATCCCGCCATCGAGGTCGCCGGTAAAGGACATCATTTGGTCGGGCACAAAAGCATTGGCAATCTTCATCGGGAAGTGTTCAAAAGAGGTAGTCACTTCCAGCGTGTCCTTTCCGTTCTTCTGTGTCAGTATGCCGTCGGCAGTCATCACTTCCCGGTTGTCATAACTGAAATATGTATTCAGATAATGCGTAGCGCCCTTATCGCCCGGCAGCCATGTGGCTCCCATACCGATGTCTCCCACATGCTGCCGCTCATAGGTCAGTTCATCGATATTGGCTTCGGCTGAAACCTGCAAGGAAGTAGGGGTCTGTATATACTGCGCCTCGGCAGAGAACAAGCCGGTGAGACGGGGCATATAAGGAAGCACCTCGCTCAGTTCGCCCAGTTGGAAACGGCTCAACTCCACGTTCATATTCTGCAATGAAATGCTGTCGTTCTTGTCCGACTGCATACGGAAGCCCAAACCGTTGTCACTATCCATATCGATATTGGCATAGACGCGCATGTTGTTATGCAGATATATCCAATTGCTGTTGTCTACGAAATGGAACTTACGGTATGCGATAACCGGCTCGGCAGGCGTCAGATTAAGCAATACTCCGTTGCCTTTGCCATGTCCCTCCGTCAGCGGGCGGGCATTGACGCCGAACAGCACTCCCGTCTGTCCTTTTCCGTCCACATAATTCACGGTCAGTTCGGCATCTTCACTGCGAATCTCACCGGTCAGCGTACTGCGGAATACGAACTGCGGATTCTTCGGTCCGTTAATCACCCCGCTTTGCAGCATCATCCGGGAAGTATCCTGCTTCACGGCAAAGAAAACCGTATCGAGCTGCAACGAGTCCACACGCAATCCGTGAACGGCGGTCCGTCCGTTGATGCCCCGTGCCGGCGTACTTCCGAAACGAAGGGTGAAGTCATTGAAACTTATGTTTTTTGTTTTCAGGAAATAGCTGACCGGATTGGCCTGCCCCGCCGTCAACTTCATGCCCGCCGAGGGCAATACCTGCCGCAAGGCGGCATGGTCAAGGCGTCTTTCCTCTATCTGTTTCGTCAGAATGGCTACGAACTTGTCCGACTGCCCCAGCAACTCCTCCAACGTGCTGCGGGCACGGAACTGCAAATCCATATCGCCGGCATCCATCCGCAACTTAATGGAATCGCGACGCGCTTCCGCTCCCAGATTGAACGCAACGGGATGTTCCAAAGGTTCGGATGCGATTCCCAGATTATACAAGTCCAGTTCCTCTACTTTCATGTTCAGTCTGCCGTCCATATATTTACGGTCGAGACGAAGGTCGGCTTCGGACTGCATCTTCAACAGTTCATTATCGCTCGTCAACCGTACAGAAGCTACCGCAGATTTCAACTCCGCATTCAGGTTCACACCCGACAGATTCCAGCGGGCATATTGCAGTTTGTCCAGTTTGGTTTCCACAAGAGCCGTCGTCTGACGGGAAGTCATATCCACTCCCCTGCCTTTGGCGGCAACATGCGCAGTAAGTGCATAAACAGAATCTTTGGGCAGGAAATGATGAAGCTGCAAGGCATCTATGGCGAGGTCTGCATGATAGACCTCGGTAGACAGGTTGTAAGCGGCATCCAGATTCAGACTGCCTTTGCCCTCCTGCACTTTGAGCAGGGCATTGCATTGAGGCCCGTCGAGCCCGAGACGCGCTACGAGGTTCATACTGTCGGGCACAACGATAGAGCCGTCGGGAGTGACCCCGGTAAGCCCGGTGAGGAAATTAAGGTCTTGCGTCTGCATCTCAAAGTCAAGCCCTCCGCTACGCTTCAGACTATCCGTAAGGTTCCACAACTCACCGCCGCCGCTCAATGAGAAAGCGCCGGGAAGTTCGGCCGTGAAACGGGAAATCTGCATCTGTTTCAGATTGCCTTCCGTACCGGCATGGATTACCAACGGGCGGAAAGGATAAGCCTCTTTAAAGGTTTCGGGCAGTCCGCCGGCAAAGAGCAATACATCCTGCTTGCCGATATTGGCGTTAAAGCGGGCGGACAACTGTCCGGTAGTGGGTATATCGACAAGTTTCCAATAGGTCTGCGCCGTCAGGTTCATCTCGCTGTGCGGGGTCTTGAGCTGCAAATAGGGAACACGGATAACGGCTGAGTCGGCAAAGAGGCGTCCGGTCAGGGAAGTCACCGTCAGCCCGGAACGGTCGTACATGGAGAACTCGCGGATAACGGCATTCATGTCGCGGCCGCAGGTCATCACCGAATCTATGCCGATACGGATATCGCGCAATGCGATGTGCGAAGCGTCAAATCCCTCGGCAGGAACGGCTGTGCCCGTATCGTAATTCACAGAAGTCCCCGTAAGGGCAAACTTACGCCAGCCATAGAACTGCCGCTTGAGGTCGGCTTCGGCATCCTCTATGCTTGCATCCCCGATAGTGGCTGCCAGCGACATGGAGTCGAGCGGCATCTGCAAATCCACCGACACATTCTTCAGTTTCAGGTTATGCAATGCTACGCGCCAGTTCAAGGCGGTTTCGGTGGTATCCTCCGGAGTTTCGGTAGTGTCGGCAAGCATCACCTGCACGTGGGTATCGCTCAGTTCCACCCGGTTCAGTACGGCATCCTCTTTATTCAGGTCTATGCCGTGACTGGCAAGGAAGAACCGTCCGAGCGTACCTTTTATGCGCATGCCTTCCAGCAGGCCGGAAGAGTTTACGGCCACCCGTTGCAAAGTGATGTCATCCACCTCTACCCTTCCTTTCAATAAGGGCCATGCCTGTACGCGGACATTCAGGCTTCCGAGGTTCAGCAAGGTATCGGGGTGTTGGATATCAGCAGTATCGCTTCCCGGCTGCACTACCTGAACACCTCGCACAAGCAGGTTCAACGGAAAACGAAGGTCTATCCGCTCTACGGAGATATTCATGCCCGTAGCATCCGATGCTATTGCCGTGGCCTGCTTCCGTATAAAATTCTGTACGGGCGGCACGTAAAGCAATATCATCAATATTACAAATAGGATAATAGGAGTAAGAAGCACCCAAAGTGCCCCTCTTAACCATTTTCTTCTCATTGGAACGTCAAGCTGTCATCGATTAATTCGTACAAAGTAAACAATTAATTTTGAGATAAAGTTCCTAATAAAAGAAAAATACTATGTTGCGCCGGTGTTTACGACCACTTATACCGTAATTGCTTATTCTAATCCGCCCGTGCCTGCAAGCGGATAATGTCCTCGATAAGAGCAAGCGAACGCAGTGCCCGCTGCCTCTGCCCGGCTGTAAAAGGAGTACCGCGCAAGCCTTCCAGTATTTTAAGCTCCGCCACCAGTTCCGTAGCGCCAATCAGCGTAAAGAGAGGAATCATCTTGTGCGAAACGGCCGCCACCTCGTCCATATCCGCCGCATCCGCCGCCTTTTGCAAACGTTCGGCATTGAGGCGGGTTTCGGTAACGAAGCTCTCCATAATGGACTTTGCCGCCTCCGGGTCGTCACCGGAGAAAGCGGTGAGTGCCGAGAAGTCATAAGGAGCATCCGGCGATGAAGCCTCAACCGTCTCCGCTGCTGCTACTTCGCTCTGCACGGCAGATGTTTGTCCGATACCTTCCGCATTCAGTTCCCGGAACAGTTCCGCCACCGTAAACGGTTTGTGCAGGCAGCCGGCAAAGCCATATTCCTTGAACTCTTCCGGCTTCATATCGCTACGGGCGGTAACGGCTATCACGGGAATGGCCTGCGCTTGGGGCAGGTTCGACGCACGCAACAGTTTCAACAGGTCGAAACCGTTGATGGCAGGCATCTGTACATCGGTGAGCAACACATCAAAGGTGTCGGAACGCAGGGCATCCAACAATTCGTCTAATTGCATGCACGATACCGAAGCGATGCCGCTATGCTGGAGCATGGCTGCGGTAAGCGTAAGCTGAATGCGGTCGTCGTCAATCAGCAACACACGGAGCGAAGGTTGTGAAGAAGCGGGCATGCTCTCTGAAAGAGCGGAAGAAATTCCGGTTTCCGTCTCCTGATATTTCTCGCCGGTATCCTCCGATACCTGTACGGGGAACAAGGGAACACGCAGCGTAAATGTACTTCCCTTGCCCGGCACACTGTCCACGTCAATCGTTCCTTCCAGCAACTGCACAAGCATGCGCACAATAGACAAACCGAGTCCGAAACCCTCTTTGCCCTGCGCACCGGGAAGGCGGGTAAACTCCTGGAAAATCCGCTCCCTGTCCGCCGGTTCCATACCTTTGCCCGTATCGGCAATGGCCACCACCAGCCGGCGTTCCTCGTAACGCGCCGTCATCGTTATGCTCCCCTCGTCCGTAAACTTCACTGCATTGGACAGCAGGTTGTTGATAATCTGGCGGAGACGGAGCGGGTCGCAGATGTAAGTACTCTCCAGTTCGGGAGCAATATCGCAATGCAACTCCAGGCCTTTGGCAGAAGTCAGCGGTTCAAAACTGACATGAATCTCTTCCAGCAAGCGGGCGGGATGGAAGGTGACCCGGTTTATCTCCGCCTTATGAAGGTCGAGCCTGTGGAAATCGAGCAAATCGACCACCAGCTTCAGCAGATGTTCCGATGAGGTTTTCATATTATCCAGGTAGAAGCGTTGCCGTTCGTCCACCGTCAGACGGGAGAGCAGGTCGGCATAGCCCATGATGGAGCCGAGCGGCGCCTTAAAGTCGTGGGTGATGGCAAGCATCATCTTCTCGCGCGTGGCCAGCAGGTCCTCGGCACGGCGGCGGGCTTCTTCCAGTTCGCGGCGATAGCGGTTGCTGCGCGTAATGTCGCGCCCTATGATTATCAGGAAAAAGACGGAAAGCAGCACCGCACCGACGGCAATGCCGCTGATTGTCTTAATGGAGTGATGGCGTACGGACTGCTGGTACTCCGCCTCTTTGCGGGCACGCTGCAGGGTTTCCTGTTCGTAGCCTTTCAGCAGACTGTCGATACGGGCGGTCAGCATCCGGTCCATGCGTTGCAAGGTACGCCTGCGGCGCTGTACAATTGCAATGTGCTCCTTCTGCTGTTGTGCCACGGCACGCAGCTTTTCCTGCAGGGAATCCACCGGATTATACACGTTAATCACCGTATCCGTGGCATATTCGAGGGAAGTCTTTACCTGAATGGCGGTATCTTTCTTAGGCGGCACGAACACCTCTCCCAAACGGCGGAAGAATCCTTTCTTCCTGGGCTTGGTAACCACCGTGTCGCGATGCGTAATGATGCGCTGCTGTACGCGCTGGTTTGTCACAAACGAATCCTGCCGGGTAGCGATAATATTTTCTATCTCCCGGGTAGAGACCATGCTGTCGTTCGTCTCGCTCAACACGCGCAGCATGTAAATGGTGTTCGCATCCTTCTTCCGAAGAAGCGTGATGAGACTGTCCGTCCACTGCACGTCCCGGTTATCGGAAAGCATAAGATGCTCCATCTCCCGGTGCACAAAGAACAGGGAAAAGAACAACACTCCCAGCAGCAGAGTGTATCCGACAGCTATCTTTACTTTCGATACGCTATTCATAAACAGGTAATAAAAGAGTTATGGAGCGACAGGGTGACAAAGCATCGCCCCGTGCATCATCTCGTCCTCGTTTTATAGCGGAAGCGCAGCCACAGCATCACCCCGGCACTGGTCAGACCGAACGGGAAAGCCATCCACACGCCGACCAGTCCCCAGCCCAACACAAAACCGCAAAAATATCCTACGGGCAAAGATATAATAAAATAAGAAATAAATGCAATAACCATCATCGGCTTTACATCCGATATGCCCCGCAGCGCATTAGCAAAGTTGATTTGCAGTCCGTCACCAAACTGATAAATCAAGAAAGGGAAGAACAAAGAGGCTACCAGCGCCGAAGCCTCTGCGCTATCCGTAAACCAGCCGCCCACCTGTCCGCGCATCACAAAAACGATGCTCATAAGCACTACTTCCATAGCCATTATCAAGTGGAAACCCGCAAATGTGGAGCGGCGTACATTCTCCATATCGTCTTGCCCCTTGAAATTGCTGACACGCACCGCCACCGCTGCACCCATACCGTAGTACATCATAAACGTGAATTGCGAGATGGTCAGCATTATCTGATGGGATGCCAAAGCGATAGTGCCCAGCCAGCCCACCATGATGGCGCTAAGGCTGAAAGAGGCCGTCTCCATTCCCATCTGCAAACCGACAGGCCAGCCCAGTGCATTGAGCTTCTTGAACACCGGAAACGACCATCCCATGCGGGAGAACCCGATCCGGTAACGGATAAAGCGGCGGCCGCGCAGCACAATCAACGCAAACACCACCACCATCATAATACGCGAGAACAACGTACTGATGCCTGCTCCCAGCAACCCCAGTTCCGGGAAGCCCAGTTTGCCGTTGATAAGGATATAGTTGCCTATGATGTTCAGCGTATTTCCGCCCAGCAATATCCACATGGCGGTCTTCGTATCTGTAATTCCGTCCGTAAACTGCTTGAAGCCGTTGAACAGCATCACGAAAACCAGCGAAGCAAGCAATACCAGGTAATAAGGTTTTATCAAAGGCATCAGTTCCTCGGGCTGCCCCAGGCGCTCCACGTTGAAGTATACCACCGTCATGATAAACGTAAGGAGCAACGCCACCAGGACATTCGCCACCAAACTGCAACGCAACGCCTGCCCCGCTTCCGCAAAGCGGCGGTTGCCGTAAAGACTGCCCACGATAGGCGTCAGCCCGTAACTGAAACCGGTACTGAAAATGATGCAAAGCGTAAATACATTGTTTACGAAAGAAGCTGCACCCAACTCCTCGGTACTGTGATGCCCGATCATCAGAGTATCGGCAAAACCGAGAATAATTACTCCCACCTGTCCGATAACAATGGGAAGTCCCAAAAATATCAACGCTTTATAATGCTGCTTATAGCCGGCTATCCAATTCATCATCTTATTGTCTAAAATTTGTTTCAAAGGGAGAAACCATTGTTCCCCTGACGGGAAACGGGAGTTTCCTCAATGGGAAACCGAAGCTTCCTCAACAGGAAACTGAAGCTTCCTCAACGGGAAACCGAAACTTCCTCAACAAGGAAACCGAAGTTTCCTTAACAGGGAACTTTCGTTTCGTCAAACGGCGCCCTTCCCCTCCTGCAAAGAGACGAAAAACGCTCCCTTTGACTGTCATTTATCACTCTTATAATATAATACTACGGCATTGCTTTCGCAGAAAGTACGCTGCGCCACAGTATGCAACTGCTCCGTCGTAACGGAGCGATAACGCTCTACTTCAAGGTCAATATCTTCCGCCTTTCCCGTCAGCTCGAACCAGGCAAGGTTTGTGGCTACGTTCAGATAGTTGATATTGCCGAATATCTGGGTAGATTCAAACTTGTTCTTAACCTTCTCCAGTTCCTGCCCGTCTACCGGAGACCGCTGCAACTCTTCCAGTTCTTTACGGACGGCAGCTTCCGCCTGCTCCAACGACACACCTGCCGCAGGCTTACCGCTGATTTGCAGCAGACCCGCATCACGCGTACCGCTGATGTACGCGTCGATACCGGAAAAGATATTCTGTTCCTGTACCAAGCGGCGGTTCAAACGGCTGGAACGTCCGTTGCTGAGAATATCGGACAGAATATCGAATGCGTAATAATCCGCACCCTCGCGACTGCACATGTGATAGCCCATGAACAAGGCATCCAGCGGCACGTTTCTTTCTACCGTCAGCCGGCGTTCCTGCGTTTGCTCCGGCTCCTGCGGCAATTGCCTCACCGGAACGTCCCGCCGGGGTATGGGAGCAAACCACTTCTCGGTAAGCTTAACGGTTTCATCCCATGAAATGTTTCCCGTCACTGCCAGCACGGCATTGTTCGGAGCATAGAAACGGTAGAAGAAACTCTTCACCTCGTCCAGCGTGGCTTGCTCTATGTGCGAGAGTTCCTTGCCGATAGTAGGCCAGCGGTACGGATGCACCCGGAACGCCAGCGGCCGGAACAGATGCCCCACATCGCCATACGGCTGGTTAAGGCAGCGTTGCTTGAACTCTTCCATCACTACACCGCGTTGCACTTCGAGGCTTTGCTCGCTGAAAGCCAGCTCCAGCATACGGTCGGACTCCAGCCAAAAGGCCGTCTCTACGTTCGGCTTCGGAACGGTGAGGTAGTAATTGGTAATGTCATTATTGGTCCAGGCATTGTTTTCTCCCCCGCCAACTGCAAAGGCGTATCGTAATCGGGAATATGCGCCGAACCGCCGAACATCAGATGCTCGAACAAATGGGCAAAGCCGGTATGCTCGGGATGCTCGTCGCGCGCACCGACATCGTAAACGATGTTCAGCGCCACCATCTGCGTGCTGGTATCCTCGTAGTGTACCAGCCGCAGGCCGTTGGGGAAACAATGCTTATTTATCTTCATACTTGTGTGACAGAGCGAGACTCTCTTCCCAAAGGTTTGACGCAATTCTGTTTATCAGTCAATCACAGTCACCTTCTCAATCTTCACATCCTCTTCCGGACGGTCGCTGCGGTCTGTCTTTACCTGTTGTATCTTATCTACCACATCCATGCCTTCAACGACTTCGCCGAACACGGTATATTCGCCGTCCAGATGCGGTGTGCCGCCTACAGTGGTATATGCCTTTACCTGTTCCGGCGTGAAGCGGAACTCCGGTTCGCCGGCCACCTGAGCCTCAGCCTGCGCGATAAGCGTGTCCTGCAGATTCATCAGCCCTTCCTGGTCACCGTCCTTACGCATCTTGTAGATTTCCTTCATGTGCTTCTGCGCCAAAGCATTGAAAGCATTGTTCAGGCGTGCCTGGTTCATCTGATGTTCCATGCCGAGAAGCGTAGAATCGTTATACACCTTTCCGGTCACGATATAGAACTGACAACCGGACGATTCCTTCTTCGGGTTTACGTTATCTCCCTGACGGGCGGCAGACAGCGCACCTTTCTTATGGAAGTATTTCGGGTAGACAAACTCCGCAGGAACAGTGTATCCCACATCGCCCGCTCCCAGCATCTTGCCTTTCGGGGCATTCTTCGATTCGGGGTCGCCCGCCTGTATCATGAAGTCCTTGATGACACGGTGAAACAGCGTACCTTCATAAGTACCTTCCTCGGCCAGCTTGATAAAGTTATCGCGATGCTTCGGCGTTTCGTTATACAGTTTCACGATGATGTCACCCGCACTTGTCTCAATCTTCAACTTCGTTTCTTTTTCCATATTTCCGTCTTTCTTTTGTCCCGGTTTGCAGGCTGTCAGACCGCATACCAGTATGGTTAATAATACAATGAAATTCCTTTTCATCTTCCTTTTTGTTTAATT
>ERZ835051.2944-NODE-2944-length-14167-cov-33.410502_pt1 | contig 14167 bp, 27 predicted proteins | sample MGYA00519575_ERZ835051 | MGnify/ENA primary metagenome ERZ835051 (study PRJEB31850, sample SAMEA3708769) | human gut metagenome | biome: human gut; feature: human-associated habitat; material: faeces | place: China | collected 2014 ... | reverse complement strand
ATCCAATTGGACATGGCTGGTATAGCTTGGAAGAAGCGCAATATTATGCGGAGGACAGTATTATTGCCTGGATGCACTTGCCAGAACCATACGAGGAGGATTAGAACATGAGACTGATTGATGCAGACGATTTAATTGAATATATTAAAATCTGGGAAATTGGAAATAGTATTAGTTCCGACCAAAAAGAGTTTATTGACTGTATTAATAGACAACCAACAGTTTTTGATGTAGATGAAGTTGTAAGACAAATCAAAGATATAAAAGATAAGGAATACACAGCTTGTTTAGGGCCAGAATGCGGATATTGCAGATATCTTAGTACTTGCTCATATGGAGGCAAAGTAGATAAACTTGCTTTAGAAAGGGCAATCGAAATCGTGAAAGGTGGTGGTGTTGAATGAATAAAGTATCAGGTGAAATTTTAGAAGAATTAAGAGATAGCATGGTAGGAAGAAGATATAGACATTTCAAAGGAAGAATCTATATCGTTACTGATCTTGCAGTGAATACAGAATCAGATGAAATCATGGTGATTTACAAGTGCTTTGCAGACCCACTTGTAACATGGTGCAGACCGTTAAGCATGTTTACGAGTGATGTGGATAGAATCAAATATCCAAATGTAAAGCAGAAGAAAAGATTCGAACCACTTTCTGAACAGAAGGAGTAGAACGTATGAGAGAAATTTTTTTCAAGGCAAAGCGGAAAGACAATGGTAAATGGGTTGAGGGATATTATCAGAAAAAATATGACCTTTTAGGCAACGAAGAACATTTAATCTTCCACGCTGATAGTTATAAAGTGTGGGAATATGCGGAAATTGTTCCTGAAACCCTCTGTCAGTTCACGGGGCTTTGCGACAAGAACGGGAAGAAAATTTGGGAAAATGACATTATCAAATATCATTTCCGAGAAATCTATGCTCCAATCAAATATGGATGTTATCAAAATTGTTTTGATTCTCAAAAAGCAGAACATATCGGATTCTATGTAGACTGGACGGACGACAAATGCCTTAGAAAGGATTTAGGGTATTGGATTGACATGGTATACGCTATGCCAGTTGGCAACATTTTCGAAAATAAAGAATTATTACAGGAGGAACATAAATGAGCAGCGCAAGCATAAGAATCGGAACAAAAGCATATGTATGTGCAAGATATTTTCTCAGACCGGGAAAGTGTTTTAAATACATCGACCAGCGCGGCGAGGATGTCACAGAACACGTCTATGAGGTCATGGCATTATATCCGTACTACGTGCTGTTAAGAGATACCAGAAACGGAGTCAGGACTTGCCCGGGGTACAATACTTTGAGCCTGATGCTGAGAGGAAGTGAAGCGTATGAGTAAGTCAACGTTAGTGATAGATACACCAGAGAATTGCTATGATTGCCCGTTCGGAATTTCATACTGCGGTGAACTTGAATATGAGGGTTTGTGTGAATTAGCTGAATGCTTAGGCTGTAATGAAATTCTGATGACAGAAGAACATTATGATTGTGAAAGCAAATCAAGGCCTGAATGGTGTCCATTGAAGCCATTGCCAAAGAAATTCGATAACGAGAAAGACCGGAAACTTGGAGATTTCGAGCCACTTTTCAAGATTGGTTGGAATGCCTGTTTGAGAGAGATTGCAGAAACAAGCGATGAAAACGAGCGATAAAAGCAAGCGATAAGAGGTGAAAGAGATGGAGAGATTAACAAAACGGGAAGATGATAGTATCACATATAACGAAAAACGAGAGTTTGAGTGTGGTGAATATTGCGATAGCTGCTCACAGGGTGCAGGAAATTGCAAAACAGTAGAGAATATGATTAAAAAACTCGCCACTTATGAAGACTTAGAAGAACATGGCTTGCTTGTGAGATTGCCGTGTAAGGTTGGGGATATGGTATGGGATAACGATTTTGGATATCCGGAATCGTATGAAATAAAAGCATTTTCATATGGATATTGTGACAGCTATGTAGAACCAGGTATAGGAATAGAAGATGAAATTATATTTTATTACGAAAACTATACCCATTCAATATCAATAACAGGAGCTTTTCCAATGAGTGAAATTGGTAAAACCGTATTCCTCACCCGTGAAGAAGCTGAGAAGAAGCTGGAGGAGATGCGCAATGAATGACTTCGGAGAAAAAGTTGTCGCACTTTTAAATAAAAATAATATGGCGCAAAAAGAGCTTGCCGACAGAGTTGGCATCACAGAAGTATCCATGTCACGATATATCCGTGGACACAGGACTCCTAAAGGAACAGTCATTTCAAATATTGCAAATGCGTTGCACACAACAACCGACTATCTTTTAGGACTAGAAGCAAAAGGAAATGAGCCATACCGTATGGACCAGAACATTATCTTAAAAAGTATCGTCTATTACGGGAAAGAAATTCAGAGTACTGTCTGTATGGAAAAATGCGCGGAGCTGATACAAGCAGTCAGCAAGATGATTCGGGGATCAGGCGAGCTTTCAGATGATGATTACGACCACTTAGCTGAGGAGATTGCAGATGTGTTGATCTGTGTTGAAATGCTTAAACAGATTTACGATATTGAAAATTTGCGTGTTAAGCATTGGATTGAACGAAAACAGAAAAGAATACTTAACAGAATGGAGAAATAGACATGGACGATAAAATATGCAAAACTTGTATTGAAAACGACAACGGGCTGTGTGACCGCAAAGGCATCCTGATAGAGGAAGACGATAGCTGTGAAAATCACACAAAAAGCTGGATGGACTCTTTAATGGAGAAATTCATCCGAAAATCAATGTGGTAAGGGTGGAAATGTCCTTACCAGACGGGAAGGTGGCTAAATGACAAAGGTGAGTTGGATTCGATTAGAAATTGATATGTTTGACAACAAAAAAATCCGGCATATCAGAAAACTTCCAGAGGGAAATAATATTGTATTGATCTGGATGATGCTCCTGACGATGGCAGGGCGTTGTAATTCAAACGGGATTATTTTTCTGACAGAGAATATTCCATATACAAATAAAATGCTAGCTGACGAGCTGGACTTTGATGAAAGTGTGATCGAACTTGCACTTACAATTCTTGAAAAGTTCGGCATGATAACCAGAGATGGAACATTACTTTCAATTCCCGGATGGGAAGAGCATCAGAATATTGACGGACTTGAAAAAATCAGAGAGCAGACAAGAAAACGGGTTGCCGAGCACAGAAAACGTCAGAAAGAATTGCTTGAGGAAGAAAGCCTTCCGAAACTCACAGATCAGGATACTGAGGAGAAACCTGTCACAGCAAAAGATTCAGTAAAGCCCGGAGATGTTCAAAAGGTTATTGACGAATGGAATAAGCTCCAGAAGTTAGGAATTCAGCCGGTTATAAGAATGACGCCTAAACGTTCACAACTTCTGAAAGCAAGAATTCGGGAATATGGAATGGAAAAGATTATGGAAGCAATTGAAAAAGTCAAAAAAAGTGATTTTCTGACAGGAAGAAAGAAAGATTTCATAATAACTTTTGAATTTTTTATAAACCCTAATAAATTTATAAAAATACTCGAAGGGTTTTATGACAATAGAGACGAGGATATACATAATGGATTTAACGGAAAAACTCAAAGAGATGTCAGCCCACTTATCCCGCTCGGAGAATGGAACGGAGAAGAATCAGATACCCCATTCGCTTGAATGCCCTGAGTGCGGGGACAGCGGGTGGAGATGGGTAAGAGATGCAAGTGGTATTCCCTATTGTGAGGAATGCCCTTGCGGAATCAGGAAAAGAATAATCCTTGAAAATCAATTGAAATTTGCAGAGCTTCCAAACGTGTTTAAAGGCTCAAATTTCAACGATTTGAAGTCGAGTGTATATTTGAACGCTGAGAGCCGAAAAGTATTTTCTCAGGCGGCGCAGGCGGTAAATTACTGGTTTAAAAATCTTCCTGATATGCAGAAGAAAGGAATAGGGCTATACCTTTTCTCAAATGCAAAAGGTTCTGGCAAAACTAAAACAGTATGCAGCTTGGCGAATGAAATTATGAAGAAATACCAGAAGCCAGTAAAGTTCACCACATCCCTCAGGATTCTTGATGAGATCAAGAATACATGGGGAGACAAAGGGAATACGGAGGGAAAGTTGATAGAGGATTTGTCCAGAACAGAAATCCTTATCATTGACGACTTCGGCGCTGATTCTGGAAAAGAATGGATTAACGAAAGATTCTATAGCATTATCAACGGGCGGTATGTCGACAGGAAAATCACTATATTCACAAGCAACTGCCAGATATCAGAACTGAAATATGACGAGAGAATCACCAACAGGATTCTGGAGCGGTCACTTGAAATCCCGTTTCCTGAAGAATCTGTCAGAGAACATATAGCACAACATTTGAAAATGAAGATGGTACAAGGAATGCGAGGTAAAGAGAGTGAAAATAGCTGTTAAACCATGGGGTGAAATGTCTTTCAGAGAAATTCAGAATTTAAAAGAAAAGCAATGTAAGCATTGTGATTATTTTTCAAAGAATAATTCTGGAGGGTTATCATATGGAACTTGCGATTACATCCTTATCAATGATCACATGAGAGGATGCCTACCGACGGAATGCGTAATGAAAGGGATTTTTAAAAGAAGAACAGGAACAAAAAGAAGAGCAACTTTGAGAATTTAAACTTTTTGAAAGGAAAAGAAATGAGGACAATAAGCGAAATGTATAAACGTTCCGGTGGAACTGCGTATCAGCACAATTGTTCTGAGTGCAGATTTTATAGGGACGGAAAGAGGGAAAAATGTCTGATGTACGGCGGTAATCGGGACTGGCATGGAAATTTTATTGCCTGTAAATTCTTCAATCTTGAAGATGATATGCCGGAAGGACAGATGAATATTTTTGATTATGTGTGAAAGAAAGGAGGAACGAGGAGCCGCTGGCCAGCAAAAGGATATCCCGGTTCCTCCTTATTTTTTATGAATAATGACGACTTGAAATATGCAATTGAGAATGGTATCATCAATTTGTCTCACATACAAGAGCAAGTTGAAATGAATAAAAGGGAAGAAATTTTAAAAGAATACAGGGACAGCATATGGAAGGCATCTGACGGATATTGGAAAATCCGTATGACTTATGACGAAACCGGACAGCGGAAGATGTTCAAACGTCGGTCTAAGCAGGATTTAGAGGACTTGATCGTAAAGACGCACCGTGAGAAAGCAGAGAACCCAAAAATCAGGAGTGTGTTCGAGGAATGGGCACAGCGCAAGGTTGATTTGAATAAGATTTCAATACAAACTTATCAGAGATATCAGCAGGACTTTAATCGTTTTTTTGGGACCATGGGCGAACGCAGAATTAAAAACATTGAGTCAGAGGATATTAGCAACTTCCTGGAAGAACAGATCAGTGAACACAATCTAACCGCAAAGGCATTCTGTAATCTCAAGACAATTACCAGAGGTACCCTGAAATGGGCAAAGCGCAACAAGCTGATTGATTGGAACGTGCAGGAATTATTTTATGACTTAGATGTTACTGATAAGTCTTTCAAAAGAAATATCAAAGAAGATTCGGAAGAAGTATTCAACGACGCTGAAATGGACAGGATGATTGACTACTTGAAAGACAATCAGGACATAGTAAATCTTGGCATTATGCTTATGTTCGTAACTGGTCTGAGAGTTGGGGAGCTATGCGCTTTGAAATGGAATGACTGGCTACCACATATCAGTACGATTAAGGTCAGAAGAACGGAAGTAAGGCACTTTGAAAACCATAAAGGCATTTTTGAAGTCAAAGACTTTCCGAAAACAGAAGCAGGCGTAAGAAATGTAGTGGTTCCTCAGGGGTGTGTATGGATATTGCAGAAGCTTAGAAATATGTCGACCTTCTGCGAATATATATTTTCCAAAGATGGAAAGCGATTAAATACTTATTCGTTCAGGAACCGGTTAAGAACAGTGTGCAAGAAAACTGGCTGTATTCAAAAATCACCGCATAAAATACGAAAAACATATTGTACGATATTACTCGACCACAGCATAGATAATCAGATGGTCACATCACAGATGGGTCACACAAATATTTCGTGTTCCGAGAACTACTACCACAGAGACCGAAAGGACCTCAAGAAAAAGCAGAAAATCATGGACAGCATAGATGAATTTATGGTAGTATCAAGATAGATTTTTTGAGAGGGAACAGCCAGGGAACAAAAAGGAACACCCTGTAAAAAGTTAGAAGCATTGGTTTTATAGGAAAGATAGCAGTTTTAAAATACGTTCGATTCCCGTACTGGCTGCTAACGAAAACCTTGTAAAATCAAGGTTTTTTGTGCTTTTTAGAGGTATTTAAAAGTTCGAGGGAACAGGCTAGGGAACAGGTAAGGAACAAGAACAAATATTCGAATTAAAACCATAGGAGGAAAACTTGTGTGTGAGACACAGGAAAAACCATCGTAGACGGCAGAAATGCGGTCTTTTTTTGTTTTCCAAATTATGTTAATATGGTTGTATGGAGGTGGTGTTGTGATACATACCGCGTATGATGTGATGAAAGAATATCTGATAACCGGTGCAGAACTTGATGATCAGTTTCAGATACCAATGCTTCCAAAAGTGGATTTCTCACCGGGTAAGTCGATTGACTTTGTGTCTTCAAAATCCAGATCACTGAAAGGCCACAAGGACCTGACGGTGAATTTCTACATTGACGACAAAAGTTTTCTGCAGGTATGGAATCAGCCTGACCAGTACATTGAGCACTTAAAATGTTTCAATTCAGTTTGCAGCCCAGATTTCACAATTGCTTCCGGGATGCCAAGTGCGTTGAACATCTACAACCTGTACAGAAACCATGCTTTAGGCTATTATTGGGCGGTTATGGGCGTTAAAATTATTCCGTCCGTAAATATTATTAGTCCAAAGGAAATGCCATGGATATTTGACGGAACGCCACACAGAAGCACTGTATCATGTTGTACTAATGGCAGAGTGCGGTCAAAGTCTGCCAGGATAGAGTTTTGTGAGAACTTTAAAGAAATGCTGGACGCAATAGAGCCGGCAAAAGTTGTGATTGTAGGTATCGTGCCGGATGAGCTTAATGTGGATGTGCCAATTATAAACCTCAATTCACGAAGCCAGAACATGAAAGAAGCGTTCAGAAAGGAGTAGGCATGGGAACCATCAGCAGGGAATCAGCGAAGCGCAGGAGTAAGGAAACAAGTCGGCAGAAAAGGCGTAGGAGTAAGATTTCTGATATTACAAGAAGAAAGAATACCACTGGAAAAGATGAATTGAACGTGATGAGATAAAAATTTACATCACGCCGAGGTACGTTATAGGAATTTATATACAAAATGCACAAAATAAAAAAGTCGCAGGTCTGAATTAGTTTCAGATTTCTGCGACTTTTTTCAGATTTTCCCAGTTCAAACCGACCGGGTTTCGATGCTGTTTCCAACTTATCGTACATTTTCTTGGTGTTCTCGCCCGTCCCGGGACCATCCCGGAAGCCTCCAGCCGATCAGGAGCAGACCGCCGCCGGGAACCTGTGAAACCCCGTCGCCCGGCATGATCTAACGAATTAAAACCAGATAAAGCCGGGAACAGCCGCGGAAACGTCAGACACAGACAGAGTCAAAACCAATTCTAATGGAACGTTGTAAAACACGTTTAAAAGCATTTTTTATGCAACCACGAAATATACAGAAAACGAATAAAACACGCTTAAAAAGCCAAATACGGCGTTATATAAGCATTTAAGGCACAATCATCCAAGTGAAAACGCCTAAAAGTGTACAGAAATAAGACCGCCGGAGCAATCACGAACAAAGCCCGCATAGCTTCGCACAGTCTGGAAGCATAAAGACCAGACCGGACAAAGCGTCCGCGCAACTATACAGAATAATAATAACCCCGTTGCGCTCTGTCGTCAATCCCTGTTACCAACTAGATATTTGAAAATTTAAGGCGGCTTTATATACTTGCGATAAAATATACCAGAATCACACTAAAAGCCGTTAAAACGCCAAATAGAAGCCAATACAACTATATATAATTGTCAATGCACATCACGCCGGAGAACAAGCCCCGGTGAAGTCCCGACACAGGTCACGAACCACCGCCGCCCGGAGCGGATGTAGGACACCAGAAAAAGAGCAGCGCTTTACTGCTCTAAATAGTTTATATTTGCGACTCCGGGCAAGTCGTACCAGATCAGCGGGACGGAGCCGGAAGCGACCGCAAGAAAAACATCTGCGGCGGTTTGGGCTGCTGCTTCTTTTGTTTTGTTTACCTCGGAAAAATCACGGGTTTTTATTGCACTCGCCATCTGTTTAGAACTAGGTTTTTTGATCTCTTTTATCATTTTAAGCCCTCCAATATTTAGAAAAAACAGGTGGGAAAGCCCCGCCCGGAATTAACGTGCATTTAGTTCAAACAAGCATTGATTTTCTTTTCCAGGTGCGGAAATGCTTCGTAAATTTCCTGCACACTGTCTGCGTAATAGTCACCTACAATTTTACCGAAAATTTTAATATTACCAGAATAAAAACAACCAAGATCATTAAACCAAATATCAAGCCCAGTCGCCTGTTCCTTTTTGTCGTTGTACCACATATCAATTTTTATCATGTTTTTAATACTCCTGATTTTATTTTAAAAGGCCGCCGGGGAAATGCTCCCCGGTATGCTTGCCGGCCTAATATGATTTCTCTTTTGCGATTTCAGCAGCTATTATTTGTTGTTCGAGGAAATACCGCAAGCCACCGTCCCCAAAACGTTTTAAATAATATTCTGCCAGTTCTTCAGTCGTAAACTTTTCTAATGCCGTGCCGATATCGGAATAAATTCCAAAATATGTATTTTCCCGTTCTGAAATTGCCCGATCAATTTCATTTTTGGGCTTTTCTGGCTCTCTTGGTTCAACAACCACGAGCCGATCAGCCCCCATTTTACGGGGATTGATTTCACCGCTCTCAAAACTTCTCAACATGAAAGTAATAGTTTTTCCGGTTTTACTCGGGTTAATTTCAACTACTTCTGATTTATAGCCGAAGTTCCACACGATAACATCACCGATTTTTAAATTTTTAGTTGGGATTCCTGCCCGGTTCCCGGAAATTCCTTGTAATTTAACTGTATTTGTCATAGTTTCACACCTCCAATCCAAGCTTTTTTAATTCTTTTCGGCCTTTATCAAGTTCCTTTTCAAACGGTTTGAGAAAAGAACTTCTAAATTTTTCCATTTCTTTTTCATGCTTAGAAAAATCAATTTTATCTGTCGGGTTTTCTTCGCCCAGCAAATTCAAAATTTTCTTACAAGCATCAACATATTTTTCGGTCAATACTTCATTCTTGAAGCAAAAGCCCCTCACGCGGTCTTTGATATATTCGACAAGTCCGGAGCGATCTTCTTTTAACTCTTTCAAAAACTCATCAAATGAAGAAATATCTTCGTTTTTAATCAGTTCCGGGACATATGCCGCCAGAGCGTAAACGCTCGGAAAATCGGTTTTTTTGTACCAAATGCAGCCACTCCACAGCTTTTCGGTGGTTCCTCCACAATCTGCGCAGAACTCTTTACAGCCGTAGCACATTGAGTTATATTTCAGGCTTTCAATTGCCTGTTCTTTTTCTTTTCTTGCCTGCTCCTGATCAGGAGTTAAAAACATTGTATTTTTCATAGTTTATTTACCTCTCTTTTTTATTTTTTTTGAAATCCGGCGGTTGCGTTGGGGCTACGGCTTGACCGCCGCCGGAGAGATTAATCTAAATAATTAACTTTAGATATACTGTATTCTGTTTTTAGTTTCTCAAAAGCGCGCTCTGTGACGATATAATAATTTATACTGTTTTCCGCTTTATCAAGGCGAATCCCGCGCCCTTTTAGGCTTAATTTAGTTGTTAAAAACCAGTGGTCACCGTAATAACTCAAGCTTGCGTCAATCTGGCATTCTGGCTCTTCTTGTCCCATTTCCGGCGTGTACATATATAACCCGGGAGCGGCAACCGGGGCGGCTGTCTGGCTCTCCAACGCCTTTAATTTTTGGCGTCCGATTCTGCGAAGCGTCAGCAGTTCGGACTGCGTTATTTTGTTTTGCCTTGCTAATTCTTCAGCGGTTCCCATGTAAAATTCCGTAGTTTTTACGGTTCCAGAAACCTCGAAGAACTGTTTTAAATTTATGAACCCGGTTGACTCCTGAACCGGGAAAGAAATGATTTTACACATTGATTTTTCTCCTTTTCTGTGATATTTTATTTTTGCTGGTATTTTAATGATTTACAATTTATACTGTGGGGAATCCGGGCTTTTCGTCCGGGTTACAGTAATTCTGAAAATTCTTTCATTTTTGGGTGCTTAAAGCCCAGCACTGCTAACGCTTGGTAAATCCCTTCTGCGAAGCTTTTTTTGTCTTGAAACCGTCTTAAATGAATCTCTGCTTCTATTGAATTGCCTTCTTTCTTGAAGGCTTCGTATATCTCCCATTCGGTCTGCGAGCATTCATAATTTATAAATGCTTCGTCAATGAGAATTTCGGATTTCTCTTTTTCTACTCTTGTCATTTTTTCTTCCTCCTTTTGTTTGTTCTCTGTTGATGGTTATATAATACATTATTTTTAATGTAAAATCAATATACAAAATACATGAAAAATAATGTAAATAGTTATATAGAATTTGTGCATTATTTTTAATGTAAAAGTTATTGCAATTAAAAGTTATCTAATATATAATGTAGTTATATAAAAAATGATTAGAGAGGAGAAAAAGAAATGTTTGTATATAGACTTAACGTATTAGAAACTTTAAGTGATGCAGGCTATACACCTAGCAAATTAAGAAAAGAAAAGCTGTTGGGGGAGAATGCTATACAGTGCCTAAGGGAAAATAAAATGGTAGGGATTAAAGCGCTTGACAAAATTTGTTCTATATTAAATACGCAGCCGGGGAATATTATAAAATATGTAGATGCTGCAGAAAAGCAGAAACTTTAAAAATAATGCAATTCAGTATTGACAATTACATTATAAATAATGTATAATAAAGACAGTTAAAGAAAACCAATCACACAGCCCCAGGAGGGGCGGAATGGAGGGCAAAATGAGAAAAGAGGATTTGCTTAACAAGAAAAATGAAACTGCCGAAAACTTGCAGTGGTACGTTAGAGACGTTATCACAGACGAGGACCTGAAATGTTTTTCAATTCCTCAGCTTGAAAGATTGATTAATCTTGTCGAGCGGGCTGAGACATTTCGCGAAAAACGTGCAAGTTTTTGTGCATTATCAGAAAATGAAGTTATACAGAAGAGTACAGGGAAAATTGCATATTTTGAAAATTCCGGAGAAATCCGGGAAGAAACTCCCGAAGAATGCATGCAGGGAGCTGCTCGACAAGGGTATATCAATTACCTGAATGGCAACGAAAAGGCGTAACTAAAACAGTTACGCCACGCTTGATAAGACCTTACAATCTTATTTTAACATATTTCAACTCAACGTCTCGCCGTTGATCGGGACGACTCCCAGTGAAATCATGGAACACCGGGAAACAACAATAAAAATTGCTGATATCGAAATTATATGTCAGCGCAGGGGAAAAGTCAAGGAGAAAATAAACATGAAATTAAACACATTGTCATATGTCCTCTGTTCCGAGGACACAATTGAAGCTGGTAAAGAATATTTCTTCGGTCAGCTCTGGGATGGAAACGGGGACGGCGAGGAACTTTTGGAGTCCGGAGCAATCGCCGTATACCAGAACGGTGAGGAGTACATTGTTGATTTCGAGATTCTGGAAGCTGCGGAAGATATTTTACAAACCCGTGTTAAAGTTACCGGGATTAACTAGGAGGAGAAAAATGAAAGAATTTGAATTAAAACAGGTGGCGCGGAACAATTCCGAAAACTTCGGATGTTCCAAAGTCACAGCAGCTTGGCTGTGCGGCACAGAAGCCCAGAAAGAGAATTTTATAAGTTCTCTGGGTGAGAACTGGGTGAGAATCCCGGCGGAACTCGTTGACGAAACCGCCGAGCAGAATTTTATTTCATATGCTCGGGCATAAGGAGGAGGAAAAAAGATGCTAGAAAGAAAAATTGATCGAGCAATTGAGAAAGAAGCAATGAAAACCGGGAAGATGGGAACCGAACCGGTGACCGTAGAAATGACACTGACAAGTGGAGAAATCGAGGAGTTTAGAAACCTCGAAAAATATGACAGTAAAAATTATTTCTGGGAAGTTGAGGACAATACTCTTAGAATTTCCTACACAGAAGAAATTTAAGAAAATAGAGGAAAGAGAAATGAAGAAAACAATTGATTTATTAAACAAAGCTGTAGAAATGGGATTTGACAGAGAACAGGCGCTTGCAGACATAGACGCAAGCCTTGACGCCGAACTTGAGGAAAGGCATCCGTTGATGGATGAAGAAATATCAGAAAGTCTGTACAATAATATTCTTGAAGGATTCCGAGCAGACAAGGAAATGAACGCATGAAAGCAGTAATGATACAAGGGCATATGGATACCGCCCGGTTTTCAATACCGGGATGGAATGGCAAGCGGGGCGAAACATACCCGCTCCCGCCTTTTTCTACAATTGCCGGTATGGTCCATTTTCTTTGTCAGTGGGATAGCTGGCATGATATGAAGATATCTGTATCCGGCAATGGAGTCATGAACAAGCCGGAAATTTGCATGAGGTGGCGTGGCGGAGCTGTCGCAGGATCAGAGACAGAGGAGTTTAAGCAGCGTTTTCCGGTCAGGGTAAAATCTGGGGATTCGTTTGTAGGCTGGGTCAATACGCCAATTTATGAAAACATGGTGTCTGATCTGGACCTGAGATTGCATGTTATGCCGGAAAGTCAGAAAGAAGTCGAAGTGATCTACAGAAAGATTCTGAACCCGCGGACATTTCCAAGTCTGGGACGACATGAGGACTTGATAAGAATTGACGATGTGCGGATTGTTGATATTTTGCCAGCGCAGGAAACGACGCTCGATATGTGCGCTTATGCACCGGCTACGGCAGAAATACCCGGAACTGTTTACACAGTTCATAAAGATTATACGATCAGCAAGAGAAAGCGAAGATTTAATGATGTTCGAGTAAAATATTTAGATCGAGGAATAAAAGTAATTACAGATTGTGATAATTTAAACAATCCTTGTTTTTTCATCTGATTTATAGTATTATTTAGACAACAATTACTGAGGTAATTGAATGTAAATTTGAAATAGTACTGAATAAGTGCAAATTTTAATATTTCCATTTTGGAAAGACACAAAATAAGCCCCTGAGAGATAATCCCGGGGGCTTTTGCTGTCTTATTCTGGTGGCGTAATGAGTGAGGGGAACAACCCGCCACCGAAGTTGTTAAAATACATTTATCATAAAACTGCCGAAGTTGTCAAGCAAATTTTTTTTATTTTGGGATTTGATTTTTAAAACCGATGTGGATAAAATAAAAATAACGACAGGCGAAGGAACTCAGGAGGGGAGCGGCAGCCAGAGCGCGAAAAGAATAAGAATTTAGCAGCCAGATCACGCCGGGCAAGGTGCCGGAAGGTCTGGCTTTTTGTGCGCTATATGCCAGAAAATGACCGTATTACAAGGCGTATAAATATATAATAACTGTCTATATAATCCCCTCCAAGATTCTAGAGACCTAGAGTTTATTAATATACATACTATACAGTACCGTATAGATATATAGAGTTAATAAGAGTAATGTAACGGTAAAAATAAAATTAAATAGACTGTTGACAGTGATATAAAAGTATGATAAAACAGAATTAACAACCGAATAAGCCGAAAGGTAATAAGAATAATAAGACTATTTAAGACGATTAAAACCGAGCAGATCGGAAAGAAGAAAGGGATTTAGAAAAGTCCCGGAATGTATCTGCAAGCGTGTTTTTGTCGTCTTTTTTTATTTCAATTTTTGGAGGTGATACAGTGAAAAAGAGTAATACAACAGTAACAGAACAGGGAATAGAAGTATATGAGAATGATATATACAGGCTTGTGGATGAATATATAAACACTGTGTTACAAGTATCTCCAGAAGAATTTGACACACAGAAAGAATATAAAGCTGTTGTTGCTGATAGTTTTGTAGATATGATCTTTTATATTGCGGATAGAATACCGAAACCAAGTAACGATGATATAGAGTTGCTGGATAAT
>ERZ835051.2936-NODE-2936-length-14188-cov-6.350810_pt1 | contig 14188 bp, 9 predicted proteins | sample MGYA00519575_ERZ835051 | MGnify/ENA primary metagenome ERZ835051 (study PRJEB31850, sample SAMEA3708769) | human gut metagenome | biome: human gut; feature: human-associated habitat; material: faeces | place: China | collected 2014 ... | reverse complement strand
TCAGTTGGTAGAGCAGCGGTCTCCAAAACCGCGTGCCGAGGGTTCGAATCCTTCTACCCCTGCCAAAAGCCGCTTATCTCGTTTGAGGTAAGCGGCTTTTTGTTTTTTGCTGCGTCGTAGGGGCCGCATATATACGGCCCGCGGGTTGGCGGGAGCGACCCGACCACGGCTGGCATCTGGAATGCTAAACAGGCGCTTACTTACGATGTGCCGAAAAAAGAGGATGTGGACTGATCCACATCCTCTAAAACAAAAACAAATCCGAAACAATGCTTCACAAAGAAGATTGAGTTCGGATTTGCACAATATGGTGGAGCTGACGGGAGTCGAACCCGTGTCCGAAAAGAAATCAGTTAGAGTATCTCCGGGCGCAGTGTGTTTATTAAATTTCCCTTGGTGCGGGCGAGCACACACGCACTACACCTTGGTAGCTTCATAAGTTCATGCCGGGCCGCAAAGCTTAAGCCCGTTCACGTTCAGTACCTAATCGACGCCCTGACCCCATGCGGTACTAACACGGGCAGGACGGCAGCGCCTAATTAGGCAGCTACGGCAACAGGATAATTGTTGTCAGTTAATTTAAGTTGGCGCTTTTATCGTGGGTCACCGCCACGGCCCGCTGCTCACGCCTCTCTCTCCCCGTCGAAACCATTACAGCCCCGTATATTCGGCAGGCAAGCCCACCGGGAAAGTGAAGTAGAAACAACTTATCGCTGCGTTTTGAGTGCGCGGTCAATGTCGCGCTTGGCGTCGCGCGCCGCAGCAGACGCACGCTTGTCATACAGCTTTTTGCCCTTGCACAGGCCCAGCTCCAGCTTGACGCGCCCCTTTTTAAAGTAAAGAGAGAGCGGCACCAGCGTGTAGCCCTGCAGCTTGATCTGCTGCCCCAGACGGCGGATCTCCGCCTTGTGTGCCAGCAAACGCCGCGGACGGCGCGGGTCCTTGTTGAAGATGTTGCCCTGCTCATAGGGGCTGATGTGGATGCCCTTGGCAATCAGCTCGCCGTCATCGATGTCTGCCCAGGAATCCTTCAGGTTGACCCCTCCGGCGCGCAGGCTCTTGACCTCGGTGCCTACCAGCTCGATGCCTGTTTCCAGTGCCTCGATGACAAAGTATTCGTGGCGCACCTCACGGTTGACGGCAATCATTTTTTTTCCACACTTGTCCTCTGCCATGGGGCACACCTCCTTTGCTATTGTGGTAGGATATTAAGTATAGCGCACCTGCGCGGGAAAGTCAAGCATCCGCCGTCGGATTTATGCAGCACTTTGCGCGGAAAAATGCAAAAATTATATTTTTTGCAAAACCCTGTTGACATTCTCCTTCATATCCGCTATAATAATAAAGCTGATTCGAGACAGCCTGGTTGACCGGGTGTAGCGCAGTTTGGTAGCGCGCTTGAATGGGGTTCAAGAGGCCGTGAGTTCGACTCTCGCCACTCGGACCAAAGGTGGCTGTCAAGGTCAGCAGGAGCGTCAAATCCGAAAGGATTTGGCGCTTTTTTGTTTTTCACGGCTTCAAACGCGGCAACGCCTGCTCCAAACCGTTGGCGATGGAACGCTTGCGGCGTATGTCCAGATGGCCGTAGATATTTGCGGTCATCTTGATGTCCGAGTGTCCCAGCCACTCCTGCACGTCCTTCAGACCGTAGCCCTCCGACAGCAGCATGCTGGCGCAGGTGTGGCGCAGGTCGTGAAACCGGATATGGGGCAGGTCGTACTTCTTCAGCAGCTTGTGGAAGGTGTGACTCACATAGTCGGGAGAGTAGGGGTGCCCGTCCTCCCAGGTGAACACGTATTCGTTGTCTATGTAGTCCTTGCCGAAGTGGTTGCGGTAGATTTGCTCCTGCTGTAACAGAATTTTGAACAGCCTTACCGCATCGTCTGTCAGGGGAAAGCTGCGGAAGCTGGATGCGTTCTTGGTCTTGTTCTTCTCCACGACCTTCGTGACCCGTGCCACGGTGTGCCGTATGGTCAGCGTTTGCATCGCAAAGTTGATGCTGTCCCATTTCAGACCAAGCACCTCGCTGCGGCGCAGGCCGTACAGCGCGGTGACATAGATGATAGGGTAGAGGCGTTCGTTCTTAACAGCGGTCAGCAGATCCCGCATCTGTGATTCCGTGTAGAACGTGCCGGTAAACTGCGCCGCGTGCGGCATGACGACCAGATCAGCTGGGTTTGCCTGGATCAGACCGTCCCTCTGCGCCAATTTGAGCGTCTGATTGAGCACGTTCTTGTGCTGACGCAAGCTAACCGCGGATAGGCCGCCGTGGCCGTCAGAGCGCCCGAATTTGGCCTTTACGTTGATGTATGTCTGCAGCGTATCGCCGTCAACATCGCACAGCCGGATTTGCAGGTCATCGAAGTAGGGGAGGATGTGCGCTCGGGCCTGAACCTCGTAGCCTTGGTAGGTGACCTCGTCCACGCGATGCCGGACATCCTCCAGCCAGCGGCGCACGGCGTCACTGAAAAGCATATCGGGCGGGGCAGCCTGCTCAGGCTTTTCGCCGAGCATATCAAGCATGAGCTGCCTGGCTTTTCCCTCGTTTCCCGTTACTGTCAGACCTGTGGAGACCCAGGTCTGATTTTTTTTGCCATCTGTCGTATGCGTGAGCACAACATAGTATTTGTCGTTTTTTACGCGCAAGCTGGCGGTCATGAGAAGGGCCTCCCAAAGCGTTGTGGCATAAGACTGCACCTCCAAGGATTGACTGGCGGGACGGGGCGTTTTCCTCGTCCGCAAAACCAGTATACTACAATCGTTACGATTTCAAAAATGTACGAATGGAACCAATATGGCGGCACAGCAATGCCGTGAAAGCAGGTACTTTCACGGCATAATCTGCTGCTATATTGGTTTTGCGTTTTTCTCCCCCTGCAAATTCCAGACAGGCAACCCTTCCCGGCGCTGTGCCCTGCAAGGCGGTTTTTGGGCCGGCCTTGCAGCATGTTGACACGCCTTCTTGGCACGCTCCCCGGAATATCCCGGATTCTGGCGCTGCTTCCCCAAAAGCGGTACGGCAGAGGACGCTATTCAGTTGTCGTGAGAGGAAGCATATCTCCTCTCAATTACAATGGATAGCGTCGGAGTGTGGGAATGGGAAGGACAGAAAATAAAAATTTTACTTTTGAAGTGAGCACGGTGGGTGATGAATTCATTTTTTTTGCGTTAGAGCCTGAAATGTAAAAGAATTTTACAGAATTGTTGGCTTCCTGAAGCCGATAGTATATATATGTGTGAAAGAAAACAAAGGAGTGTGCTATGATGCGCTTTTTGACAAATCATTTTCTGTTACGATTGAAACGTAGGGCAATGTAAGAGATACACTGGCCAGTATAGAAATGTTCACGCCATCGCAGATTCTTTCAATGACAATTTGAAAGTCGCTCTGGGTATCCAGTAATACTCCACAAAATGAAGCAGCGCTCACCGTGAAAGGTGGGCGCTTTTTTCTTTCTTAATCTGTACTTATAAAAGGTATATCACACCAGCAAATCGAACAGCCCGATCATCAAAGGCATCGTCATGATGGAAAGCAGCGTACTCAGAACATACAATGCACTTGAGTGCGCCGCATCACGATTGTAGAGTTGCGCCATTGAGGTGACTGTCGCACAAGACGGCGTAATAGCCGATAGATAGACTGTCATTAAAATTGCTTTACCATCTGCAATCCAGTCAGATGCGTGGAACATGCGAAGTAGCAGCAGAACAATGATAGGAACTACAATCAGACGAAGTGCAACGGGAAGATAGTTGCGCGGTGTACAGAAGACTTTCTTTAACGGCACTTCTGCAATCGCCATACCGGCCAGCAGCATACCCATAGGTCCTATCATAGCACCTACGCTGCTGAGCGTACTCACGATAGGTGTAGGCAACGAGATATGCAGAAGGTACAAGAGCGCACCGGCGACAATCGCAATCAGGTTGACATTGGTCAGAATCTTCTTCCATTCGAGTTTTGCGCCTTCTTGCAGGCAGGCACTTGCGTGCGTCCAGAGAAGAATCAGCTGAACAATGACGAAAGCGCAGGAATACACGACATATTCCTCGCCGAGCAAAGACTGAACCAGGGGGATGACGAGCGCAGCCGCATTGCTGTATATGATGTTGACCTGCTCCACGACATCCAATTTAAGCGGCCTTTTAAAGATAGCATTGAGGACCAGAAACACGACATGCATTCCGACCACTATGCCCATCGAATACAAGAGTCCTGTGCGAATCTGCGGCGTATCATCGATTTGAAATGCGTTGAGAACAACACACGGCATGACCAGATACACGAAAACTACGGACAAAACCTTGCTGTCTGAGGCTTTCAACAGCCCTGCCTTGACGACTACATAGCCCATCAGAAGAACGATAAACAGCTGGGCTATCTGCTGCATGAGCAATACACTGACTTCCATGACAATCCCTTCCTTCGATTCAGAATAGCGTACTCCTTTCTATGAAAAGAGTCAATATGCAACATGACGGAAGTTTTTAGCAAATAGCGAAAATCAACAGTTTGTGGTGAAGGTTGAGAGTTAGCCATATGTACTGGATACTATGCACAGTTACAGGATGTTGCATTTATGCAAACGGTAGAACTTGATAGAGGAGTTGTAAAATCTATAAAAATAAATGTAAACGCGATGTTTTCTTTGATATAATATAGTTAAGAAACTATCCCCTAAAGGGAAGGAGGTCTATTATGAAAAGGAGAGTTAGTACAGCGAAAAGAATCGTTGCTGTAGCTTTAGCTGCTACGGTTGCGGTTTCTTTGACCGGCTGCAAGAAAAGAAAAAACACCAACGATACGACGAGTTCGGATGTGACCACGAGCCAAAGTCAGGCTGCGGTTCCGGAAACACCGGAAGTAACTGCCACACCTGCACCGACGGCTACGCCTGCACCGACCACCACGCCCGCTGAGAACACTGATAAGAAGGACAACACCACCAGCGAGCCGACTAAGACGGAGAAGCCGAGTACCGGCACTTCGACTTCCGGCGGGACTACCAAACCGGCAGCGACAAAAACACCGGCACCTGCTCCGGCAGCTACTCCGGCTCCTACCGTAAAGCCTCAGGTAAAATATACCTTCACGGTTCGCCGTCATGAGGCGACCTGCACCACGCAAGGCTACGATGAGCATATCTGCCATGAGTGGGGCGGCATGAACTACAATGACCGCTTTGTTCCGGCAAAGGGACACAGCTGGGATGGCGGTACAGTCACGAAGGCTGCTACTTATACCGAGACCGGTATCAAGACCTTCAAGTGCAAGGAATGCGATGAGACGCGCACCGAGGAAATCCCGTCTCTTGACAAGACATATCATATTAAGAGCGTTGTTGCTCCGACCTGCACCGCTGAGGGTTATACCATCTATGAGTGCAATGAAGTCCCCGGCCTGACCTACAAGGGCGATTACAAGGCAAAGCTGCCGCACGCCTACGATGCCGGTAAGGTCACAAAGCCTGCTACCATCTACGAGAAGGGTACGAAGACCTTTACCTGCACCTCCTGCGGTGCTACTTACACGGAAGATATCCCGATGGTCGAAAAGACTTGGCATAAGGGCAATACGGTAGCGCCTACCTGCACAGAAAAGGGCTATACCATCTACATCTGCGACCAGGATTCCGCTCTGACCGAAAAACGCGATTATACGAATGCACTGGGCCATGCTTGGGACGCTGGTACAGTCACAACGGCAGCGACCTGCACGAACGCTGGTGTTAAGACCTATACCTGCACCCGTAATGGCTGCTCCGAGACAAAGACCGAGGAGATTGCCGCGCTGGGTCATAAGTGGGATGACGGCACTGTCACTAAGGCCGCTACCTGTGAGGCTCCCGGTGTAAAGACCTTCAAGTGCCAGAATACCGGCTGTACAGAGACTAAGACCGAAGAAATCGCGGCTCTGGGGCACAAGTGGGATGATGGCACTGTCACCAAGGCTCCTACCTGCACTGAGGACGGCGTCAAGACTTTCACCTGCCTGAACGATGCAACCCATACCTATACGGAAGTTGTTCCTGCGACGGGACACGCTTGGGACGATGGTGTTGTTACCAAGGAAGCAACTTACGAAGAAGATGGCGAGCGCACCTACACCTGCCAGAATGACAAGACCCATGTGCATAAAGAAGTAATTCCTGCTTTGGGCTATACCTTCACGGATACTGTGGTCGCTCCTACCTGCACAGAGGACGGTTACACGCTGCATACCTGCAATGAGAATCCCTCAAAGACCTATCAGGATACGCCTGTCCCTGCACTGGGCCATCAGTATAAGGAAGTCACTACTCCCGCTACCTGTGGCACTCCTGGCAGCGTAGACAATGTCTGTGAGCGCTGCAACGATAAGCAGCATGTGAGTGACCTTCCTGCCACCGGCAAGCATCAGTGGAATGAAGGCGTTGTAACGAAGGAGCCGACCGCTACTGAGAGCGGCATCAAGACCTTCACCTGCAAGGTATGCCAAGCAACAAAGACCGAAGACATCCCCAAGGTGCATACCCACGATTACACGCGCCTTGGCGAAATCATCGAGGGACCTTATTGCGAGACTGAAGGCAAGCGTTGGATGTACTGCAGCTACGAGGGGTGCAACGAAAGAGTGTTGATGCCTGTGCCCGCTATCGGTTACCATGATTGGGACACCGAGCACACCGAATGCCTGAAAAAGGCTACCTGCACCGAGAAGGGCACCATGCTGATGCACTGCAAGCGCGATGCTTCCCATACCATGACCTACGACTACGGCGGTACAGGTCACATCTGGGATGAGGGCGTCATCACTACTCCGCCTACTTATGAAGAGTACGGTGAAAAGACTCTGCATTGCATGAACTGTGATGCGACCAAGACCGAAAAGGTCCTGCCCACAAAGTACACCTTCACCGTTACCGTTGTTCCGCCGACTTGCACCGAGGACGGCTACACGATGCACAAGTGCAATCAGGATGACAGCTTCTCTTACAAGGACAACATTGTACACTCCACCGGTCACCATGCCGCTAAGCGTGTCATAGAGCCTACCTGCAAGGAAGAGGGTCGCACCGAAATCTACTGCACCGTCTGCGGTGATGTGAGCAGCACTTTCGATTTCACGCCCAAAAAAGACCACACTTGGGATAACGGTGTCGTAACTACTCAGCCTACGGCTGAAAAAGAAGGCGTCAAGACCTATACCTGCACAGTTTGCAATGAAACAAAGACTGAGACCATCCCACGTCTGAACGGCAGCGGCAAGTAAGCTGTGAGTCTTTCAAATCAGTTTACGGTGTATCCTATTTGTACGCCGTCGAGATAGCTATCAGGAATTGCTGAATAAGGTGTTAAAATAAAGGGGTGAACGATGCCCGTCTGGGCAAGTGCCAAAAATTTTTGGCAAATTCTGTGCAACCTGCAGAAGCCAATTGACACTATTCCCAAAGATCCAAATCCGTTGCGATCTTCTGCGAAGCATCTGCTACACAAACGGCTGCATCTGTTTCGTTCAAAAGCAGGTCAATATCGACCAGCTTGATAAAATAACTTTGCATGGTCGCTATATCACCGAATATCTTCATTTCAGCCATCTCGGCAGCCTCTTTGTATTTTCCCTGCCTCAACAAAACATTGATTTTCAGCCTCTGCTTATCAACTACTCTTTTGTCAGGAAGTAGTTCAATCAGCTCCTGTGCCTTTTCCATTTTTCCACAAGCAAGATACTTGTTTACCAAAATACTGATTGCAGCTTCTCGTATTTCTTCATCTCGGCTGTTGGCAGCTTGTTCGTACCAGTTCAATAACTGACTTTCGTATTTTTCTCGATTTTCAGATGACAATTGTGAGATTTGAAGGCTTCCTTCCAAAAGTAAGGCCAAGGAATATCGTAGTAGATCACAATTCGGGTACTCTTGCAGTTTTGTGGTTGCAGCAGAAAAACCAGCCTGGAAACCTTTGGCCTGCACCACTTCTCCAATTTGATTACAAAACCGTCCGACTTCTTCTTTAGATAAACTTTCAGGGAAGGTAAACAGAGTATTCATGTCAATTTTCAGCAATCTGGCAAGTGGGGCTAAAAATGTGATATACGGGTAAGTTGAACCGCTTTCCCACTTATTTACTGCCGGAGTAGAAACCCCAAGGTAATTTGCAACCTGCTCTTGCGTTAAACCGACTTTTTTCCGATGTTCTCGGATTTGCTCATTCAGTTTCATTGGCTTGTCCTCCTTGATGTACTTAATTATACAGTATCGTGATGCTACATAACAATTGAGCTGTAATTTAATTAAACAGCACACAATTTAACCTACGATTAAATTATAGAAAACCATTACATTGAGATAACATAGTCTCAAAACATAATTAGCTAACCTCACAAGGTCTAAGAATCCGCTCAAACATGAAATTAAACAGTCATGATCATGAAATATACAATCGTTCAAATACTAATGCCTGAAATATAAAATTACATTAGGTGATATTATGAAGTTTGAACGAGATGAACGGCGCTTTGATTTTCACGATATACTTTTCCAGTTCGGCGCTGTTGATGATCACCTTGTCAACCTCCTTTTTCTGTTCACTCAAAATGCCGTCGATCACATCGCCGTTCAACTTGCCCTCCTTATCCAGCTCCCGCATCTTCTGGGCTTGGGAAAGGGACGGAGAGGACGCCTGCCCCTCAATGGCAACGGCAATATACTTCTGGTGCTTGGGGCGGATGAAAGAAATCTCTACGGCGGGGGTAAAGGAAAGTTGCTTCTCGTCCACCATCTTTTGCAGATCAGGGACAAGCTCGGTCAGGCGGATATACCGCTGCACCTGTTTGTAGTTCATGCCGTTGCGCTCCCCGACGATCTGCGTGGAGCGTTTTCCTGCGTCCCGATTATCCTCGCCGGGGCGGGCTCCTTGGTGCTTAATGGCCTCCACCTGCTGTTTCAGCGCAGCGGCCTTTTCCGTGGGCAAAATTCTCTCCCGGTGTCGCAGGTTATCGTCCGTCATGGCGAGGATGGCCTCGTCATCGGTCATGTTGCGGCGATACAGGGCATATTGGCAAACCCGGCCAATTCGCTGGCCCGCTGGCGGCGGTGTCCGGCGATGATCTCATATCCGCCGCCCTCACGGGGCCGCACCAGCGCAGGCTGATTGACACCAGCAGCCTTGACCGACTCCACCAGTCCCTGCATTTCCGCATCATCCCGGACGCCAAAAGGATGATTTTTGAACGGGTGCAGCTCGGTAAGATTGAGATACACAATCTCCTCTTTCACGCCACGGGCAGCGTCCCGAGGGGCGGGCGGCTGCTCTGTTGCAGTCGGGGCCTCTGCTTTGACGGGAGCACCTTTCCCGACAGGCGATTTGCTTTGGGACATTTTGTCCCGAGGTTGCGGCTTGGACTTGTCGGGGGCCGCCTTATCAGCCTTGGTGGGCGACCCCTGCGGGGCTTGGCCGCATCCTTTGCTTTGTCCGCCTGCTTGTCCTTATCCTGGGCCACAGCCTTTTCCGGGGCTTGCCCTTCGTCGCCCCATCCCGGGCAGCGGTAAAATCCACCACTTTCCCAGCGGGGGTGGGCTCTCCCATGCCGGGAATCGTGGTCTGCTTCTCGTCCTTACCCGGCTGCGGCGCACCCTTTACCTCGGGGGCCTCCGTCTTGGCTGGGGCGGACTGATCCTGCACCGGGGGAGCAGCTTTGGCAGGCTCCACCTTTCCCGGCTCGGGGGATTGTCTACCTTCCCGGCGTCGGGAATACTCTTTTTATCGTCAGCCACCTAAAAACCTCCTTCGTTGTAAAATAGAAAAAGCCAGCCCGATGGCTGGCCTGTGGGGGAGCACCCCTCCTTTCTTGTTGAGATATATGAAAACGCCGCCCGTAGTCTCTTTAGAGCGGCACTTGCTGAACCTTACACACAAAAGTGCCGTTTACTTTCAGCGTTTTAGATGATATAATCAATTATATTATTGGAAGTATTATGAATTTGATTCAATAAGTACTGGTATTGAAAGGTGATAAGACCATGAGGATTTTTATTTCTCATAGCAGCAAAGACAAGACTCGTTATTGTAACGAGGTAGTTAAGAAACTTATTGAGAAGTTAGGCAAAGACTCAATTGTATACGACGCACTTACATTTGAAGCTGGAGAAAAATCGATTGATGAAATTAATCGGACGCTTGCTTTTACAGATTTATATGTTATTCTCCTGTCTCAAACTGCAGTCGAAAGCGATTGGGTAAAATATGAACTGAGCAAGGCGCAAAAAAAGCTGACAGACCGGGCTTTGGATAGAGTATATCCATTAATTATTGATCCAACATTAAAGCATTCTGATGAAAGAATCCCTGCATGGCTAAAAGATTATAATTTGAAATATATTGCTAGGCCGGCAAAAGCAGCGAAACTGATCATTGAACGGGCAAAAGATGTAAAATGGTCACGCCATCCCAGTTTTGAATACAGGCATTCGCTTTTCGTGGGGAGAAATGATTTAGTTAATGATTTCGAAATGCGGATTGATGATTTTGATAAGCCTCCAATTAACACGCTTATTGTTAGTGGCCTTCCTAATATCGGTCGAAAAAGTCTAGCACGCCATTGTTTAATTAAAGGCACCATCATACCCCGATATTATGAGTTTTCACAAATATCTTTAAGCTATCAAGAAAGCATTGAAGATTTCATAGTCAAAATCCATGATCTTGGATTTACAGCAGGAATTGAATTACCTAAAATTGCCACTAAAACCATGGAAGAAAAAATCGACTGTGCGGTCAGCTTATCAAAAGATCTAGCTGCACTTTCAGAGATTGTGCTTATAAAAGATGATGGATGTCTTGTAGATTATAGAGGGAATATTTCTGAGTGGTTTAAGTCAATTATTACTTCCACAGATTTGCAGGAACAGATGCTTTTTGTAATCATTACAAAGTATAAGATAAATTTTGAATCTGTGAGGAATATTTGTTCTGCATTCTTTCTAAACGTTCCAGAACTAAATCTACTAGAAAGAAAAGGACTACTTCGCCGTCTTGCTCAAATGAAACAATTGGAGCTTAGCCGAGATAATTTGGACGCCGTTAGCCAACACCTCACAGGCTATCCTGCACAGGTACATTATGCAGTAGATTTGATAAAGAGGCACGGCTTTCCATATTTACAGAGAAATTATAAGCTTCTATCAGATTTCAGCGAGCAAGAGGTATCTTCATTATTAGCGAAGTATCACGATACACCCGCTGTATTTGAAATATTAGCACTAGTAAGTAAATATGACGCAATCAGTATTATGATGCTCTACGAAATTCTAAGTGTGACGCCCGGGTATTCCGAAATATATGAGAATCTATTCCAGGAATCTTTCTTTGAACTCGAGGGTGTAAACGGAGAATATATTAGATTGAATGAAGTGGTTCGCAATTATATTGCACGTTCTGGAGCAAAAGTACTACCAGATCATCGGCGGAAAGCACAACAGCTATTTGAGGAAATGTTCGCTAAAGATGAAAGTCCCTGGTACAATGCTAATGACTTTCTGTTAGCAATTCGTGAAAATATAAAGCAAGGGAAAAGAATTGATGTGGACTATATGATCCCATCAGTTTACTTGAAAAGCATGTCAGATTTGTATGCTGATATGCGGTATGAAGATGTCGTTAAATTGGCACGACGGGCTCTAGAACACACTAACAATACTGATGATAAAATCATATACGAAACCCGCTATTTGCTATGCTCTGCATTAGCTAAACTGAAAAATAGTGATTGCTTAACAGAGGTGCAAGCTCTCGATTACGATGACAAAACATTCTTACAGGCATTTTATTATCGGCAAATTGGAAAAACGAATCGCGCCTTAGATCGATTGAACGAGTTGCTTAGTAAAAGGCCTGAAATGTCAAAGGCCAAAAGAGAAAAAGTTCTTGTCTTAAAAAATCTTCAGCAGTTTGAAGAAGCAACGGGATTAGCTAGAGAAAATTACTATTTATATTCCGATAACCCATACCATATTCAAGCATACTTTGACTGTTTAATAAATACCTACTATAAAAAACCGGAAAATGAACTTCTATATGAGTTGCTGGTCAAGTTAGGTAAAATACAAAGCGAGAAGGCCCAAAGTATGTATGGTCGGTGTGAGGCACTTTATTTTGCTTATGTAGAGCAAGATTATGATGCTGCTTTATCACAGGTTAATCAGACAGCATTGGATTTCCCACGGGATAAGAAGTATGCACTTGTTGTAAAATTCGATATTGCACAGCTTTTTAATAAAATTGATACTATGGAAGAAACAATTCAAGAGTTAGAAGCAGAGGGATCAAACAATAATACAGTTGTTATATCTCGAAGCAAATTGCTTGCTGCACAAAATCGAGTAGACGAGGCTGTCGAATATTTTTCAAAAAATATTTCCTTCTTTACTGAGGAATCTAAACAGGCGTTTTGCGAAAGACTTATGGCCCGCCATATTTAAGTCACATAATTCCGAATACAGCCTTGAAAAAGTACGCCACTCACAATAAATTTGAGCGGTACTTTTTCATTTAATTAGAATGAAATCCTTGCTTGCTGCTTGTAAACCATTGATATTACTGGATTTCCACAGGTCCTTTAATGACACTCCGACCAAAGATGGCTGTCAAGTTCAGCAGGAGCGTCAAATCCGAAAGGATTTGGCGCTTTTTTGTTTTTTACGGCTTCAATCGCGGCAGCGCCTGTTCCAACCCATTGGCAATGGAACGCTTGCGCCGTATGTCCAGATGGCCGTAGATGTTCGCGGTCATCTTGATGTCCGAGTGTCCCAGCCACTCCTGCATGTCCTTCAGGCCGTATCCCTCCGACAGCAGCATGCTGGCGCAGGTGTGGCGCAGGTCGTACTTCTTCAGCAGCTTGTGGAAGGTGTGGCTCACATAGTCGGTGGAGTAGGGATGCCCGTCCTCCCAGGTGAACACATAGTCGTTGTATATGTAATCCTTGCCGAAGTGGTTGCGGTAGTATTGCTCCTGCTGTAACAGAATCTTGAACAGTCGCACCGCATCGTCTGTCAGGGGAAAGCTGCGGAAGCTGGATGCGTTCTTGGTCTTGTTCTTCTCCACGACCTTCGTGACCCGTGCCACGGTGTGCCGTATGGTCAGCGTTTGCATCGCAAAGTTGATGCTGTCCCATTTCAGACCAAGCACCTCGCTGCGGCGCAGGCCGTACAGCGCGGTGACATAGATGATAGGGTAGAGGCGTTCGTTCTTAACAGCGGTCAGCAGATCCCGCATCTGTGATTCCGTGTAGAACGTGCCGGTAAACTGCGCCGCGTGCGGCATGACGACCAGATCAGCTGGGTTTGCCTGGATCAGACCGTCCCTCTGCGCCAATTTGAGCGTCTGATTGAGCACGTTCTTGTGCTGACGCAAGCTAACCGCGGATAGGCCGCCGTGGCCGTCAGAGCGCCCGAATTTGGCCTTTACGTTGATGTATGTCTGCAGCGTATCGCCGTCAACATCGCACAGCCGGATTTGCAGGTCATCGAAGTAGGGGAGGATGTGCGCTCGGGCCTGAACCTCGTAGCCTTGGTAGGTGACCTCGTCCACGCGATGCCGGACATCCTCCAGCCAGCGGCGCACGGCGTCACTGAAAAGCATATCGGGCGGGGCAGCCTGCTCAGGCTTTTCGCCGAGCATATCAAGCATGAGCTGCCTGGCTTTTCCCTCGTTTCCCGTTACTGTCAGACCTGTGGAGACCCAGGTCTGATTTTTTTTGCCATCTGTCGTATGCGTGAGCACAACATAGTATTTGTCGTTTTTTACGCGCAAGCTGGCGGTCATGAGAAGGGCCTCCCAAAGCGTTGTGGCATAAGACTGCACCTCCAAGGATTGACTGGCGGGACGGGGCGTTTTCCTCGTCCGCAAAACCAGTATACTACAATCGTTACGATTTCAAAAATGTACGAATGGAACCAATATGGCGGCACAGCAATGCCGTGAAAGCAGGTACTTTCACGGCATAATCTGCTGCTATATTGGTTTTGCGTTTTTCTCCCCCTGCAAATTCCAGACAGGCAACCCTTCCCGGCGCTGTGCCCTGCAAGGCGGTTTTTGGGCCGGCCTTGCAGCATGTTGACACGCCTTCTTGGCACGCTCCCCGGAATATCCCGGATTCTGGCGCTGCTTCCCCAAAAGCGGTACGGCAGAGGACGCTATTCAGTTGTCG
>ERZ835051.2931-NODE-2931-length-14228-cov-3.807945_pt1 | contig 14228 bp, 11 predicted proteins | sample MGYA00519575_ERZ835051 | MGnify/ENA primary metagenome ERZ835051 (study PRJEB31850, sample SAMEA3708769) | human gut metagenome | biome: human gut; feature: human-associated habitat; material: faeces | place: China | collected 2014 ... | reverse complement strand
TACGCGAAGACTTCAACCGCCAGACCAGTGACTTCAGCGGCGGATGGCGCATGCGTATCGAACTTGCCAAACTGCTGCTGCAAAAGCCCGACGTACTATTACTGGACGAACCTACCAACCACCTGGACATCGAATCCATACAATGGCTGGAAGACTTCCTTATCAATAACGGGAAAGCTGTAATCGTCATCAGCCACGACCGCAAATTCGTAGATAACATCACGACCCGTACCATCGAAGTGACCATGGGGCGCATTTACGATTATAAAGTGAATTACTCCAAGTACCTGGAGCTACGCAAGGAACGCCGCGAACAGCAGCAAAAGGCATTCGACGAGCAACAGAAGTTCATAGCCGAAACCAAGGAATTCATAGAACGCTTCAAAGGCACCTACTCCAAAACCCTGCAGGTGCAAAGCCGCGTAAAGATGCTGGAAAAACTGGAACTGCTGGAAGTGGATGAAGAAGATACCTCGGCCTTGCGCCTGAAGTTCCCTCCCTCACCCCGTTCGGGCAATTATCCTGTCATCATGGAAGGAGTAGGGAAAAGCTATGGCGGGCATGTCGTATTCAAGAATGCCACCCTGACTATAGAACGAGGCGACAAAGTAGCTTTTGTAGGCAAGAACGGTGAAGGAAAGTCAACCCTCGTAAAGTGCATCATGAAAGAGATAGAGCATGAGGGAAGCCTCACGTTGGGGCACAACGTACAGATAGGCTACTTTGCACAGAACCAAGCTTCCCTGTTGGATGAGAACCTGACCGTGTTCCAGACCATCGATGATGTGGCCAAAGGAGAAATCCGCAACAAGATACGCGACCTGCTGGGAGCTTTCATGTTCGGTGGTCCGGAAGAATCCATGAAAAAGGTCAAAGTATTGTCCGGAGGAGAGCGCACACGCCTTGCCATGATCAAGCTGCTGCTCGAACCGGTAAACCTGCTGATACTGGACGAACCTACCAACCACCTGGATATGAAGACCAAGGACATCCTGAAACAGGCACTCCTGGATTTTGACGGTACTCTTATCGTAGTAAGCCATGACCGTGACTTCCTGGACGGACTGGTGACCAAAGTCTATGAATTCGGAAACAAACAGGTAAAAGAACATTTAAGCGGTATCTATGAGTTCCTTGAGAAGAAAAAGATGGACTCTCTCCGCGAACTGGAACGATAAACTTTCATTAACACCCCTCAAGAACAAATGGTTAATCCATATTGTTTCATTGTACTAACCACTTAACTAAGAAAAAGTAAAATGAAACAATATGATGCCATAATTATAGGATTCGGCAAAGGCGGCAGAAAATTAGCCGTCGAACTGGCCGAACGTAACTGGAAAGTTGCCATTGTTGAACGTTCTCCCCAAATGTACGGAGGAACCAGTATAAACGCAGGATGCATTCCAACCAAGACTCTGATCCACGAATCCGAATACGCCGAGCGCCTGTATCACGATGATTATAAAAACCAATCCAAGTTCTACACACTTGCCGTTGCACGCAAGAACAAACTCGTACACTACCTCCGTGAAAAGAACTACGAGAATGTGAAGAGCAATACCAACATCACCGTATATGACGGGACGGCCTCCTTCCTGTCGGAAAACACAATCAGTATCCTTTCTGAAAGGAAAGAAACGATACTGAAAGGGAAAAAGATATTCATCAATACCGGTTCGGTACCGATTGTGCCGGCCATCGAGGGGCTGAATGACAGCAAGCATGTATATACCAGCGAATCGCTGCTACAGTTGGACAAACTCCCCAGACGCCTGCTCATTATCGGTTCCGGAGCCGTCGGACTGGAATTCGCCACCATGTACGCAGGGTTCGGCAGCGATGTGTCCGTGCTGGAAGCCGGCAACCGCTTCCTCCCCGAAATAGACCGGGACATTGCGGCAGCCATGATGGAATCCCTGAAGCGTAAAGGCGTCAGCCTCCATCTGAACGTGCGCACCCAAGCTCTATACGATACTTCCGACGGCGTTACACTGACTTATACCGACGGCTTTGACGGTACGCCCTATTACCTGAAAGGGGATGCACTGCTGCTTGCCACCGGACGCAAGCCGATGATTGACGGGCTGAATCCGGAAAAAGCCGGTGTAGAAATCAATGAACACGGGGCAGTCATCGTCAACGAACAGCTGCAGACCACCGCTCCACATATCTGGGCATTGGGTGACGTGAAAGGTGGAGAACTCTATGACTATATGTCCGCCGATGATTTCCGTATCATCCGTAACCGGCTGTTTGGAGACAAGTCCCGGAGCACCAAAGACCGTTACCCTATCCCTTTTGCCATCTTTACCGACCCACCGCTGGCACACATTGGGCTGACAGAAGAAGAAGCGGTCAAACGCGGCTACTCCATTCGGGTATCACGCCTTCCGGCTTCCGTAGTGCCCCGTGCCCGTACGCTGCAAAACATAGACGGCATGCTCAAAGCTGTAGTCAATACACATACAGGACAGATTATAGGCTGTACGCTATTCTGTGCCGATGCGCCGGAAGTTATCAATACGGTGGCACAAGCCATGAAAACCGGCCAGCACTACGCTTTCTTACGCGATTTTATTTTCACCCATCCCAGCATGAACGAAGGACTGAATGACTTATTCAAATCTTTTTAGCATCTTGTATTTGGTTATTAATACATTAACCTCTATCTTTGTGTCCGCTCAAAGATAGAGGAATGAAAAAGAAACAGTATATCACCTACTTCTTGTTTTTCATCAGCATGGTTATGCTGGTGATACCCGTCATTCCTCACCATCACCACGCCGACGGACTGATCTGCATGAAGAACGACATCACAAAAGATTGTTGTGAGCACCGTCATAGCCCTGCCAATGAACATTGTTGCTGCGACACCGGATGTGTCACCACGTACTTCGTGCAGCAAACGCCCAATACGGGTAATGACGCATGGGCGCATCCCGATGCAATGTGGGTGGTCACCCTTTTCTTTGAACCCATCTTCAAATTACTGGTTCTGCCCGAAAATGACATAAAGAGGCAGGACGGTATCTATCTGGAATCTCTCCACAGCACGTTTATCACACGTGCTACGGGACTTCGTGCCCCTCCGTATATTCTTGCCGGCGCATAAGCCGGAGACAAACGCCATCCGGCCCATCAACCATGCAACCGGATCGCATGTCTCATTTCCTAATTTTACATCCAATTAGAAAATCAAGAACAATAATATTATCATGAAGAAATTTATTTTCATGGGAGCCATCGGATTATTCCTGCTGGGCTCCTGTAACAGTAAGTCCGGAGAAAACCACGAAGGACACAACCATAAAACGGAAAGTCATAACCACGAACAAGAAGATGCCCACGGACATGAAGGGCACAATCATGAACACGAAGGACATGAACATGAAGGCCATGAACATGAAGGGCATGACCACGGGCACGAAGGCGAAAGCCGCGAAGGAGGCACTGACGAGATTATCCTTCCTCCCGCCAAGGCCCGGGCAGCCGGAGTAGAGACTGACGTGATAGAACCGGGAACTTTCCATCAAGTCATTAAGACCAGCGGACAGGTAATGGCTGCCCAGGGAGATGAAAGCGTAGCCGTAGCCACCGTAGCAGGGGTCGTTTCTTTCAGAGGCCAGGTAATAGAAGGTATGAGCGTAGGCAAAGGTACCCCCTTGGTTGTCCTGTCATCTAAAAATATGGCGGACGGCGACCCTGTGCAAAAAGCCCGTATCGCTTACGAGGTTTCCAAGAAAGAATACGAACGCATGAAAGCGCTTGTCGGCAATAAGATTGTATCGGAAAAAGAGTTTGCACAAGCAGAACAGACCTACGAGAACGCACGTATCAGTTATGAGGCCGTGGCCAAGAACCAGTCGGCCAACGGACAGATTGTAACCTCCCCCATCGGCGGATACGTCAAGAGCCTGCTGGTAAAGGAGGGAGACTATGTGAATGTGGGACAGCCGCTGGTCAGCATCACCCAGAACCGGAAATTGTTTCTCCGTGCCGATGTGTCGGAGAAGTATTATCCTTATCTGAGCACTATCGGCTCCGCCAATTTCTGTACTCCTTACAATAGCAAAGTGTATAGCTTGAAAGATTTAAGCGGACGCATGCTTTCGTATGGCAAAGCATCGGGTGAAAACGGCTATTATGTTCCCGTAACATTCGAATTCGACAACAAAGGCGACATTATTCCGGGAGCGTTCGTTGAAGTATTCCTACTGTCTTCGCCGATGGAAAACGTCATATCCCTGCCCCATAGCGCACTGACCGAGGAACAAGGCAGTTTCTTCGTCTATCTGCAACTGGATGAAGAAGGCTATAAAAAGCAGCTGGTCACTCTCGGTGCGGACAATGGTGAAAGCGTACAGATTCTTTCCGGCGTAAAGGCCGGCGACCGTGTAGTTACCCGGGGAGCCTATCAAGTGAAACTGGCATCCGCAAGCAATGCAATACCGGCACATAGTCATGAACACTAATTCAAACTCTACTCCACATGTTAAACAAAATTATACATTTCTCACTCCAAAACCGCATCCTGGTACTTGTAGCCTCGGTGCTGTTATTGATCGGCGGTACTTACACCGCCATGCATACGGAAGTAGATGTGTTCCCTGATCTCAATGCGCCTACAGTAGTCATCATGACAGAAGCAAACGGCATGGCGGCAGAAGAAGTGGAACAACTGGTTACTTTCCCGGTAGAAACAGCCGTCAACGGCGCAACAGGTGTCCGTCGTGTACGCTCCTCCTCAACCAACGGTTTCTCTGTCGTATGGGTAGAATTCGATTGGGATACGGATGTCTATCTGGCCCGCCAGATTGTCAGCGAGAAGTTGGCTGTAGTAAGTGAATCATTACCGGCCAATGTAGGAAAGCCGACTCTCGGCCCGCAATCTTCCATCCTCGGTGAAATGCTGATTGTGGGATTGACCGCAGACAGTACCTCCATGCTGGACTTACGTACCATCGCCGACTGGACCATACGCCCCCGATTGCTTTCCACCGGAGGTGTGGCGCAAGTGGCCGTACTGGGAGGAGACATCAAGGAATATCAGATACAGCTTGACCCTGAACGCATGCGCCATTATGGGATAACTTTAGACGAAGTCATGAACGTGACCCGTGAAATGAACCTGAACGCCAATGGCGGGGTGCTCTACGAATATGGTAACGAATATATCGTCCGCGGGGTGCTTTCTACAGACCGTGTAGAGCAGCTGGCACGTGCCGTAGTACGCAGCAACGGAACTTCCGGTGCTCCCGTCATACTGGAAGATATCGCCGATGTACGTATCGGAGCCAAGCTGCCCAAACTGGGCACAGCTTCCGAACGCGGCAAGCCTGCCGTGCTGATGACAGTAACCAAACAACCCGCTACCAGTACGCTGGAACTTACGGACAAACTGGAGGCTTCCTTAAAGGATTTACAGAAAAACTTGCCGCCCGACGTGAAAGTATCCACGGATATTTTCCGGCAAAGCCGCTTTATAGAAAGCTCTATCGGCAATGTCCAGAAGTCTCTTCTCGAAGGAGGAATCTTCGTCGTAATCGTACTTTTCCTGTTCCTCGCCAATGTACGTACCACCGTCATTTCACTGGTGACACTTCCATTGTCTCTGGTCGCCTCACTATTGGCGCTTCACTACATGGGATTCACCATCAACACGATGAGTCTCGGAGGTATGGCCATTGCCATCGGTTCCCTGGTGGACGATGCCATCGTGGATGTGGAAAACGTTTACAAACGGTTACGGGAAAACCGGTTGAAACCTGCTGAAGAAAGACTTTCGATATTGGATGTGGTGTTCAACGCCTCCAAGGAAGTCCGTATGCCTATTCTGAATTCCACATTGATTATCGTGGTAAGTTTCGTTCCCTTGTTTTTCCTGAGTGGCATGGAAGGACGTATGTTAGTGCCGCTGGGCATTGCTTTCATCGTCGCATTGGCCGCATCGACCCTGGTTGCATTGACAGTAACCCCTGTTCTCTGCTCTTATCTGTTGGGGAAAGAAAAAATCAGAAAGGAGAATACCACGGGGGATTCCATCGTGGCGCGCAAGATGAAACAATGGTATTCCGCCGCCTTGACTTTTGTTCTGGGACACAAGAAAAGCGTACTTGGAGGTACCATCGGTATATTTGCAGTGGCACTCATCTGCTTCTTCACACTGGGACGCTCATTCTTGCCCCCCTTCAATGAAGGTTCCTTCACCATCAATATCTCTTCTCTTCCGGGCATCTCGCTGGAAGAAAGTGACAAGATGGGACACCGTGCCGAAGAGCTGCTTCTGTCCATCCCGGAAATACAGACCGTTGCCCGCAAGACAGGACGTGCAGAATTGGATGAGCATGCCTTGGGCGTGAATGTATCCGAGATAGAGGCACCGTTTGAACTGAAAGACCGTTCGCGCAGCGAACTGGTAGCCGAGGTACGGGAAAAACTGGGAACCATTATAGGAGCCAATATAGAAATAGGGCAACCCATCAGCCACCGTATTGACGCCATGCTGTCGGGTACAAAGGCCAATATCGCCATCAAGCTGTTCGGTGACGACCTGAACCGTATGTTTACTTTAGGAAACGAAATCAAGTCCACCATACAGGATATCCCCGGCATTGCCGACCTGAACGTGGAACAGCAGATTGAACGTCCGCAGCTTGTCATCACTCCCAAACGGGAAATGCTTGCCAAGTACGGCATTTCCTTGCCGGAATTCTCCGAATTCGTCAATGTCTGCCTGGCAGGTGAAGCCGTATCGCAGGTTTACGAGAAGGGGAAAAGTTTTGATTTGACCGTACGTGTCAAGGACGACCTGCGCGACGAGATGGATAAAATACGCAATCTGATGATTGATACGGGCGACGGGCAGAAAATTCCCCTGAACTACGTGGCTGAAGTACGCTCTGCCATGGGGCCCAATACCATCAGCCGCGAGAACGTAAAGCGCAAGATCGTGATCTCCGCCAACGTGGCGGACCGTGACCTGCGAAGTGTCGTCAATGACATACAGGACCGTGTGGACAAGCAAATCAAGTTACCGGAAGGATATCACGTAGAATATGGGGGCCAGTTTGAAAGCGAACAGGCCGCAAGCCGTACATTGGCATTGACCTCATTCATGTCTATCGTTGTCATCTTCCTGTTGCTTTACCATGAGTTCCGCAGTGTAAAAGAGAGTGCGATCATCCTCATCAACCTGCCGCTGGCATTGATCGGCGGTGTATTTGCACTGCTCATTACAACGGGCGAAGTAAGCATTCCGGCTATCATCGGCTTCATTTCCTTATTCGGTATCGCCACCCGCAACGGTATGCTGTTAATCAGCCACTACAACCATTTGCAGCATGAAGAAGGTTACAGTATTTACGACAGTGTCATCCGCGGTTCTCTGGATCGCCTCAATCCGATTCTGATGACTGCGCTGTCTTCTGCACTGGCTCTTATTCCATTGGCACTCAGTGGCGATTTGCCCGGTAATGAAATACAGAGCCCTATGGCAAAGGTTATCTTGGGCGGACTTTTGACTTCCACGTTCCTGAACGGTTTCATCATTCCGATTGTTTATCTGATGATGCATACCCAAACCTCCCCCGAACCCTCTCCGGAAGAGAGGGAGTAGAGTTACCCATCTTAATTAAAATATTTACGCATGAAAAAGATAATAATCGCCACCATTACAGCCTGTATCATTCCCTTTTCCCTCTCCTTTGGAGAGGGACGGGAGGAGGTTATCCATGCCGTGCTCCGGCAAATTGAAGCGAACAACAAAGAGTTGCAAGCCAATGCCCAACTCATTTCTTCGCAAAAACTGGAAAACAAGACCAATAACAATCTGGCCGACCCGACCTTGTCATACGCTTATCTATGGGATTCGAAGAATAGCGACGAGACGGTGGGCGAACTGGTTATTTCCCAAAGTTTTGACTTCCCCACGCTTTATGCCACCCGCGGGAAGATGAATCGTCTGAAAACAAATGCACTGGACGCTCAAGCGACAGCATTCCGCCAGCAAATATTGCTTCAGGCCAAAGAGATATGCCTGGACATCATCATGCTGCAACGCCAGCAATCCTTACTTGACGAACGTCTGAAGAATGCGGAAGAATTGTCTGCCATGTACAACAAACGTCTGGAAACCGGAGACGCCAACGCTCTGGAGACTAACAAAATCAATTTAGAATTACTGAATGTGCGCACGGAAGCCCGCATGAACGCAACCGCATTGAACAATAAGTTGAAGGAACTGACTGCCTTGAATGGCAATCAAACCTTGATCGTCAGTGACCGTCCGGTTGCCGAAGTGCTCGGCTTGACGGAATATCCCGCCGCTCCGCTGCCCGTCAACTTCCAGCAGGTATGCGATGAGCTCCTCGCCGCAGACCCCGCCCTGCAGTCACTCCATGGGGAAAGCGCCGCAGCCCGCAAACAGATTTCCGCCAGCAAGCAGGGATGGTTGCCCAAACTGGAATTAGGCTACCGCCGCAATACGGAAAGCGGGCATCCGCTGAACGGAGTAGTAGTAGGCTTCTCTTTCCCGATATTCGAAAATCGCAGTAAGGTTAAAATGGCCAAGTCACAAGCCCTCAACATAGAGTACCAGAAGGAGAATGCCGCCCTGCAAGCCAGTTCTGCTTTATGGCAACTGTATGAAGAAGCCCGCAATCTGCATACTTCCATGGAAGAGTACGAGCGTACCTTCCGGCAACAGCAAGACTTGACCCTGCTGAAACAGGCACTCATGGGAGGGCAAATCAGCATGATTGAATATTTTGTGGAAATCTCGGTAGTGTACCAAAGCAAGATGAACCTCCTGCAATTGGAGAATCAATACCAGAAGGCGATGGCACAGATTTTCAAAAGCCGGTTATAAAGAAAGAGAGCTGTCTGCGGTTGGCGGACAGCTCTCTTTCTTTATATCCTTATTCCTCTACCAGCATCAGCCCTACTCCTCTGACTGTCTTTATGGAAACAGTGGGATCATCTTCCAAGCATTTGCGTAGTTTCACCAGATAGGTATCAAGACTACGGGAAATAAAGTAGTCGTTTTCATCCTCGGTTTCCCAGTTATGACTGACAATGGCGCCCCGTTTCACCACTTGATTCTTGTTCTGTGCAAGAAGTTTGAGAATTCCGGCTTCGCGCCGACTTAGTACTACATTCTTACCGGCTTTGTCATTTTTCAAGGTAGCATGTTCGGCGTCCAGTTTGTAATCGCCGAAGTAATAGCAGTTCGTTTCATTGCGCAAGGGCTGCCCTTTTCTCAATTTAAGCAAAGCATGTATATGGGCATCCAGTTCTTCAGCAACAAAAGGCTTCTTCACATAATTGTCGGCTCCTAACTTATACCCGTTGGTCACATCAGTGGGCGTACCCAATGCCGAAGCCAATAAGATAGGCGTATCACAATCCACCTCACGGATGCGTTCCAGCATCTGAAGCCCATTCATTTCAGGCATTTCCACATCTGAGATAATGATATCCGGACGATGCTCCTTATACGCTTTCAAGCCTTCCTGCCCATTGGCAGCCGTAATTACTTCATATCCCCCAATCAACCCTTCCAGGGTATTCTTCACTACATAGGTCAAGGTGATATCATCTTCCACCAACAGCAACTTAATTTTGTTTTCCATGTATCATTCTTTGTTTTCAGTATCCTCTTCCTCCAATGCCGGCATATACAACGTAAATTCACTGAATTTTCCAACTACGCTACTCGCCGTCACTGTCCCTCCATGTGCCTCCATCACCTGATACACATAGTTCAGTCCCAATCCGAACCCCGCCACCTTGCCCAAACGGGAACTTTTGATGGCAGAACCACGCTCAAATTTATCGAATATCTTCCGCTTGTCCTCCTCGGAAAAGCCGATGCCATTGTCGCGTACCTTGATGCAAGAATAACCTCCGCTACATTCCGAAGTTATCTCCACCTCCACTTCCCCCTCGTCTTTAGAATATTTGACGGCATTATCCACCAAGTTATAGACAGCCTCTTCCAGATATTCCTTGTCGGCATCCACTTCCCTGGCTTGCAGGTTTAACGTGAAATACAACGGCTTGGTAGATTTCGCCTTAAAGGTTTCCCTTATTCTCCCAAGCATCGGTTCCAGTTGTACTTTCTCTTTGACCATCGTCAACTTATGGCTTTCCAACTTCGAAATGGTCAGCAGCTTGTTTATCAACTTCAACAAATGCACAGTTTCGGACTTTACAACTCCCAGAAAGCTCTTTTTCAATTCCGGTATGCTTTCTATTTTCTCGTCATTCAACGCATCAGAGCACATCATGATAGAGCTAAGCGGCGTCTTCATGTCATGAATCATAGCGTATGAGAAGTCCTCGCGAAGTTTGGCCACTTTTTTCTGGTAGATGATTACTTTTATCTGATAAACAATGCAACCGATTACTAAAACCAACATGATAAAGGAGGCTATCATAAGCAAACCCATGCGTTCAAAAAAAGTCTTGTAAGGATTAATAAGGAGAAGTTCTACACCTTCCGACAAATCCGTTCTTACCGGAACAGCTTTACTTCGAATTGTATCACGAGAAAAATTCAATATCTTACTTTGTCTCAACAACTCCCTACTCCGCAACTTCACTTCACATACCACGAAGTCGTCTTCAATTCCATATTCTTTTAAGAGAACAGAAGCTATGGAATCAACCGTATCCATATTCATCGGATAGCCCAGATCCGTAATTCCTTCATAAAAAAAAGTGTTTTCCGGAACAGTATCATTCTTGGAAGAACCGTCTATTCTTGTCCCTTTAGGTGTTGTAGCAAAACGAATAGAGGCTTCTTTCCTTACCGCCTCAGCAATCGCCTCACTGCTTTCTTTACGCAGGTTCTCCTCTATTAATATATAGGTATTATTTAGCCAAACTCCCTGAATTGCTATTGCAGCCACCAGCCCCAATGAAGTGAAGAATGGCAAATAAGCTTTTTTTCTACTTTGCCACATCTTAACCAATGCAACGAAATGCCTCTTTATATATAAGGTGCACCACAGTTTTATATCATTCATCTTCTTCATCGTAACAATCTGGCCGCAAAGATACATATTCATTTTAATAGTCTTAACGTAAAACTAACATTTTCCTAACATTACAACCAAATACCATGCAATAACTTTGCGGCATAATAAAAAAACAAATGTATAACTTACAAATTAAAATATCATGAAAGATTTAATCGTAGAACTGAATCAAAAAGAAAAAGAAGAAATTTTCGGTGGAGAAGAGAAGAAAGGGTATGAAAACAATGACAATCCTAACAATACCGATTGGATAAACAACATGTGGCTTGGCATCCCTTTCAACTTCGAATATCAGAAAGACTAAAAACAATCGACTAAAACAATAAAAATAAGCAAAATACAGAAAAGCGAACAACTTTAACGTAGAACTAACATTGCTCTAACATTAATCCCGAACTAAAGCCCCTAACTTTGCGACATCAAACAAAGAGAACACTAACAATTAAAAGGCTAAAACCAATGAGAACGAAAAAGAAGTATTATAACCCGCAGTATCCGCAGAACACACTAAAGTTTCTGCCCCTGCTTTGTTAAGGAACAATGAAAGTTTAACGTAAAACTAACATTACTCTAACAAAAGAAACAAAGTGAAGCACTTAACTTTGCAACATCAAATTAAAACAAATACAGCAACAGTAAAAAACAAAGAAAAATGAAAGACATCAAATTCACAAAAGCCCGCAGATGCAATAGGCCCAATCTGTGGAAACCACCCCGATAGGGAGAAAGAAAAGGGATTCCTGAAAAAGTCTATGCTTGACAGAAAGTTAAAGTAACACAAACACAGCATCAACACAAACACACTCTTTTAAAGAAAAGGGATTTCAAGACAGACTTTTTCAAGGAAACCTCCAAACAAAGTTTACAACAACAAAACATATTTATTAATTTGTAAAATCAACTACTTATATATACAGCCGTATTTTGTTAAACCTATTATAAATGATGATGATTATGAATAAAATACTTTTTAGCGGTGCCATTAGTCTGATTTTGATTATTGCAGCATTCTTTATACCTATTGAATGGGTACAGAAACCGATTTTCTTATTAGGAATAATATCCATATATACCCTCCTTAGAAAAAGATATACTGTTATGGATTATCTTCATCATCCTATACCCGCATTAGTAGCCATCGTCATCATCTTTCTTTTATCCCTCATTCTACTGTCAGGATATAACGCCACAATAAAGGTTGCAGGAGGAATTGTTTTGATAGTTTTATTGTACAAGCGTTTTGCACATATAAAAAGATTCAACCATTGAGTATATCACTAACGCAAAATAAACCACTTCGGACATGAACAATTTATTACAGCAAGGAGATTTTCACATCTTTTCTTTCGACAAAAAGAAATATGTATTCCTATCCGGCAGCCAGCAGATTCTGGAAATAAGCAATCCCACAATGGATGCCTATTTCAACAGATGCGCAGGAAGAGACGACGGCAATACTTTAGGAGATACTACCATCGACATGGTGACGGAAACCCTTAAAAGTTTGTGTACAGTACCTTCCGCCTGCTGCGAAAAGCAAAAACAAGACATGCTGACACTGAACGTAACGCATGGTTGTAACATGTCCTGCAAATATTGTTTTGCTTCGACCCTGCAAGACAGAAAAAGCGTGATGTCCCTTTCGGTAGTCAGAAAAGCAATTGCCTACATGCTTGAAGGTAATCCCGACAGCGAACGATACACCATTTACTTCTTCGGCGGCGAGCCGCTATTACACAAACAGTTTGTCAGAGACGTAGTGGAAATAGCCAAAGAAGAAATCATATCCCGGCGGAACAAAGACGTATGTTTTCTGCTGAACACCAATGGTACATTGATAGATGACGACATGATGAACTTCTTTGTACAAGAAAAGTTCACCGTTACAGTCAGTATTGACGGGCCGCAAAAGATGAATGATGCAAACCGAGTATTCCTTAACGGTCGCGGTAGTTTCAGACGAATCGTCGAAAATATAGAAAGACTCAAAAAAAGGGGTGTAAACTTCAATCTAAGGGCTACCATCAGTCCAAAGAACACAAGGTTGCTCGAGACGTTCCGCTTTTTCGAGAGCATGGAAGTCCCTTACTCTTATGCCTTCACAATTGATTCCGATGTAAAAGACCGGAGCACGACCCACTTTGATACCAACGGCATTAAGGCAATAGACAAGCAACTGGGCGAGGTCATGAACTTTTTTACCCGAAAGTTAATGAACAGAGAAACCATCTACTGCAACGACTTTCAAAGGAATATCAGCCGCCTAAGAACCAAGAGCGTGAAATACCAGGGATGTGCAGCAGGCAGAAACAGCTTTATTATAGACGAAGCAGGAGAGTATTATCCATGCCAGAACATGCTTTCCCATCAAGATATGTCCGTAGGAAATGTGTCCGAAGGTATTGATAACAGCAGATTGCAACTTTTCCGTTCAAAAGAAGTATCACAACTTGCAAATTGCCGGCAATGCTGGGCTAAATACCTATGTGGAGGCAATTGCGAAGCAGAACGACAGCTTCTGGGACAAGAAAGTAAAGACTGGAAACAAAAATGCAAAATGATTCGGTTGGAATGGAAACATTTGATTCATTCCTATATCAAGCTAAACGATTTTATTAACAATATGTCTAACAAACACAAAATTATCGATTATGAAAAATTTAAAAGAGCTGGGGCTTAACCCCATTGACGAGAAGCAAGCAGAGAGTATTAACGGTGGGTCTATTGGAATACCTCCAACGATTATAAGCCCGAAAGATTTGGAAGTATGTTGCTACAATATACCACCAATGGACATACTAGGAGACATTTGGAAAGACTTGATGTAATGTTTCCTTCGATTCTCCAATTAAGCCCATAGACGACAACAATGGCATGCCGGATTTTAAGATACCGAGCAAAGAAGATTTCAAATTCTATTAATCGCAATAGAAAAGCGTACTAATTAGTAATAATCTAATAATATGAAAATCAGAGACACCCCGATTAAGAAAAAAAATAAATAGAACGCAAATTAACAACATTATCAAAGAAGATGAAAATAATTAAACTGTGTAATAACAGAAGATTGGATGCAATACTTAAGACTATAATCGCATTTACATCATTAACATTAATGGCGCTTTGCGTTTTATATTTTAAAGATGAATGTTTTGATTTAAAAAGGGAAATTATGCATTCAATGAG
>ERZ835051.2930-NODE-2930-length-14248-cov-12.077855_pt1 | contig 14248 bp, 8 predicted proteins | sample MGYA00519575_ERZ835051 | MGnify/ENA primary metagenome ERZ835051 (study PRJEB31850, sample SAMEA3708769) | human gut metagenome | biome: human gut; feature: human-associated habitat; material: faeces | place: China | collected 2014 ... | reverse complement strand
CTCCGATTGATTTGATTAATGCGAAGACTATTTCTTCTGTTATCAATTCATTCTTCGGTACAAATGCATTGTCACAATTCATGGACCAAACCAATCCGTTGGCTGAAATTACTCACAAACGTCGTTTGTCTGCGTTAGGTCCCGGTGGTTTGTCGCGTGAACGTGCCGGTTTCGAGGTGCGTGACGTACACTATACTCACTATGGTCGTTTGTGTCCGATTGAAACCCCTGAAGGTCCTAATATCGGTTTGATTTCTTCTTTGTGCGTTTATGCTAAAATTAATGAACTTGGTTTCATTTCTACTCCTTATCGTAAGGTAGCTGATAGTAAGGTGGATATTTCTGATGAAGGAATTGAATACTTGACTGCAGAAGAAGAAGAAGATAAGATTATTGCTCAGGGTAATGCACCTTTGGATGATGAAGGTAAGTTTGTTCGTGACAAGGTTAAGGCTCGTCGCGATGCCGATTATCCGGTTGTTACTCCTGATCAGGTAGAGTTGATGGATGTATCTCCTCAACAGATTGCTTCTATTGCGGCATCTTTGATTCCGTTCTTGGAACATGATGATGCTAACCGTGCATTGATGGGGTCTAACATGATGCGCCAGGCAGTTCCTTTGTTGCGTACAGAGGCTCCTATTGTAGGTACAGGTATCGAAAAGCAATTGGTTGAAGATTCTCGTACTCAGATTGCTGCTGAAGGTGACGGTGTGATTGAATATGTAGATGCAACCACTATCCGGATTTTGTATGACAGAACGGAAGATGAGGAATTTGTCAGCTTCGAACCTGCTTTGAAAGAATATAGAATTCCTAAATTCCGTAAGACTAACCAAAGCATGACTATTGACCTTCGTCCTATTTGTGATAAGGGTCAGCGTGTAAAGAAAGGTGATATTCTGACGGAAGGTTATTCAACACAAGGTGGTGAATTGGCATTGGGTAAGAACCTGTTGGTTGCTTATATGCCTTGGAAAGGATATAACTATGAGGATGCTATTGTATTGAATGAACGCGTTGTACGTGAAGACTTATTGACTTCTGTACACGTGGATGAATATATATTGGAAGTGCGCGAAACGAAGCGCGGTATGGAAGAATTGACTTCTGATATTCCTAACGTGAGTGAAGAAGCAACTAAGGATTTGGATGAGAACGGTATTGTACGTGTCGGTGCTCGTATTGAACCGGGTGATATTTTGATTGGTAAGATTACTCCGAAAGGTGAATCAGATCCTTCTCCTGAAGAAAAATTGCTTCGCGCTATCTTTGGTGACAAAGCCGGTGATGTAAAGGATGCTTCATTGAAAGCTTCTCCTTCATTGCGTGGTGTCGTTATTGACAAGAAGTTGTTCTCTCGCGTTGTGAAAACCAGAAGTGAAAAGAATGCCGACAAAGCTATTTTGCCGAAACTGAATGATGAATTTGAAGAAAAGGCAGCTAAGCTGAAGGATATCTTAATTGATAAATTGTTGGTATTAACTAATGGTAAAGTCTCTCAGGGTGTAAAAGATTACTTGGGAACCGAAGTTATCGCTAAGGGCGCTAAGTTTACAAAACGCGATCTTGAGTCATTGGATTATACAGTGATTCAGTTGAGCAAGTGGACAGCGGATGCTCACAAGAACGATATGATTCGTGACTTGGTAATGAACTACCTGAAGAAGTATAAAGAACTGGACGCCGAACTGAAACGTAAGAAGTTTGCAATCACAATAGGTGATGAATTGCCTTCAGGTATTATTCAGATGGCTAAAGTTTATATTGCTAAGAAACGTAAGATTGGTGTGGGTGATAAGATGGCAGGTCGTCACGGTAATAAGGGTATTGTATCTCGTGTTGTCCGTCAGGAGGATATGCCGTTCTTGGCTGATGGTACTCCGGTAGATATCGTATTGAATCCGTTGGGTGTGCCCTCTCGTATGAACATCGGTCAGATTTTTGAAGCTGTATTAGGTCGTGCCGGAAAAGAATTGGGCGTGAAATTTGCTACTCCTATTTTCGATGGTGCATCTATGGATGACTTAAATGAATGGACGGATAAAGCCGGATTGCCTCGTTACTGTAAGACGTATCTTTGTGATGGTGGTACCGGTGAACGCTTTGACCAACCGGCAACGGTAGGTGTGACCTATATGTTGAAGTTAGGCCACATGGTTGAAGACAAGATGCACGCACGTTCTATCGGTCCGTACTCTCTTATTACTCAGCAACCGCTTGGTGGTAAGGCTCAGTTCGGTGGTCAGCGTTTCGGAGAAATGGAAGTTTGGGCGCTCGAAGCATTCGGCGCAGCGCATATCTTGCAGGAAATCCTGACTATTAAGTCTGATGACGTTGTTGGACGTTCTAAGGCTTACGAGGCTATTGTAAAAGGTGAACCGATGCCTACTCCGGGCATTCCTGAATCTCTGAATGTATTGTTACATGAATTGAGAGGATTGGGATTGAGTATCAACCTTGAATAATAAAAATATAACTCTTTACAATATAAACAAGAAAGTATGGCTTTTAGAAAAGAAACGAAGATAAAGAGTAATTTCTCGAAAATCTCAATTGGTTTGGCTTCACCTGAAGAAATCCTTGAGAATTCGAGTGGTGAGGTGTTGAAGCCCGAAACTATCAACTACCGTACCTACAAACCCGAACGTGACGGTTTGTTCTGCGAACGCATCTTCGGTCCGGTAAAAGACTATGAATGTCATTGCGGTAAGTACAAACGTATTCGTTATAAAGGAATCGTTTGTGACCGTTGCGGTGTTGAAGTGACAGAAAAGAAAGTTCGTCGTGAACGTATGGGGCATATCCAGCTGGTAGTGCCTGTGGCACACATTTGGTATTTCCGTTCATTGCCGAACAAAATCGGTTACTTGTTGGGATTGCCTACCAAGAAACTTGATTCTATTATTTACTATGAACGTTATGTCGTAATTCAGCCGGGTGCTGCCGCTGAAGAAGGCGTAAATGAATATGATTTGCTTTCGGAAGAGGAATATCTGGATTTGCTGGAAAAACTTCCGAGAGAAAATCAGTATCTGGAAGATACAGACCCTAACAAGTTTATTGCTAAGATGGGAGCTGAAGCCATCTATGATTTGTTGGCTAAACTTGACTTGGATGCACTTTCTTATGAATTGCGTCATAAGGCAAGCAACGACTCTTCACAACAGCGCAAGAATGAAGCATTGAAACGCTTGCAGGTCGTTGAATCGTTCCGTGCATCTCGCGGACGCAATAAACCTGAATGGATGATTGTACGTATTGTTCCGGTGATTCCGCCCGAACTTCGTCCGTTGGTTCCGTTGGATGGTGGTCGTTTTGCAACTTCAGATTTGAATGATTTGTATCGTCGTGTGATTATTCGTAACAACCGTCTGAAGAGACTGATTGAAATCAAGGCTCCTGAAGTAATCTTACGCAACGAAAAACGTATGTTGCAGGAAGCTGTCGATTCATTGTTCGATAACTCACGTAAGTCAAGTGCTGTAAAAACAGATGCAAACCGTCCGTTGAAATCTCTGTCTGATAGTTTGAAAGGTAAGCAAGGACGTTTCCGTCAGAACCTGTTGGGTAAGCGTGTTGACTACTCAGCCCGTTCGGTAATTGTCGTTGGTCCTGAATTGAAAATGGGAGAATGCGGTATTCCTAAATTGATGGCTGCCGAACTTTACAAGCCGTTTATTATCCGTAAATTGATAGAACGCGGTATCGTGAAGACTGTTAAGTCTGCCAAGAAGATAGTAGACCGCAAAGAACCTGTTATTTGGGATATCTTGGAGCATGTCATGAAAGGACATCCGGTATTACTCAACCGTGCGCCGACATTGCACCGTTTGGGTATTCAGGCATTCCAACCCCATATGATTGAAGGTAAGGCTATCCAATTACACCCATTGGCATGTACTGCGTTCAATGCCGACTTTGACGGTGACCAAATGGCTGTTCACTTGCCTTTGAGTAATGAGGCTATATTGGAAGCTCAGATGTTGATGCTTCAGGCACATAATATTTTGAATCCGGCTAACGGCGCACCTATTACTGTACCCGCACAGGATATGGTACTTGGTTTGTATTATATTACAAAACTGAGAAAAGGTGCGAAGGGTGAGGGACTGACATTCTATGGACCGGAAGAAGCTTTGATTGCTTATAATGAAGGAAAGGTAGATATTCATGCTATCATCAATGTTGTTGTAAAAGACCTGGATAAGGATGGCAACATTGTAGATGTGATGATGAAAGAAACTTCTGTAGGTCGTGTGATTGTAAATGAAATCGTTCCGGCTGAAGTAGGTTATCTGAATACCATTATTTCTAAAAAGTCTTTGCGCGACATCATTAGTGATGTTATTAAGGCTGTGGGTGTTGCTCGTGCTTGTGAATTCTTGGACGGTATTAAGAACTTAGGTTACCACATGGCGTTCAAGGGTGGTTTGTCATTCAACTTGGGTGATATTATTATTCCGAAGGAAAAAGAAGAACTGGTAAAACGCGGTAACGAAGAAGTTGAGCAAATCATGATGAACTATAATATGGGTTTCATCACTGATAATGAACGTTACAACCAGGTTATTGATACATGGACTCATGTCAACAGCGATTTGTCTGACATCCTTTATAAGACTATTAAAAATGATGACCAAGGTTTCAACTCAGTATTTATGATGCTTGATTCCGGTGCTCGTGGTTCTAAGGAACAGATTCGTCAGTTGTCAGGTATGCGTGGTTTGATGGCTAAGCCGCAAAAGGCCGGTGCTGAAGGTGCTCAGATTATTGAAAACCCGATTCTTTCAAACTTTAAGGAAGGTTTGTCGGTATTGGAGTACTTTATCTCTACCCACGGTGCTCGTAAAGGTTTGGCGGATACAGCTTTGAAGACTGCCGATGCCGGATACTTGACTCGTCGTCTTGTAGACGTATCGCATGATGTGATTATTAATGAAGAAGACTGTGGAACACTGCGCGGTTTGGTTTGTACTGCTTTGAAAAATAACGATGAAGTTATTGCCACTCTGTATGAACGTATCCTCGGACGTGTTTCAGTACATGATATTATTCATCCTACCACCGGTAAGTTGATTGTTGCCGGAGGTGAAGAAATTACTGAGGATATCGCACAGGAAATTGAAGATTCTCCGATTGAAAGTGTAGAAATCCGTTCTGTATTGACTTGCGAATCGAAGAAAGGCGTATGTGCCAAGTGTTACGGACGTAACCTTGCTTCCAGCCGTATGGTTCAAAAGGGAGAAGCTGTCGGTGTCATTGCTGCACAGTCTATCGGTGAGCCGGGTACTCAGTTGACGTTGCGTACTTTCCATGCCGGTGGTATTGCCGGTAACATGGCTGCCAATGCAAGTATTGTTGCCAAAAACAATGCTCGTCTGGAATTTGAGGAACTTCGTACTGTTGATACAGTAGATGAAACTACCGGTGAAGCTGTGAAAGTGGTAGTAGGTCGTTTGGCCGAGGTTCGCTTTATTGATGTAAATACCGGTATTATTTTATCAACTCATAATGTTCCTTACGGTTCTAAATTGTATGCTGCTGACGGTGATGTGGTTGAGAAGGGTAAACTGATTGCTAAATGGGACCCGTTCAACGCTGTTATTATTACTGAAGCAACCGGTAAGATTGAGTTCGAGAGTATGGTTGAGAACGTAACTTATAAGGTAGAATCGGATGAAGCTACCGGTTTGCGTGAAATCATCATTATCGAATCTAAGGATAAGACAAAAGTTCCTTCTGCTCATATTACGACAGAAGATGGTAACTTGATACGTACTTATAACTTCCCTGTGGGTGGACACGTTGTTATTGAAAACAATCAATCGGTAAAGGCCGGTGACATCCTTGTGAAGATTCCGCGCGCTGTTGGTAAAGCTGGTGATATCACCGGTGGTTTGCCTCGTGTTACAGAATTGTTTGAGGCACGTAACCCGTCCAACCCTGCTGTGGTTTCTGAAATCGATGGTGAAGTTACCATGGGTAAGATTAAACGTGGTAACCGTGAGATCATTGTAACATCTAAGACCGGTGAAGTGAAGAAGTACTTGGTTAATCTTTCTAAGCAGATTCTTGTTCAGGAGAACGACTATGTACGCGCCGGAACTCCGCTGTCTGATGGTGCGATTACTCCTGCCGACATCTTGGCCATTAAAGGTCCTACGGCTGTACAGGAATATATCGTAAACGAGGTACAGGATGTTTACCGTCTGCAAGGTGTGAAGATTAATGATAAGCACTTTGAGATTATCGTTCGTCAAATGATGCGTAAAGTTGAAATTGATGAACCGGGTGATACCCGCTTCTTGGAACAGCAAGTGGTAGATAAGCAAGACTTCATGGAAGAAAATGACCGTATTTGGGGTAAGAAGGTGGTTGTTGATGCCGGAGATTCTCAGAACTTGCAACCGGGTCAGATTGTAACAGCCCGTAAGTTGCGTGATGAGAACAGTATGTTGAAGCGTCGTGACTTGAAACCCGTTGAAGTGCGTGATGCTATTCCTGCAACATCTACTCAGATTCTGCAAGGTATTACTCGCGCTGCTTTGGGAACTTCAAGCTTCATGTCTGCTGCATCATTCCAGGAAACAACCAAGGTTCTGAATGAAGCTGCTATTAATGGTAAAGTAGATAGATTGGAAGGTATGAAGGAAAATGTGATTTGCGGTCACTTGATCCCTGCTGGTACCGGACAGCGTGAATTTGAAAAGATTGTTGTTGGTTCGAAAGAAGAATACGATCGCATCTTGGCAAATCGCAAAAATGTACTTGACTATAGTGAAGTAGAATAATACGATTCATTAAGACTTTAAATAGAAGGTCGGTTTTCCTAATGGGAGACCGACCTTTTTATTGTTCACCCGGCATGGGTATATCCTCCTGACTTCATCACTTTTTCCTACCATTACATAGCGGAAAAATGGAGTGACGCAAGTATGCTCTTGTCTCAATCAGGATGAAAGGAACCAGTATTCACACTCGCTACCTCGGTCAGCACATTGAGCCGGAAGCGGCAGCGGGAGGTGAGAAAAGCGGTTACTTCCTGTATCAGGGAGCATGGCGTCGTCTTCTTGACAGCATCTTTCGAGGATTCTGATTCTACTGTCTCTTCAATGTTTTTCGAAGATATCTTCCCGGTTTTCTTTCAATATGCTTCCGGGGAAGATTGTTTTGAGAGTGATGAATACATTCATGAGGCACTTTTTGAGATTGGGCGAATTACAAATATACAACATAAAAAAGCGTTTGTCTAGAAGAGGAGGCAAACAAATCAAATTCCGGTACAGGATATGACGGAATCTGACACAATGACATATATATGTGTAGGCTTATGCGTACGTCCGTGTAGCCCGATGCATATATACGTGTGGGCTTACACATATATAGGTACAGGCTTGTGCCACTGTATGTGTCAAAAAGACCTTGATGTCTTTTAAAAAGATCGGGAAGTTTCTTACAAACTTCACCACCTTTTAAAAAAAGCCCGGTATGTTTTTTATGTAAGGGCAGATGAGATTACCTTTCATCAAATTGGTCATTCCTTTTTTTCCGTTCATCCTTACATTTTAATCAAAACGTGCGGACAACCGCCGGCTAATAATGAAAGGGTATCCCTTCACTCCCATTTCAGTCACACTTCCCAAGCCGTTTTCAAATCTGCCTTCAGCATTTTTTTCACCGAAAGATGTTTTAAAATGAAAGGAGGCTGAAAATACAACACGGCATGTTCATTCACCACCGGAACTCCCATTAACAGGACGTTTTGGCAGTTAATGAAAGGAGGAAACATATTTCCGCTTGTGGATGAAAAATACAGTTAGTTTTGTGGATTTGTCATTGTATGACAAACCACGTATAGGAAAAGTCGAGTGCCGGCATTGCTCCGATACTAGCCACGGACTTTTGTAGCTGATTTCTTTTCCACATTTATATGTTTGCGTAATTTTCCTTAATGGTAAGTTAACACCAACAAGCCTTCTATGCGATAGTAGCAATAAGTCAACTGCACAAAGGAAGTCAAGCGAAATCATACGGCATTGGCAAGCCGGTCTTCACTAAATAGAAATGACATTCCGAATCATTCGTAAATCATATTTTGTGATAAAAAGATTTCAGCCATTTCTCAACAGGCTATCATTGTTTTTCTAAAAGTTTGATAATAATAGTCCCTTTTTCAGAATAATATATCTATATTTGTAGTCATTCAAAGCGACAAAGAGAGTTCGTGTTTGATATATTAATGTAAATAGAGCGTTTTTGATATTACTTTGTGTTAGAAAATCCCCAATTTTCGAAGCGGAACAAAGTGGATACAACAGAACGCTCACGTCGTGTGTTTATACTTCCTTCTAAAAGGAAATATGCATAACGGCGTGGGACTGTTGTTTTTATTTGTTCCGTGGGTATGGGGATACCTCTAACACAGATAAGACATTAAAACAGTTCCCACGCTTTTTTATATATTTATGCCATCCTCAGGGAGCAGGGAAGGGGTACATTGGGCTGCTATGAAAACAATAGAAGAATTGGAAGAACTCAACCATCAATTGCAAGTCGAGTTGAGGAAAGCTAGAGCCGCTCAGGCTCAAGCCGAAGCTGCTAATCAAAATAAATCAGTGTTTCTAGCCAATATGAGCCACGAGATACGAACGCCGCTTAATGTTATTATGGGGTTTTCGAATTTGATTGTTACTGCTGCTACCGAAGAAGAAAAGCGAATGTATGCAGAAGTTCTGGAAAATAATTGTTCTTTGCTGCTTCAGCTTATTAATGATATTTTAGATCTGTCAAAAATAGAGTCGGGAACATTGACTTTTGCAGAGGAAGAAATGGAGCTGAATATATTATTGGAAGAATTGGCAAGCGCAATGCGTACACGAATTGTTGCCGAGGAGGTTGTTTTGAATTGTGTAACACTTTCTGCTCCTTGTTTTGTCGTGGCGGAAAAAAAACGGCTTTCTCAAGTACTTATTAATCTATTGACAAATGCTATTAAGTTTACTACCAAAGGCAGTATTCGTTTAGGTTATGAAATTCATGGAAAAATGCTTTATTTTTATGTGGCTGATACCGGATGTGGTTTTCCTGAATCCCAAAAGCAGAAAGTGTTTGAACGATTTGTGAGACTTGATTCAGCTAAACCGGGAACAGGGCTGGGGCTTGCAATTTGTCGTACTATTGTGGAAAAAATGGGGGGATGTATCGGGGTAGAATCAGAAGAAGGAAAAGGATCTTGCTTTTGGTTTACCATTCCTTATATTCCTCTCTGTATAGAAAAAAATGATATTTAGTGCGTCTATTGTTGCTTGATTGGTTCCTTTTCCTTATTTTTGTTCGCCTGCTAATAATAAGCAGATAATATTTACCTTTAATTATAGAAGAAAATAATCATGGAAAACGAAAAAAACAACAATCAGCTTCAAATAGAGTTGAAAGAAGAAGTAGCACAAGGCACATATGCCAATCTTGCCATAATTACCCATTCTAGTTCAGAATTCATAGTAGATTTTGTACGTGTAATGCCTGGGTTGCCGAAAGCAGGAGTTCAATCTCGTATTGTATTGACTCCTGAACACGCTAAGCGTCTGATGTATGCTTTACAAGAAAATGTGGCAAAGTATGAGCGCAACTTTGGACCGATCCGTATGCCTGAAGAAATGAATGGTGCCAATGGCGGTCCTGATGGCAAGACTTTTATTCCTCCTATGAGTGGCTTTAAAGGAGAGGCATAAGTTATAGCTTTGTCGTGGAAATGGCATATTAGCCTGTTTTTCAAAAGATTTTTTTTGGAGACAGGCTATTTTTATTGCTTAAAAGTATTGTTTATTAAAATGTTATTCGTAACTTTGCAGCCCAAAATGTATAGTTTTGGATTAAAATAGTAAATTAATAAACAATATATAACAATTAAAAATCAAACAAAATGCCTACTATTCAACAGCTAGTAAGAAAAGGAAGAGAGGTTTTGGTTGAGAAAAGTAAGTCTCCGGCACTGGATTCATGTCCTCAAAGACGTGGTGTTTGTGTTCGTGTGTATACTACTACTCCGAAAAAACCGAATTCAGCAATGCGTAAGGTTGCTCGTGTACGTCTGACAAACTCTAAGGAAGTGAACTCTTATATTCCGGGAGAAGGACACAACTTGCAGGAACACTCAATCGTATTGGTTCGTGGTGGTCGTGTGAAAGACCTTCCGGGTGTACGTTATCACATTGTTCGTGGTACTTTGGATACAGCGGGTGTGGCTGGTCGTACACAAAGACGTTCTAAATACGGTGCTAAACGCCCGAAAGCCGGACAAGCAGCAGCTCCTGCAAAAGGTAAAGGTAAAAAGTAATTTGAAGCCTAGCTGAAATTCCGAAAAGAAAAAAAAGTATTTTAATTTAAGTTTTTGGTTTGTTGGAATAAGCTATAAAGGTTGAGTAAATGCTTCGGTGGAAGCGTTGAAGTAAACAAGAGTCGCAGCCCCAAACAAAAAACATTATTTTTTCTTATCAGTTTGCTGATTATTGCACATTTTTTTTCATTTGTCAATTTATGAAAAATCCCTGATATTCCTTGATTTATCAGCAAAATGACAATATTGGATTTTATTTCGACACGGTATGACAAATTTTTAACATGTATTTTTCTCTCTTGTAAAAAATGCATATTTATACTTGTGCAAAAATACATGATTTACCCTTTTTTTTTACCTTTATTTTTAAATTCTTCACAATTTTTTCAATCGGTTGCGCATCCATATTTTCCCATAGATCATTAGAAAATCCTTCTTATTGCCAGAATTTCGCGGTAGGTGACAGGCGACGTGTACTTGATGCCGGTACTTGGAGAACTTGCATGAAGCAGCGTATTATTTCCTGCATAAATTCCCACATGTCCGCTGTAACATACGATATCTCCAGGCTGTATCGCGTCTAAGCTGACACCATATCCAACACTGCGCAGTGCACTTGAAGAATGGGGCAGACTGATTCCAAACGCCTGATATACGCTCATCACAAATCCGGAACAGTCCGCTCCGTTTGTCAGGCTGCTGCCACCATAAACATAGGGATTTCCCACAAACTGAGCTGCATAGTTCACGACTGCCTGTCCATTGGAAACTGTTTGCGGTTTCGCTGTTGTATTACTGCCGAATGAACTGCTGCTTTGCCCCTGACTGCTTCCCTGTACTTTGTCATTTTTTTGTTGCGCCTGTTGCGCATTTTGTGTCTGCTGCTGTGTTTTTTCTGCACTCTGCTGTGCGTTTTGTGTCTGCTGCCGTGCCACTGCTTTTGCCGCTTCTTCCTGTGTCTTTCTCGCTGCTTCCGCTGCCTTTCTCTCTTCCTCTTCGCGTGCTTTTCTTGCCGCTTCCGCCGCGGCTGCTGCCGCCTGGCGCTCCGCCTCCTCTCGCTCTAATCTCTCTTTCTCTTCCTCCTTCGACTCTGCTACGCGAAACTCCGTCCGGACCGTCACATAATCTCCCGAAACATATCCTAAGCCTTCCTCCGTCGACACACGGTACCACCCGTACTCATCCAACACATCATAGACGACCACATCCTCGCCCTCCGGCAGCATGGTAAGCACGGATGCCTCAGTTCCCGGTTCGGTACGCACAAACAACGTCGTAGTCGTTACCGTCGCATATCGTGTGCTGACACCCCGCGCCAGATCCTCATCCCCGACCTTTACATATTCCGCTTTCACATAAGCGTTTTCCACCGAACCTGAACTGACCAGATACCATTCCTCTCCTGCCTCATCCAAAACTGTTTCCAACACCGTTGCCGCACTGTTATTGTACAGCTTTCCGAGTGCCTCACTTTCCACGGAAGGTTCCGCGCGTAAATTCACATAATTTAACACGGATGCGATACCGATATCAGCATATTCAGATGTACTCTGCGGTGATTCACGTTCTTCGATGTCTGCTTGGTCATTCCCAGCAGCATCATTGTCTGTATTTTTTTCCTGTACTTCCAGTTTCATGCGTTCTTCATTCAGCGCACACAGATCCCATGCCACATCTTCATACACCACACTTCCATCCCCTGCCGCATACACCACGCTGCCATGTCCTGCTGCAATCACTCCTGCCAGTAAAAATGCTACGATCTTGTTTCTTTTTTTCATTATGTAGAAATCCTCCATTTACAGATATTTACTTTTTGTTAAGTAAATATTACATATTTATTTCATTTTGACGTATCTGCATTGTAACAGAGGATGATGTGCGATTCTACAAGTAGATATTTCCAGTTTCTATGGCAGGGGGTTATATGGAAGGGTTCGGGTGTTAAAAAATAAAAACCACCTTTTGACACCCGAACCCTTTCACACAAAAACCCGCGCATCCAAAACGGTATGTTACGTTTTAGATGCGCGGGTTTCAGGTAATATATTAATTTATGTACATTTTATGCAAATGGATTCTCTGTCGGATATGGCAGGGATGCAGGTTGATTGTAGTTAATATCTTCCATCGGAACGCCAAGATATTTGAATACTTCAAACAGTGCTTTTCCGTAATGTCCGAATGCAACCGCTCCGTGATGCGGATAGTTTTTCTCGATCAGTACATGGCGGTAGAATCTTCCCATTTCAGGGATCGCAAATACACCGATGGAACCGAAGGAACGTGTTGCTACCGGAAGTACTTCGCCCTGTGCCACGTATGCGCGGATCTTATTGTCGGATGTAGACTGCAGACGGTAGAATGTGATATCGCCCGGTGCAATGTCTCCCTCTAAAGTACCGTTTGTCACTTCGACCGGAAGGCTTCTTGCCATGATCATCTGGTACTTCATCTCACAGCTTGCAAGTTTCTTAGAGCAGGTATTTCCACAGTGGAATCCCATGAATGTATCAGTATGTTTGTAATCAAATTTTCCTTTGATGGACTCTTCATACATATCTTTCGGTACAGAATTGTTGATGTCAAGTAAAGTTACTGCATCCTGGCTCACGCAGGTTCCGATGAACTCACTCAGTGTTCCGTAGATATCAACCTCACAGGAAACCGGGATTCCGCGTCCGGTCAGACGGCTGTTTACATAGCATGGTACAAATCCAAACTGTGTCTGGAATGCAGGCCAGCATTTTCCGGCGATGGCTACATATTTGCGGTAACCTCTGTGCTCCTCTACCCAGTCGGTCAGTGTCAGCTCATACTGTGCAAGTTTTGCAAGAATCTCCGGTTTTTTATTTCCGGTGCCAAGCTCTTTTTCCATATCTGCAACTACTTCAGGGATACGCGCATCTCCTGCATGTTTGTTGAATGCCTCAAACAAATCCAGTTCAGAGTTCTCCTCGATCTCAACACCAAGGTTATATAACTGCTGGATCGGCGCGTTACATGCAAGGAAGTTTAACGGTCTTGGCCCGAAAGAAATGATCTTTAACTCGGATAATCCAATAACAGTTCTTGCAATCGGCAGGAAATCATGGATCATATCTGCACAGTCTGCTGCGTCACCTACCGGATATTCCGGAATATATGCATGTACATTTCTTAATTTTAAGTTGTAGCTTGCATTTAACATACCACAGTATGCATCACCACGTCCCTGGATCAGGTTGTCCTGTGTCTCCTCCGCTGCTGCGACAAACATCTTCGGTCCCTCGAAATGTTTTGCAAGCAGTGTCTCGGAGATCTCCGGTCCAAAGTTGCCAAGATATACGCAGAGTGCGTTACATCCTGCTTTCTTGATGTCCTCTAATGCCTGTACCATGTGGATCTCGCTCTCCACGATACAGATCGGGCACTCATAGATATCTGCTGCACCGTATTTATCTGTGTAGGCCTTTACCAATGCCTCTCTTCTGTTTACAGATAATGACTCCGGGAAGCAGTCACGGCTGACTGCCACGATACCAACTTTTACTTCTGGAATGTTATTCATTTTGTTTTCCTCCGCTTTCTTTTTTTCTGTACATACTTCATTTTTTCTATAAAAATTTATTCTCTGACATTTAAATTTTTGCCGATGAGTCCGATATGACTTCCCTCCGGCAGCCCGCCCTCGGCATGACCGATCAGCCATTTATTCTTTGCTGTAAGAAGTGCATCCTCCCCGCCGGCGTGTGCCTCATCCAACGGATAATTGGTGCCCTTCGGCAGAATGACTGCCACCTGGAATCCTGCATCGTCCACATGACATGGTGCATAATGCAGTGTGGTCGCATACACCTCCACGGCTGTTCCTGCCGGGATGCGGAATGCTTCCATTTTCGATGTCTCATAGGTAAAATCATCGGTCAC
>ERZ835051.2929-NODE-2929-length-14266-cov-7.018225_pt1 | contig 14266 bp, 15 predicted proteins | sample MGYA00519575_ERZ835051 | MGnify/ENA primary metagenome ERZ835051 (study PRJEB31850, sample SAMEA3708769) | human gut metagenome | biome: human gut; feature: human-associated habitat; material: faeces | place: China | collected 2014 ... | reverse complement strand
AAATAAGTTAACTTTTTCATGCTTTTGTAAAATTAGTGAATAAATATTTATGCAAAGATAGATTTTTTTTCTGTCTGGCATCGAAAAACACTGTTATATTAGATTAACACGTAGGTGGAAATCGTAGAAATGTGTACCTTTGCAGCCCAAACTTTTAGTATGAATATGCAAGAAGACAAATCCATCATTGAGGTTAGCCATGTATCGAAGTTTTTTGGCGACAAAACAGCTTTGGATGATGTAACTCTGAACGTGAAAAAGGGCGAGTTTGTTACGATTCTCGGACCTTCCGGCTGCGGAAAAACAACATTGTTGCGTCTCATTGCCGGTTTTCAGACAGCTTCGGAAGGCGAAATCCGAATATCGGGTAAGGAAATCACACAGACTCCACCCCATAAACGTCCGGTGAACACGGTATTTCAGAAATATGCCCTGTTCCCGCATTTGAATGTATACGACAATATTGCTTTCGGCCTGAAGCTGAAAAAGACGCCGAAACAGACAATCGGCAAGAAGGTGAAAGCCGCATTGAAGATGGTTGGTATGACGGATTACGAGTATCGGGATGTAGATTCTCTTTCCGGTGGCCAGCAACAACGTGTCGCTATTGCCCGTGCCATTGTCAATGAGCCGGAAGTGTTGCTGCTCGACGAACCGTTGGCTGCGCTCGACCTCAAAATGCGCAAGGATATGCAGATGGAACTGAAAGAAATGCATAAATCTCTGGGCATTACATTTGTATACGTAACTCATGATCAGGAAGAAGCCTTGACATTGAGTGATACGATTGTCGTGATGAGCGAAGGAAAAATCCAGCAGATCGGTACGCCGATTGATATCTATAATGAGCCGATCAATTCATTTGTTGCGGATTTTATCGGAGAAAGTAATATTCTCAACGGAACGATGATTCATGATAAACTGGTACGCTTTTGTGGTACGGAGTTTGAATGCGTGGACGAAGGTTTCGGTGAAAATACTCCGGTGGACGTAGTCATTCGTCCGGAAGACCTTTATATTTTCCCGGTTTCGGAGATGGCGCAACTGACCGGTGTGGTACAGACTTCGATCTTCAAAGGGGTACACTATGAAATGACTGTGCTTTGTGGCGGATATGAGTTCCTTGTTCAGGATTATCATCATTTTGAAGTCGGCTTCGTTGCCCAACAGGCTGGCCTCTTTTTGCGGCGTTTGGAAGCTGATGCTGATGCCGTTGCGTTTGGCTTCATAGTCAAGCAGAGATATAACGTCATGAATGCCTGACTGCAGCGAAAATTTGCTTTGTTCTTCTTGGGAAAACTGGGCCATTTTCAAAAGCCGCTCCGGCACATTGATACATTCAACCAGCTGTTTGTCAATCAGGGTCAGATATTTTTTTTCTTCGTCTTCGTCGCTGCGGTTTTGAAAATATTTGTTAAGCAGGCCTTCGGTAATCATGCGAATGGAGCCGAGGTGGTTTTTCATTTCGTGAGCAACCGAGGTGGCCAGAAAACCCAGAGAAGAGAGTTTTTGCTGGTGAGAAAAACGGATATCTTCACTTAAATCGCGGATTGATTCGACGATGTAGTTCAGCGTTTTCCCCTGAGCATCCTGAATGTTCAGCGGTGCGGCATTAATAGCCAGATGCCGGTTGGGATAGGCGGCAAACTGCTGAATGAATTTGATGCTGGAGGCTTTCTTTTCTCTGAGGGCGCGCAGTGGGCAGGTGAAAAGCGAGTAGGGGCATTGTTCTTTACGATTTTGGGATGATTCATAGCATTTGCGGCCGATGCAGTTTTCATTGCTGTTGATTTGGCGGTAATATTCTTTGTTGGCAATGATGATGTTGCCTTGTTCGTCAAGAACGCGGATGCCGTCGGGAATGGAATCAATCAAGGATTGGAGGAATGATTCGGTTTTCCGGATTTCTCTAATGCCGTTTTCAATATTGTCCAACATGCTGTTGAAGGTGTGCATCAGGTTATCAAATTCATCTGAGAAAAGCTGGTCGGGGGGCAGCTGAAGGCGGCTGGCATAGTTGCCGGCCAGAACCAAACGGCTGACTTTGGACAGCTTGTCAATCGGTTTCAAAACCCAGATACGGATTAATATCCAAAGTGCCAGCAAGGCAAAGAAAAACAATACGGCGCTGATAAGGACAATTTTGAAACTTTCGGCCAGAGCCTGATAGCGATCATCGTAGTTTTTCAATGTTTCGTCGGCTCTTTTGCGTTCAAGGGAAATTTGTTTCTGTTTTTCATTCAGATCCTGAGGCTGAACCAAATTGCCGATTTCAGGTTTAAGGGTGATGACGGGATGCTCTTTTTTTATGTCGGATAATTCCTTGCGCAGGGAGATGTTCTGATAGAGCAGTTCAATATACTGTTGGTTCCGGGCGATGGCGGATTTTTGTTCTTCTCTGATTTTGTTGGCGTTGAGAATGTAGAAGGCATAAATAAAAATCAGCGAAGTGAACAGAAAAAAGACCGTTATGGTATAAATAAGTTTTTTATTTAAGCTGAAAAACATCAAATTTGTCCTCAGAGAAGGTTGCATTTGTCTTTTTGGTTATTATTTATTAATATAAACATATTATCTTAATAAATATAAAATATAGCCAAAGGAACAAGAAATGACAAAACACAGCGTAAAGAATGATACGCTTCCGGAGCTGCTGCCCGAAGTTGAGGCCGAGCTCTGCAGCTGGAATGACGAAGATGTCGCTTTTATTAAGAGCGGGGTTCATGACGGTAAGGAAATGTGGCTGATTTATGCCGCGGACGGTACCAAAATTGCGGCTACGGATGACCGTGATTTTGCTTTTGTGATGGCCAAGCAGAATGATCTCTGTCCGAAGAGCGTACATTGATTAAGTTTTGGCTGTTCGCTTTGCGGCATTTGTGAGGAATAAAAAAACACCCGGCGTTAGCCGGGTGTTTTACTGTTGTTTGTACTAGTTGTTTAAGAGAGCATAAATTTCTTCATCAGAAGCCGCAGCGCGCAGTTTGGTGCAGGTTGCTTCATCTTTCAGAATCCGGGAGATTTGTGCCAGAGCGGTCAGATGATCGGCGCCGTTGCTTTCGGGAGAAAGCAGCAGAAACACCAAATCGACCGGCTTATCATCTATTGCGTCAAAATCAAGCGGAGCATGTAAACGGGCAAAAAAGCCGTAAACTTTATTTAATTCAGCCAGACGGCCGTGCGGCAGGGCGGTTCCGCCTCCGAAGCCGGTAGAACCCAAGTTCTCACGTTCCAGAATGGTGTCAAAAATGGTTCGCTCGCTAATGCCGGTTATTTCGGCAGCTTTTTCAGCCAAAGCCTGGAGTAATTGTCTCTTGTTGTTGGCTTTCAAAGACAGCACAATGGAATTTACGGACATTATCTCGGAAATTTTCATTTTCTTTTATGCCTTTTAATATTTAGAACTAGTTGTCGGCTTTGGGTTCGACCCAGCCGATGTTACCGTCTTTGCGGCGATAGACCATACTGATGTGGTTGTTGGCGCTGTTGCGGAACATGATGGCGGCTTCATTGACCAGATCCATATACATAACAGCTTCACTGACGGTGCAAACCGGAATGTTGGCTTCGGTTTCGGCAATGGTCAACGGAGCGTTGACGTCAATGTCCATTTCGTCTTCGGTTTCATGCAGCGGGAAAACAGCTTCATTAGCCATCTCGGCGAGGCCGGTTTTGCCTTTGTGGTCGCTCAGTTTGTTTTTGTGGCGGCGCAGGCGGGTGGCGATGTGAGCATTGGCATTGTCAAAGGCAGAATAAGGATCACCAGCGGTTCCCGTACCTTTTAAGACAATGTTTTTAGCCGGGTGAACGGTAACTTCCGCGCAGAAGTCGTCACCGTCTTTGGAGAAAGCGACGGTGCAGCTGATCGGTGCCGGGAAATACTTGTTAACCGAATTTAATACATTCTCTTCAACATGGTTACGAAGTCTGTCTCCGATGTCAACCTGTTTGCCTGTCAATGTAATTTTCATAATTTTTCCTTGCAAAATATATTATTAAAACTTGTCAAAAGAGAGATAACTCTAAATTTCTCTAAAAGTCAATATATAATATGATTCAATCAAAAGCAAGCGGCTTGTGGATAGTGTTAAAAGGCCGAGCGTTTAAGGCGTTTCCTTTGTCCGGAAGTGGGAATGCCCATTCCTTCGCGGTATTTTGCTACCGTGCGGCGGGCGATTTTTATGCCCTGCCGGGCCAGACATTCGACAATCATATCGTCGGAGAGAATGTTGTCGGGTTTTTCTTCGTCGGTCAGTTGTTTGATGCGGTGTTTGATGGCGGTAACCGAGGTGTTCTCGTCACCGGTGTAGGTTCCGGCGGCAGACGAGAAAAAGTATTTCAATTCAAAAATACCGCGCGGGGTGTGCATATATTTGCCGCTGGTAACGCGGCTGACGGTGCTTTCGTGCATTTCAAGGGCGTCGGCAACGTCGCGCAGCAGCAGCGGTTTGATAAATTCAATTCCTTTTTCGAAAAAGTCGCGCTGATGTCTGACGATTTCTTCGGCAACGCGCAGAATTGTCGCGGCTCGCTGGTGAAGTGCCCTGACCAAAAAACCGGCCGAGCTGAGACGGTCTTTCAAATAGCGTTTGGCTTCTTTGTTTTGTGAACTGAGGTTCTTTATTTTGCTGTAGTATTCGCGGTTAATCAGAACTCTGGGCAGAGAGCGGGCATTAAGTTCGATTAAATATTCACCGTATTTGTTGGTTTTGACAAAGACATCGGGAATAACATAGCCGGTCAGGTCATTGGCAAAACCTGCTGCCGGTTTGGGGTTCAGTGCTCTGATGTCTGCCAGCATGGAGCTTAAATCTTCGTCAGTCAGATTGCCGAGTTTCTTCAACTCTTTGAATTTGCGTTCGGCAACCAGGTCAAGGTGGTCGAGCAGAAATTCCATATAGGGGTCGAAACGGCCGCGGTCTTTGAGCTGAATGGCCAGACATTCGGCGAGAGAGACGGCAAAAATGCCGGAAGGTTCAAAAGTTTGGAGCCGGGACAGAATCTTTTTTACTTCGCTTTCTTTAATTTGCAGCTGTTTGGCTATGGCGGTGCAGTCGCCGCGAAAATATCCGGCCGCGTCAAGAAATTCGGTCAGGCGGGCCGCAATAATCCTTTCCCGGGCTGTGGCAAAGGTGAGCAGAATCTGTTCGTTAAGATAGCGGTAGAAGGATTTTTCCGCGGGGAGACGCTGTTCAAAATAGTTAAAGTCATCATCAGTTCCCGTTTTGCCCGGAGGCAGATAATCCCGCCAGTCAGCGTCCTGTCCGACTTCGTATCCTTCACGGTCGCTGCCGAAATCATCGTCGAAGCTGTTGTCATAGTCAATATCGGGCGTTTCATCTTGCGGGTTCGGTGCTTCCTGTGGCGCATCGTAGTCGTCTATGGTTTGTTCATGCGGCTGGCTGTCGTTGAGGCGCTCGTCTTCTCTTTCAAGAAAAGGATTGGTTTCCAGTTCTTTGGAGACCAGTTCACCCAATTCCAAATTGGACATTTGCAACAGATTAATGGCCTGCCGCAGCTGCGGAGTCATCAGTAATGACTGCGATTGCTTGATTTCTATTTTGGGCGTCAGAGCCATCAGCGCATCTTTCTCAAAGTTTACATTGAGAAGTTGTCACCCAGATAGACTTTACGAACTTCCTTGTTATTGACGATTTCATCGGGATTACCTTCCATTAAAACGGTTCCGCCGTGTAAGATATAGGCTCGATCGGTAATATCCAAGGTTTCGCGAACGTTGTGGTCGGTAATCAGCACGCCGAGGCCGCGGTGTTTGAGCTGGGACACCAGATTGCGGATTTCGCCGACGGCAATCGGGTCAATACCGGCAAGCGGTTCGTCGAGCAGGATGAAATTCGGCTGGCTGGCAAGGGCACGGGCTATTTCCAGACGACGGCGCTCACCGCCGGAAAGAGCAATCGCGGGAGATTTGCGCAGGTGGGCTATCGAGAATTCGGACAGCAGTTCTTCCAGCATGTTTTCACGCTGGCTTTCGTCATCAATAACAATTTCAAGAATCGCCTTAATGTTTTCTTCGACGGTCAGTGCGCGGAAGATAGAAGCTTCCTGCGGCAGGTAGCCAATTCCCATGCGGGCACGGCGGTACATCGGCAGATTGGTAATGTCATGTCCGTCAATGTGGACATCACCGTAGTCCGGAGTAATCAGCCCGGTAACGCAATAGAAACAGGTGGTTTTGCCGGCGCCGTTCGGCCCCAGTAAACCGACGGCTTCGCCGCGTTTGACATTCAGCGAAACATTGCGCAGAACCGGACGGTTTTTATATTTTTTACCGATGTTAAAGACTTCAAGCGTGGAGGCGGGAATGGTGTCAAATTTGTTCATGTTATCCTCTTATTCTTTTTCTTTGAGGGACCAGTCGGGGGACTTGTCTCCGGCTTTGTCGGCATTCGTTTTGTTTTCCGCTTTATCGGCTGTCGGCTGTTTTTTCTGCGGTGCATTATTTTTTTCGGCTTCTTTGTCTTTTTCAATAAAGACGCCGGAAACCCGTTTGCCGGATTTTTTGTCGGACAAAACGCGGCTGATGCCGGTTTTTAAATCCGTTTCGGCATAATCTCCGTTTAAGATATTGCCTTCCTGATTAATGACAACGTGTTTATAAAGACGGACTTTGTTAATTTTGGGCAGATAAACACCCCATTCGCCGGTGACCGTGGCCTGGTCGTTGACGATTTTAACCTGATTGGTGTCGGAGTAAATTTCAACTTTATCCAGCTCGGTCTGGTTCTGGGCGTTTTTGGTAAAAAAGCTGATCATTTTGTTGCCGTAGATGGTATTTTCGGGATCTTTGGCGACAACGTCACCCAGCGCAACGGCTTTATCCTGCGAAGGATAATAAGTTATGCTTTCGGTGGCGGTAATGATTTTGTTGTCATTCGTAACGATTTTTGACACCGGTTTGCCGCGAAGAATCATTTCGTCTTTAATCAGGTCGTAATCCATTGTGTCGCCGTAAGCTTTAGCGTTGGGCGAGGTCATAACAACGCCGCCGACGGCATGAACGTCGCGGATGTTGGAACGGGCTTTTTCGCCGCCTTTTTTGCTGGTTTCGTAAAAGGCGGTCATCCGGTCGGCTCGAATGTTCATGTCCTGTTTGGTGGCAACGGCATTACCGACGGCAACCATTTTCTGTTCGTTCTGATGCCATTCGACTCTTTCATCGGCAGTCAGGTGGACTTCTTCGGCGGCGGCAGGGGCTGCAATCAGCAAGGCCAGAGCCGGAATAATAAAAAGTTTCTGCATTATTCGTTACCTTTTAATTTTTCTTCGGGAATGGTAATATGGGTTTTCCCGGTAAAAATAATTAAATTTTTCTTATTGTAATATTCGAATCCTTCGGCTTCAATATGGCCGTTTTCGCTGTCAACGGTGACCGGTTTGACGCCGTAGGCTTTGGACTGGTTAAAGTCAAAAAACATTTCGGTGCTGTTGCCGGTCATTCCCGAACTGTGAAAGAGCTCGACGTCTTCCAGAAGCTGGAGGATATTGGTGTTTTGGTTAAAATAGCCGACAGGGGCCTCAATATTAACCCAGTCCTGTCCGTCGCCGGGGATGATGCCCTGCGGGTTGATGAGTTTGATCAATTTTGAACCGGGTTCGGTTTCGTCAATTTTATCGGCATTGAAGTTATTGACCTGGTTGTCGGCGTCGGTAATGTAAAAGACGGTGTTTTCCATATGCAGTTTTTCCAGCTCGCCTTTTTTGGGACGGGTGACGTCAAGCTCAAAGTGGTCGTCGTCTGTCTGCAGTCCCGGAAGGACAATCAGGAGCCCGATTAACAGCGCCGCTAAGCTCGGCAGCGCCAGTTTAATCCAGCGCATTATCTTCGCCCGCCGCGTCAACATGGTTTCGGCTGCGGGGCGAAGGTCTTTTTCGCCGTTAAAATAGGCGTCTATTTTGTGCGAATCGAACAAATCAGGCAACTCCGGCGCGCAGGCAGTCATGCAGGTGAATGATACCGACCGGCTTATCGTCTTCGGTGACAAAAAGCTGGGTTATGCCTTTGCCGTTCATGAGGTTTACCGCTTCAGCGGCCAGAATATCCGGACGAATGGTTTTGGGGCTGCGGGTCATCAGTTCGCCGGCGGTTTTGGTGAGCATATCGGGAGACAGGCAACGGCGCAGGTCACCGTCGGTGATGATGCCTTCCAGATTTCCCTGCTTGTCAATAATGCCGACGCAGCCGAGCATTTTGGAGGTCATCATCAGCAAAGCTTCCTGCATGGAAGCGTTTTCGTTAACCAGCGGAATTTCATTGCCTTTGTGCATCAGGTCAGAGACTTTTTGCAGGAAAGAGCCCAGTTTTCCGCCCGGATGGCGCTGGCGAAAATCGGTTTTGGAGAAGCCTTTGCGTTCCAGCAGGCAGACGGCAAGAATGTCTCCCAGCACCAGAGTTGCCGTGGTGGAGGAGGTCGGTGCCAAGCCCAACGGACAGGCTTCGCCGTCATTCGGAAGTTGCAGCAAGATATCACCGGCGCGCCCCAGAGCACTGTCGGCATTTTTGGTGATGGCAATCAGGGGAATGCCGTAACGTTTGCAGTAAATGATGATGTCGGAAAGTTCTTTGGTTTCGCCGGAATTTGAGATGGCGACAACGATATCGTCATTGGTAATCATGCCAAGGTCGCCGTGACTGGCTTCACCGGGGTGAACGAAGAATGACGGTGTTCCGGTAGAGGCCAGCGTTGCGGCAATTTTGGAGCCGATATGTCCGGATTTTCCCATGCCGGTTACGATAACCCGGCCTTTGGTGTTTTGCATCAGATCCAAGGCTTTGCTGAGGTTTCCGTTTAATTCGTCTTCCATCATGCGGAGGGCTTCAATTTCTTTATCCATGGTCCGGCGGGCGGACTGCAGGTCTGTATTTTCTTCGGCGGTCATAGTCAATCCTTTAAAAAACATTCAAGATGTTTAGAACGTATTATTTTATGCCGCAAAAGGCAAGTTTTTTTTAGCGGTTATACCTGATTGGCACGATTTTTGCCAAAGGAAGACGATTGACAGAAAGAGGTTGAATTTGTAAGATGCGGCGAATTTTTTATTATTGTTTAATTTAATAATTGTGAATTATGAAACGAAGAGAAATGGAGAAAAGTCACTTCTGTCTGTTTATGCTCGGAATGAACGTTTGTGTCTGGTTCGTCTTGTTTTTTTATCTTTCCGAAGGCGTCATGGTCAGGGGCTGTTATCAAGGACGTTTGGACGAGGTTTGGGAAATGGTTTACCAGTCCGGGGCTGAAATCGGCAAATCTGTTGCGACGGTGCGGCATTATCAGAATGATGATGCAGAACCCAAGATTGGCGATATGGTTACGGCCATAGAATTTGTCGGCGATGATGAAGTCCTTTTTTATAAGGGGGAAATTCACGAACAGGTTTTGATTGATGAAAGAGTCCGAATCAATCGAAAAGTAACAAATGTGTTTATGGGAGTATTTTGCGGCGTTTTTGCCGTGATGTATCTTATTTGTCGGGCGGAAGAAAAATCAAGGCGAGATGTGATTGTTGTTGATGCTCGCGGAGACTGATTTCCGGCGATTTGTTTCAGAGGCTGCTTCGGCGGCCTTTTTTTATCTGAATAGACTCAATTGGACTCAAAATGTGCCGGCTCGGCCATTCGGCGACGGGCCGGCGAAAATCCGGGAAAAGAGTCTCGCAAAGGCTTGCAGAGACTCGCTTGCGGCAAAGGTTAAAGGAAGGTAAATTTTTTTTAGACTCAAAAAAGCCGTTTTTTTGTAAAAAGCTGTTGACTATTAGAGCGGCTTCATCTAGTATGCGCTCAATCTTTTGACTTTTTTATAAAAGGAGAAGAGCAAAATTAAAATGACGCAAACCCAGACCAAGTCTTAGTTATGCTGTAGTTTTAGCCCTGTTTTGCAAAACAGAGATGTTTTGTGAATCGGGTCTTTTATGTTAACAAATGTAATTTAATTTTAAGGAAATTAGTGATGCCTACAATTAATCAGTTAATTCGTAAATCACGAACACCCAAAGTAAAGAGAAACAAAGTTCCGGCTTTGAAAGCGTGTCCACAGAAACGCGGTGTTTGTACAAGGGTTTATACAACTACCCCGAAAAAACCGAACTCCGCTTTGCGTAAAGTGGCACGTGTACGCTTGACAAACGGCTTTGAAGTAATCAGCTATATCCCTGGTGAAGGTCACAACCTGCAAGAACACTCAGTGGTGCTGATTAGAGGAGGCCGTGTAAAAGACTTGCCTGGTGTTCGTTATCATATTATTCGCGGTACCTTGGATACCCAGGGTGTTTCTAAACGTCGCAAACGTCGTTCTCTGTACGGCGCTAAGAGACCTAAATAGGAGATATAGATAATGTCACGTCGTCATAGTGCTGTAAAAAGAATCGTGCTGCCTGATGCAAAATATAATGATAAGGTAGTCGCAAAATTTATTAATAACGTTATGGAAGACGGTAAGAAAGCCGTTGCGGAAAAAATCGTTTATTCCGCTTTCGACATTCTGGCCGCCAAAACCAAGCAAGATGCTTTGAGCGTTTTTAATGAAGCTATTGATAATGTAAAACCTGTTGTTGAAGTTAAGTCCCGCCGCGTCGGCGGTGCCACCTATCAGGTTCCTTGTGAAGTTCGTGCCGACCGTCGTCAGGCGCTGGCTATCCGCTGGATTATTGCCGCCGCTCAGAAACGTTCGGAAACAACCATGACAGAAAGACTGGCTAACGAATTGTTAGACGCTTTTGCCAATAAAGGTTCTGCCGTCAAAAAACGTGAGGATACCCATAAAATGGCTGAAGCCAACAAGGCTTTCTCTCACTACAAATTCTAATCACATAGGAATAAGACAATGGCTCGTACACATAAACTGGAAATGTATAGAAACATCGGTATCATGGCTCACATCGATGCCGGTAAGACAACGACCACTGAACGTATTCTGTATTATACCGGTGTAAACCACAAAATCGGCGAAACCCATGACGGTGCTGCCACCATGGACTGGATGGAACAGGAACAGGAACGTGGTATTACCATTACTTCCGCGGCAACTACCTGTTTCTGGAAAGGACACCGCGTCAACATCATTGATACGCCGGGCCACGTTGACTTCACGGTTGAAGTTGAACGTTCCCTGCGCGTGCTCGACGGTGCGATTACCGTATTCGACTCCGTTGCCGGTGTTGAACCGCAATCCGAAACCGTTTGGCGTCAGGCTGACAAATACGGCGTTCCCCGTATTTGTTTCTGCAACAAGATGGATCGTATCGGCGCAAACTTCTATCGCTGCCTGGATATGATTAAAGACCGTCTCGGTGCCACCCCGCTGGCTTTGCAGCTGCCGATCGGTGCCGAAGCCGAATTCAAAGGTATTATCGATTTGCTGCAGATGAAAGCAATCGTTTATACCGGCGATACCGCCGATTCTCCGATTAATATCGAAGAAATTCCGGCCGAGTTGAAAGACAAGGCTGAAGAATATCACAATCAGTTGGTTGAAGCTGCGGTTGAACAGGATGAAAAAGCAATGGAAGATTTCTTTGAAGGCAAGGAAATCTCTGTCGAAACTCTGAAGAAATGTATCCGCAAAGGTACGATTTCTCAGGCTTTTGTTCCGGTTCTGTGCGGTACCGCTTTCAAAAACAAAGGTGTTCAGCCTTTGCTGGATGCGGTTATCGACTATCTGCCGTCTCCGCTGGATATTCCGGCTATTGACGGTGTTAAACCGGGAACTGACGAAGTTATCGAACGTCATCCTGATGACAACGCTCCGCTGTCTGCTTTGGCATTCAAAATTATGAATGACCCGTTTGTCGGTTCATTGACCTTTACCCGTATTTATTCGGGTACGATGACCGCCGGTTCTTATATCTATAACTCGGTTAAAGATAAAAAAGAACGCGTCGGCCGCATGCTGTTGATGCACGCCAACAAACGTGAAGACCTGAAAGAAGCTCATGCCGGCGATATCGTTGCCTTGGCCGGTTTGAAAGATACAACGACCGGTGATACCCTGTGCGATCCGTCAAATCCGATTGTCTTGGAAAATATGGAATTTCCGGATCCGGTTATTCAGCTGGCAGTTGAACCGAAGACTAAAGCCGACGTTGAAAAAATGGGTATGGCTTTGTCCCGTCTGGCAATGGAAGACCCGTCTTTCCGCGTTTCTTCCGACCCTGACAGCGGCCAGACCATCATCAGCGGTATGGGCGAATTGCACCTGGAAATCATTGTTGACCGTCTGCGTCGCGAATTCAAAGTTGACGCTAATGTCGGCGATCCTCAGGTTGCTTACCGCGAAACCATCACCAAACCTTGTGATATTGAATATACTCACAAGAAACAGTCCGGTGGTGCCGGTCAGTTTGCTAAGGTTAAAATTAAATTTGAACCGATGGAAGGTTATACCGGTTTTGAATTTAACAACACCGTTGTCGGCGGTAACGTTCCGAAGGAATATATTCCGGGTGTTGAAAAAGGTTTGCGTTCGGCGATGGATGCCGGTGTTTTGGCCGGATATCCGGTAACCGGTGTTAAAGCCACTCTGTATGACGGTGCTTATCACGAAGTCGACTCGAATGTTATGTGCTTCGAAATTGCAGCCCGTGCCGCGTTCCGTGAAGGTATGCGTCAGGCAAATGCAAGACTGCTGGAGCCGATCATGAAAGTTGAAGTCGTTACGCCGGAAGAATATATGGGTGACATCATCGGTGACCTGAACTCCCGCCGCGGCTTGGTCAGCGGTATGGATCAGCGCGGCAATGCCCGTGTGGTTGATGCCAGCGTTCCTCTGGCCAACATGTTCGGTTATGTCAACACCTTGCGTTCACTTTCTCAAGGCCGTGCTCAGTTCACGATGGTCTTTGATCATTATGCTGAAGTACCGCGGGAGATTGCCGAAACCATTAAAGCAAAAAACGCATAAATCATCTAATGGGATTCTAAGAGCGAAATCCGGTACTCAAATCCTCACGTACGTCTATGTACGCTCCGGTTTTCCGTTCCGTGTTTCACTCTTATTATCCTCATTATCTGATTTATGTATATTGATAATAATTAATTTTCATTTTGGAGTAAATCTAAATGGCAAAAGAGAAATTTGAGCGGACAAAGCCGCACTGCAATATCGGAACCATCGGTCACGTAGACCATGGCAAGACCACATTAACAGCCGCCATCACGAAGGTATTGGCCGAAGAAGGCGGAGCGAGCTTCACCGCATATGATCAGATTGATAAAGCGCCTGAAGAAAAAGCGCGCGGTATTACCATTTCTACCTCACACGTAGAGTATGAGACGCCGAACCGCCACTATGCACACGTAGACTGCCCGGGCCACGCGGACTATGTTAAAAACATGATTACCGGTGCAGCCCAGATGGACGGTGCGATTTTGGTTGTATCAGCCGCAGACGGTCCGATGCCGCAGACGCGCGAACACATTTTGCTTGCCCGTCAGGTAGGTGTACCGGCGTTGGTTGTTTACATGAACAAAGTAGACCAGGTAGATGATCCTGAGCTTCTGGATCTGGTAGAAATGGAAATTCGTGACCTGTTGTCATCTTATGACTTCCCCGGCGATGAAATTCCGATTATCAAAGGTTCTGCTTTGGCCGTATTGGAAAACGGTGATGCGAAGATCGGCCACGACTCCATCATTGAACTGATGAAAGCGGTAGACAGCTACATTCCGCAGCCGGAACGCCCGAAAGATCAGCCGTTCCTGATGCCGATTGAAGACGTATTCTCCATTTCCGGCCGCGGTACGGTAGTTACCGGCCGTGTTGAACGCGGTGTTCTGCATGTCGGTGACGAAATCGAAATCGTAGGTATCAAACCGACCCAGAAAACGACCTGCACGGGAATTGAAATGTTCCGTAAGCTGCTTGACGAAGGCGAAGCCGGAGATAACATCGGTGTTCTGCTGCGCGGAACGAAGAGAGAAGAAGTAGAGCGCGGTCAGGTATTGGCTGCACCTGGTTCGATTACGCCGCATACGGACTTCAACTGTGAATGCTATATTCTGACGAAAGAAGAAGGCGGCCGTCATACTCCGTTCTTCAGCAACTATCGTCCGCAGTTCTATTTCCGTACGACCGACGTAACGGGTTCAATTGAATTGCCGGAAGGTACGGAGATGGTTATGCCCGGTGATAATATTCGTATGACAGCGAAATTGATTCACCCGATTGCGATGAACGAAGGTCTGCGTTTTGCTATTCGTGAAGGTGGCAGAACTGTTGGTGCCGGTGTCGTATCCAAAATCTTGAAATAA
>ERZ835051.2924-NODE-2924-length-14288-cov-18.141502_pt1 | contig 14288 bp, 10 predicted proteins | sample MGYA00519575_ERZ835051 | MGnify/ENA primary metagenome ERZ835051 (study PRJEB31850, sample SAMEA3708769) | human gut metagenome | biome: human gut; feature: human-associated habitat; material: faeces | place: China | collected 2014 ... | reverse complement strand
TTTTTAAATTTATAAATTTAAAGTTTTTCTATTATGAACAAAAAATTTTTAAGTGTAGTCCTGTTCGGAGCTCTTATGGCCGGCTCTTCAGTGACTTTCACGGGATGTATCGACAACGATGAACCCGCAGGTATCGAAGAACTCCGCACAGCGAAGGCTGCTTTGATTAAAGCAAATGAAGCCTACAGATTGGCCGAGGCTGAATGGATGAAGGTCCAGGTAGAGTTTGAACAAGTTAAGGTGGAACAACAGAAGGTTCAATTGGAAATTGATAAATTGAATCTGGAAATCCAAAAAGCCAGCAGTGATTATGAAATTGCTTTGTGGGAGGCCAAAAAGGATTCAGTAGTTAAAGATTTCGAAGGAAAACTGTTTGAACTTCAGAAAACAGCGGCTGAAAATGAAACTGCTTATTTGAAAGCTCTTGCTGAATTGGAAGCTGCAAGAGTTTATGTTACAGACTCTGTCTACTCAAAGAAGTTGGTGGCTATTACTGGTGAGTTGAAAAAAGTCAGTGGTAAGATACAGGAAACATTGGCAACGATTACCGGTCTCAGCAATAATTTGCTTAAATTCTCTTCTGACTCTATCGCTGTTGCTAAAGAATTCATTGCGGCAGACATCAAATCCGGTCAGTCTAAATTGGCTAATGACTCTGTAACATTGGCTGAATTCAAGAAATTAGCTGCAGATTATAGCAGTGATGCAGTAGATGCTCAAATTGTTGATATTAATAAACAAATCATAGCAATCGATAAGAAGGTGGCAGAATTGAAACAAACAATTACTACTAATGATGCCACAAAAGCTCCTATCGAACAAGCCATCTCTAAGCAAAAAGTTACTTTTGAAAAAGACAATCAATCTGTTGCTTTGAATGTTCCGACTGCTATTGAAAGCGAGTTCATCAGCTCTATCATTAAAGAAGATAACACCCTATTAGTCGCTCTAGCAGGAGAACAGTGGGTTACTGACCAAAAACAAAATATTCAGGAAAAGACAGTCAATGTAGATAACGTGGTTTATTCATTCAAGACTGCCCCTGTAATTGAAAATCTTCAGTTAGGTAGTGTAAATGAAGACAATACTATTAATGAAAAAAACGTTTTGTCTGCTAAGATAGAAAACTTTGCAACGGAAGTTAAAACACATGGCATTGAACTTTATAAAGGTGCATATAAGAAATTAGAAATGGTAACCATTTATAATTTACCATCTCTATCAACAGGCGAAGATATAACAGAAGAGGATAAAGCTAAGGTTGCTGTCGCTTTGGAAAAAGTCAACGCAGACTTTACTACAGCTGAAACAACCTATAAGGCTGATACTGTTGCATTCAATGCTGCTTATGCTGCTTATAAAACAGCTGCAACAGCTTATGGAATCACTCAACAGTTAACTTCTACTATTGAGCAGAATGTTAAAACTAAATGGAATGCTTATGTAAATGCTAGAAATGCTTATGAAAATTCGCTTCCTAGCAATATACCGACATTACAGGCAGCCATCGAAACTGCAGAAGATGAGCTTAAAACAAAAAAAGATGCATATGATAAATTACCTGCTGATGATAAAAAGGATTATACCAACTCAACTGTTCAGGAATATCTTGCAGCTCAGGACAAGGTAACTGAAGCAAAAGCTGCTTATGACAAGGCAATGGATAAGGTAGATGATACAAAATTGCAAGCTGCCCAAAAAGCCTTGACAGATGAATTGACTGCATATTATCCAAAGAGAAAGGCTTTAGTTGGTGACGAATTTAAAATAACTATCATTGGATTTAATGAGGATAAAGAATTTGTGATTGCAGATAAGTTAGCTTCGTTGGATGCAGAACAATTCGCTAAACTTATAGAAGAAGGTCAAAAGGCGGTTATTGGCTCAGAATGGAGTAGTGTATCCGTAAATCAAAATTCTACTGATGAAGATGGCGCTGCACAGACATGGATTAAGGCTTCTTATAAATTGTATACAGGTCTAGCCAAACTGCCTTCCACTGTCAATGGCGGTTTGAAAGCTGCAAAAACTGCAATTCTGCCTTTGGATGAAGTTTATGCAGAAATTAGCTCAGCCGCTGTATCTTCTTCAGATGCTAGTGCAAGTGTATATGTAATACTTCAGAATGCTAAGAATGCCTTCTCAACCATCGATGACTGGACTTCTTACGCAGAGTCTCTGAGCAAGACAGCCGCAGAAAAGGCAGCTCTTGAAGCACCGATTATTGCAGAAATTGCAAAACAGAAAGAAGCATTGGATGCTATCAACGAACCGCTTAGAGATACAATTTATGAAATCTGTAAATTGGATGCTGAACAGTTTGAAAAAGACCCTGTTAAGAATGTTGCTGCTGCATTAGGTATCGAAACCATGAATAAAGATGGCGAAAAGCAAGTATTAGCTGTCTTGAAAACGACACTACAAAATATTGGTGGTGAGTTGGGTATTAAATATACTTATTATACTTATGAAGAGGGTGTGTTAAAATCTAACAACGTAACAATTGAAAATACAAGTGGCATATCAGATGCTGTCACAAAAATTGAGAACAGTATCAAAGCTCTGAATGAATACATTGCTGACAAGAAGGATGACTTGGCTTCATTCGACAACGAAAGTGTAACCATTGCCAATAAGACTAAAGCTCAGTACGAAGCTGAATTGGCTAACGCTCAGGAAGCTCTGAAAGGCTATCAGGCCGCATTTGATGCCCTGAATAAAGCCAAGGATGAGTTGATTGCTGCAATCACTAAATAAATAGGGTTTCATCAACACTGTAAAATAGTATATAATGATCAAGAAACTATACACATTACTGATACTTGCTACCCTTTCTGCGCCTTTATTGGCGCAGACTATGGGCAACAGTTGTGATGGTGTGTTGTTTGCTCCCAAGAAAGGCCAATGGCAGATATCGGTTCTGCTGGGTGGAGGTAATAACTTCTATAATGAGAACACCTCTTACCTACTGCCTAAGTTCTCTCACAACGGTAAGCCCGGAAACGGCGATAACGGTACTGTAGGATTGCCCAACGATGACAAGGACAATGCCCAAAACGGAGACTTAAGCGCGTATCTGAACATTGACGGTTTGAATAACAATAGCCTGACCAACATTCTGGGTATCGAAGGCAAATATTTCCTGTCTGACTGCTGGGACATCAACTTCCAGTTCAGCATGAATATCAACCTGACTCCCAAGAAGGACTATGTGGAAGGCGACTACGAGGTGGAGGATATGATTATCCCCGCACAGGACTATATCAGTGCCCGCATGAGCAACAACTGGTATGCGGCCGTAGGATCCAACCGTTATTTCAAAGTGGGCAATCCTCGCATCCATCCCTATCTGGGAGGCTCTCTGGGCTTCCAGATGGCACGTGTTGAGACAACAAAACCTTATACGGGTGATATGGTAGTAGACCCCGATACAGAAGTGGAAGTACCCGAGCAGCTTTACGGCAGTGGCAGCAATGCCGGGCAGATGTTCGGTATCAAGGCTGCCGGCGTAGCCGGTATCGAATACAGCCTGGCCCCGGGTCTGGTGCTGGGATTCCAGTTCCAACCCCTGGCCTACCGTTACGATGTCATCCAGCTCTGTCCCAAAGGTTTTGACAAATACAACGCTTCACACCACAATATCAAGATTTTTGATATGCCGGTGCTGAAACTGGGTATAAGATTCTAAGGCGTAACGTTGGTTGCGTTGTAATATAAAAGCGAAGGCCGTTCTGCTAACACGTTAGCCGGGCGGTCTTACTTTTTAAAACATAAAACAAGAATGAAAAAACATGTTCTTTTTCTATCTGTCCTGATTCTGTGTATGGTCGTGATGGCGGCTTGCAGTCCGTCACCCGGTTACCGGATATACGGTATGGCCAAAGATTCCCGGTTTGAGGGTAAGACGGTTTATCTGACGGATATGCAAAGCAATGCGATACGGTATGACAGTACTGTCGTCAAGAACGGAAAGTTCGAATTTGCAGACTCGGTGGATGTGGCAGTCCCCTATATACGCGTGCTCTCTGTCCAGATTCCTGACAGTATAATGCCTTATTGCCTGCCCGTGGTGATTGAGAACGGAAATATCACAGCCTTATTAGGAGACCGGATTTGTACATCCGGCACCGGGCTGAACGACCGGTTACAGGATTTCCTTTTAGGTCTGGATGAATTCATATCTTCCATCTCCAAACATCCGGAATGGAGTGCGGATGATGTCAGGTCGAATTTTACCGATTATTTTATCCGTCACATTGAAGCCAATGCCGACAATATTGTCGGTGCTTACATTTTCAAGACTTATCGCCCGAATATACCGGAGGATAAATGCCAGCCTCTTTTATTGAAATATCCACAGTTGAAAGAGCAGGTAGAAAAATAATTCATAAAAAAAATGACTATGAAAGTAAAGGTGATTATTGCAGCTTTATTACTGGCGGGTGCCGGTATGAGCGCCAACGCTCAGAGTACGGATGACAACTGGTTCCTCCAGGGCCAGCTTGGTGCCTCCTATTCGCTGGACGGCACGGGTATCGGCAAACTGATTTCTCCGGCAGGACAGATTGCTGCCGGCAAGTACTTCAATCCTTATGTGGGTGCCCGTCTGGCTGTCAGCGGCTGGAGGGGAAGGGCCGGAAGCGGCAGCAGGCCCGCCGAGGGGTTCTACTATGGTGCGGCCACCGTGGACGGCCTGTTCAACATGAGCAGCCTGTTCTGCGGAAGCAATCCCGAACGTTTCTTCAATGCACGCCTTATCGCGGGGGTCGGTTACAACCGGACTTTTGACGAGGGGGCGAGCAGCTTCATGGCAAGGCTGGGCCTCCAGGCAAGCTTCCGCCTGAACAAAGCCTTCGATTTCAATGTTGAAGCCCTGGCAAACGGTGTTTCCGACCGCTGGAACCGCCGGGACGACCACAGCTTCGATTCCTATTACAACGTGCTGGTGGGCATCACCTACAAGTTCGGTACGGGATTCAACCTGAAATGTCCCGACTGCAAGCCGGTGGCGTACAGGAACGAACGTTACAGCGAGTCATACGTGAAGTCGCTCAATGACAAGATCAACGAGCTGCAGGGCGCAATCGACAGCCATAAGTGTCCCGAACCGGTTCCGTGTCCCGAGGTGGAAAAGAGCGTGCCGGGCATCAAAAGCCACGTTTCCTTCGGGCTGGCAAAGACGGACATCGCCGAGGACCAGCAGGTCAACATCCTGGCCATTGCGGACTATATGAAGCAGTATCCCCGCTCAAAGGCAACCATCACCGGTTACGCCGACAAGGGAACGGGAAGTGCAAAGGTCAATGCCGAGCTTGCCAAAAAACGTGCACGCATGGTGGCCGACGAACTGATTAACAGGTACGGCATCAGTGCAGACCGACTGAGTGTGGACAGCAAGGGTTCCGAGGTGCAGCCTTTCACAACAAATGACTGGAACCGTGTAGTGATTATGATTGCGGAATAAGAGAGCCGCTTTTATAATATTTTGGTGAAAAGAAGGGTAGTTTTCTCAATTGAAGACCGCCCTTCTATATTTATGATATAAAATAAAGTTTCTTAATAGCATCAATGTTATAAATATCAATTGAGATATTGTATTTTTGTTCCCATCCAGTCACTTTCCATCTCTCTCTTGCTACGATAGATTTTCTTATCTTTTAAATAATAATAGTCCGGTTTGCCGGCAAATTCTATATTGGCATACTCTGACTCATTAGTATGATGTATAGACCATACACCTTCATAATTTAAGGTATCGTCAAATAGGATAAGTGTGGTTGAATCTTCTTTTAACTCAAATTTTATCCCTGATTCCGTAACAAACACACCATCAAAGGGAGCAGAATTACTGCTATCTCCTTTGCATGAGGAAAATATATAAAAGTAAAGAAGAATCAGCGTATAAGTAAATAACTTCATGTTTATTTTTATTTTGATTTCGTAAAAAAAAGGACGCTCCTTTTAAAAAGCGTCCTTTTCATATTGTAGTCCTAAATATTAGTTATTGGGAGTACCGTCTGCCTTGTGAACATTCACTTCGAGAGCTTCTTTCTTCAAGACACCCCATTTATGAGCAACTTCAACAGAGATATACATCTTATAATCAACATTAACCGGAGTACCTTCATTGTTGAAGTATGCCAAGTGGGTAGGATCTGAAACTACCTCTTGAGCATTTGCTTTATCAACCACACCACCATTTTCAGTAGCTTCCATCTGTTTCAGTGATGCCTTGGTTGGTAACTTACCGTCTTTCACACCTTCAGTATGTTTGTAAGTGTTAGTTGCTGGATCATATGACAAGCTGGTAGTTACTTTATCTGTTAAGAACTTAACATTGTGAACACCGTAGAAATCATACAATTCATGTGCATATTCACCGTCCTTAACTTCCGTAAGGTCTTGAGCTGCAACTTTATTTCCATTCCAGTCTGTAAAGTTGAATCCGTTTGCTACATTCAAGAAGCTACCATCGATTTCTGCATCAACAAAGTTACCGTTAATGCTACCGTCAATAGTCAAAGGATCAATGAAGAATACTTCAAATTTCTGAACAGGAATTATATTAAACTCATTGTATTCAACAACCAAGTTTACAGGAACAGATTTACCAACCAATGCCTGAGCTGCAGGTGTACCATTCAGTTTGTCTAATTCGTGTAAACGAACGTGGCTTTCGCATTCATCCGTTCCAGAACCCAGTGTTTCATTGAAGTCCCATGGCAAGTATTGAGTATTTGACAACTCTCCAGCACCCATCTTGTTTTCGATAGTTGCAGCTAAAGTTTCCTTATTTTCCTGGACGTATTCGAAGTTATTCCATGTAGCAGGTGCAGTACCCTTCCATAATGAAATACCATCTTGGCTTACATGATATCCAGCCAAATAATCATAGTCATTGAAACGAGCCTCATCAAATACAAATCTTACTTTAGCACAAGAACGGATATTCTTAATAAACTGAGCCAAATTTTCAGGTTTAGCACTTGTAGGTTGGTAGATATATCCGTTGACAAGGTCTGCGGAAATATGGCTGTAATCTTTCAATGCACAAGCAGCTCCATTATACTCATGTTCATGATCAGGTGTAACTGATCCATTATTCCAACCATTGTTATTAGTTGTGAATACAAGCGGATTTACGTTGAATATACCTTCACCTGTACCATTTTTCCAGTATGTTCCTTGGTAAGCAAATTCTTGTTTCGGAGCAACTATTTCCTGAGTAAAGTGCTGAGTGATATTACCTACAGTACCTACAGCATCTACATATTCAATTTCGATATCAAATGTAGAAGAGTAGTTACCATTTCCATTATCCTTAAGGGCACCTACAGTTGCAGGGTTCATAGCCCATACCAGATTGTATGAAGTATTGTCTTGTGCGTCTTCCAAGAAACCGAACAACAAATCTACGTCATTCTTCAATGCTTCTGCTCCATCCTTTTCTTGTTGTTTGCTACCTTCATTCCAATCGGCAGCAGCATCTGTAGAAACAGTGAATTTACTTAAATCCATTGCTTGACCATCTTTCATCAGACTCTTCACTTTTAAAGTCTTGAATACATTGTGGAACTCAGTCTTACTCATACTTTGTCCACCATTGAATTGAACTTGATGGTAGATAGCTTCATTCATATCCTGAGAGAACAATTGCTGGAACATATCCTTGCAACTGATAATGTCTTCAGTGAAATTGAACGGTTTTAATGTCTGTTCTTCAGCTTTGTCAATCCAACGCACTTTAATGTAACGTTGTGCAATCAGTGCATTACCATTCTTTGTATCGATTAATGATACACGTACAATGGGTTCGCGACCGATAGAAGCTCTTGAGAACTCGTTATCTGCCAAATCCACATCATAAACTTCCGATTTCAGCATATTGCCTTTTAATATTTTAGCAAATGCCTGTTCGTCAGTCTTGCGGTCACCCTGTAGATATTCAGCCTGAGCAAGAGCAAAACGGAATTCTAATCCATAATCTGCATAATTTTCCAGTTCTCTGTGTTCTGCATGTTTGTTAGCTTCAGTAGTAGTACAAACAGTAACCAATTTATTTAAGTCAAGCGGTTCATTATATGCCTGCTCAACATCCACCAACTGATTATTGGTTGAGCCATACAGACAAATAGAATCATGATAATGAACATAAATATCTTTGTTGTCTGCATCTTTCTGAATCTCATCTGCAAATTCGCCATCAATCTGTTTTGTAAAATCAGTCTTAGAGTTAGCCAAATAAGGGATAGCCACAATTTCCTCTATACGAGAATATTCAGAATTTACATATACTCCCTCAATTTTTCCTGCTTCTTTGTCAGCTTTCTCTGTTTCTGTGTAATTAGCTTCAGTAACAGGAACTTTCAAAGACGCCATATAGAATGTTTCTGTGTTGCCTACCTTGTCTGTAGTAATCTGTTTGCCTAAGAAATCTTCACTTTTTTTGAATGTAACAGTCAATACTCCGTCCTTAATTTCCTTGCTTGTCGGTACAATCGGGCTGTTTGATGTTACATCAGCAGATCTTTGTGTGTTTTTTGATGTGATACAATCAAATGATGGCAGCTCAATATCTTCGGTACGCACTCCCATGCTTGGACTTACATGGAAATAAGCTTCATTCTTTTCTGTAGAAATATAGCGTGCTTCACCAACAGGTTCATGGTCTAAAACAGGACGATTGGTATGATTACCAGGGTTCAATTCATGTTTCTCCATTGCCTTATATCTCTGAGGAGTATACTGTAGAGTAGTCAAAGTAATAGCGGCAATACCATTGATATGTTCTGTTGGAATTAAAGCAAGACTAGTCAAACGATGACCTATAATCTGCATGACTTCGGCACTCAATTTATCTACCTTCTCGTTTAAAGCCTGCAAGCTTTCTGAAGTAATGAAGTCACCTGTTAACTCTTCTTTCAAAGCTGCGATTTTTTTGTCTACACTTTCTAAAGAAGCAAGCTTGCTAATTTGTGCTTGAAGTTCTTTCTTCAAGTTCTCAAGGTCTGTCGAAGTAACCTCACCGCTACCACTGCCTCCTTCTTCGGCTTTTTTCAAAGCTTCTTCTGCTTTAGCTTTTGCTTCCTCTGCTATTTTTTTTGCATCAGCCACAGCAGTTTCCATTGTGGAAAGTTTTTGAGTCATTTCCTCAAGTGAAGCCTTTTTATTCAGTTCTTCTTGTAAATCCTTGATGTCATCATCATAGTCTTTACAAGACACGAACGTTCCTGTAGATGAAGCCATCAAAACTCCGAACAGGACTGCACTTAAAAATTTTTTGTTCATAATAGAAAAACTTTAAATTTATAAATTTAAAAAAATAAAGAATAATAAAAATTCATTTGTAAAACCTCACCTTCTTAAAACCGTTACTTTATAGGTAATAAAATCTCGTTAAATCCGTTAACATTCAAGGAATAATGGCCGTAGGAGGGCTATTTGGTGGGAGATGAGAAAATGTATCAGTATGAATATGTGAGAGAAAAAAGTAGTTCCTAAAAGGAGACATAGAAAAAGGAGAAAAGAATATTTTAAAGAAGATAAGAAAACTGAAACAGGGCGTAATGCGTTGATTATTATATTTTTATAAAAGCCATAACCTTTTCTGTAAAGTCAAATCTTTCCCTTCCTCAAAGCACTCCTTGAAGAATCTAAATATTATGTGACAATACTAAGCTATATTATAAAGAGGAATTACACCTTTTATACTAAATATCCGCCACTTTTTACAAAAGAAATTACTATCCGATTAGCTTCATCTATCTTCTTATTACTAAAAGGCTTCAGATAAGTTTCTGTAACTGCAATGGACGAATGTCCCATTGCTTCCGAGATGATTCCGGGATGAATTTCACAGTGATAAGCCATTGTAGCCCAGGTATGTCGGGCAGCATAAGTGCTGAGAGCAGACTTCATTCCAATAGATTGTTTTAGAGTGGACAAGCGTCGGTTAAAGCCTCTCAAAGCAGACTGGTATTCCCGGTATGCAGCCTCTGAACCTTCCTCACTCTGTAGAATAGGAAACAGATAAGGTGAATCCATATTCCTATCAGCTACCAGACGCACCAACTGCATTACCTCAGGGGTAAGCATCACCGTCAAAGCCCGTCCTGTTTTACGACGACGGTAAGACAATACATTGCCCTGCAGATCTCTCTTGTGCAGGTAGGCAAGGTCGACAAACGGAATGCCACGCAGCATAAACATAAGAACGAAGAATACCTTTGTCTGCTGATTCTGAGATAAATAATTTGTCTCTTGTATGCTCATTTCCGTTTGACGAACCAGGTAACTAATATCCGATGTTTCCAATGATTTCTTTCTATCTGCACGCGTACCCGTATAAACGTGTTCAAACAGTCTTGGTATATACCGGGCGCATTTCATATCAACAGCTCTGTGGTAGACAGAGCGTATTGTTTTTATGTAGGTAGAAACCGTATTCCAACTACAGTTCCGCTGCCTCAGATGGTTCTCAAACCGCTTCAGTATTGCGGAATTTAATTTACGTAAGGGCAGTTCTTGATTGTTTACAAATGCAGAAAAGGCATTTGACGTAGCCTGATAGATATGCGCAGTTCCCCATCGGCTGTTTTCGCGAAGTTCCTCAATTATTATTGAGAACATCTTCTGTAAAGTAACTTCATTTCTATTCATTCCTAAATAATTTATATAATTTCACCGTGCAATATATATAAAATGAACATGAATATGAAATTACACTCTTTAATAGAAAAGCCACAAAAAAAGGTTTGTGTGGGGAAAAGTAAAAAGAGTCGATATTCATAAAATATCGACTCTTTCTATATTAAGTTATTCTGAACATGTTACGGACAATCTCCGTCGGAGGGCAATCAGAACATTTTTTCGTGCAAAGTCATTTATATTCCTAAAAGTAGTTTTTTGCTTCAACTTATCAAACCCTAAGATGGGGATCAATTTTGCGATACATTCATCTGCAAATGAATTGGAAACAACATTCACTCCTTCAAAGTCTAAAATCACGCACTCAGAGGATTCGATAGTTGCTATCAAATCCTGACGGGCCTTTTCACCCAATACCCGAGTTCCAAGGTTTTCACCGAATGATCTAAATTTGAATACTGTCGTTTTCATATTGCAAAGATAGTATTTATTTAATATGTAACAAACTAAGCAAAGCTAAAAAAGTTCACCATAAATCATCCAAACTATGCTCTTGACCAAACATGTCATTATATTGATCTGCGCAATCCGTTCTATAATCTACTACTTTATCCGGGTCTATACAGATGTCAGAGCGTAATTTAAGAAAGATGACAGTACCCTGCCAATAAGGACTATCTTTCACTTTTTTGCCTTCTTTTCCCCAATGCAATTTCTTCCCACCCGAGTATATGACAAGTTCGCTTTCACAATCCTTTATCAAATTAGCGGTGGAATATAATCCGAACCCCATACCTTTACCATTGGTTACTTTATCATTGATACACTCCGATATGGCTTCTTCTTCCGTGTAGCTCTTAAAGCGATCATCCTTGGGAGCTGTCGTCAATGATTTATGAATGCCAATACCCGTATCACATATCATAATGCGTATCGTTGATTCTGCTTTATAATAATGAGCAACCACCCATCCGTGGCCTTCTTCCGAATGATTCAATACATTATCCAATAATTCATAAAAGCAGTAGCCAAGCCCTTGTAATACTGTCAGTTCAATGCTCGGAAAAGAATCCAGTATCTTAATTATAGAATCATATATTTCAGAAATTGTATCTTTGTCAAACCTGCTTATCTCAATACATTTTCCTGCCGAATCCTTTCTCTTTATCTCCTCCGCAAAATCGACATTCAAATTTGTAAAAAAGTCCATTCTACTTATGTAAGTAACCTTTAGAGGATTATAAAGTATATTTCCCGAAGGTTTGATTTCAAAACGATCTAAATATCTTAATGCGGAAACTATCAACAGCAAATAATCCGGATATACATCATGGGCACCATCCGTATTTGTCAAATCCAAGATTAGATGTACACAATCTCCTTTTCCTGCCTGAAATAAGGGAGACAAGGTAGTGATTACATCTTCATGAGACAGACACTCGCTTATTTTTAAGTTTATATCTATATTTCTTGCCATAATCTGCAATAGTAGGAATTGTGATAGCAAAGATACACTATACGTTTGAAATAAGAAACGATTGTTCCTCTATTCTATTTCATTATAAACGAATATGTATCCACATCCATATAAAAAGAGTGAATCTGTCTCCCACTGGGGACAGCCTCACACAACAACATTTTACTTTTCACGATGGTGAAAAAAAGGACTATTCTTCGCAGAGTAGTTGTTTTTTAATAAGAAGTGTGCCCCGAAGGGCACACTTTATCCAAATTGCCAGGAAGAAATTAGATCATTTTTTAACCGGAATTACAATCTTAATATATCCAGTTACGTAACCCAACACTTCCTTTCTAGGTACACGTAAATTAGTTACCCATGGTATTAATTACCTTGCAATCAACATAAGAACGGATAGTACCCCAATCGTAAGTAACATCAATAGGAATTCTAACATTGAATTCTTTCACATTGTTACCATTATTCTCATATTTGATTTGTCCGAGTGCAGCAACAATTGCATTGTAAGTTGCTACTGTACCGGATGAAGCTGCATTGTAAGCAGAAAGATTAAATGTCTTATTACCAACTTGAGAGAAGTTTACTTGTGTAGTTACACCACTTAACTTGTCCTTGCTGATATCATGGCCGTTCATATCAGTGGTAATTTCGCTGATCTTAACGTCAACACCCTGTACTCCATAATAAGCGAACAACCAAACATTCTTGTAATCGGAAGTTACAAAGTAAACATCACGCCAATCTCTAAAGCTTAACAGATCTGCAATCTTCACTACAGAACCATTTGCTTCTGCATCAGTGAATTGTTTACCAGAAACAGGATCTGCATCAATAGGACGCAAGAAGCGAGCATTCATTTTCCAGTTACCAAGAACAATATCACAATTATTGAACGCCTTAATACCAATCTTGGCGTAGTTAGACTCAGAGTTCTTGTATTTCTTGTCATGGCTAATAGCATTCAAGAATAATTTTGAAGTTGTATTATTGCTATAAGTCAATTCACCATTACTTTGTACAAGTGGGAGATAATTCTGACTGATAGTAGCAACATCTACACCATTTACAACTAAAACATTCTGAGTACCACCATTGCTTCTAGATTGTAATTTGAACTTCGCTCCATTAATAGTCAGTTCACGAGCTGCAGCAGGAACGATTGGTTCGTCGAAGTAATAGATGTACTGGATATAGTCACCATTTTCATTAGCCCAATTACCCTTAAAGAGATCATTGGTATTATTAGTCAAATCAAACTTAATAGCATTAAAATGAAGTAGGCTATTTACCTCGAAAGCATTATCAAGGTCAACAATATAATTTAATGAATTACCATTATCCTTAGGATAAGGAACATTCAAACGTTGATAAGTACTAGTCTCCTTATTGAAAGCATCAGTATTGTTATCTGAATACCAGTATTCAGCAATCTTCTTTTCAATATTAGCCTGAGGTTTAACAACTTGCAGTGTCAACGGAACATAGATACTTGGCAGGCCACCTTCTTCATTCAAATCAGCAGTTGGCTTGTAACGTAAGTATACAGTTACTTGATGATTATCATTGGCTGCAAGAATATTATTTCGTTGAGCTAAATCAAGACCCCAGTGAATTTCATCATTGGCTACGCCTTGAATATTACCATACTCTTCAAGATATCCATAATAGAAGTTGCTCTTGCCGTATTTTGTCAATTCATCCATACGAACGAACTCATCGTCTTCTTTTACATATACATTAGCATAGTAGTCATTTGTATATCCATCCCAGCCAGGAACATTACTTGCATAAGTTCTATCAAGTGTATATTGCTTTTCGAATTCAGCCTTAGAAGCAACAGCTGCTAATTCAAGTAACTGATTTGACATTTGTGCCCATGTCAATTTTTTAGTCGTGAAATTACAAATATATGCAGCTTGTCCCATATCAAATGGATCAGCAACAATAGGATTAACAGTCTTAGCAATCAGAATCTTCACAAATCCACCTAATACTACTTTCTTGGTGGTTTTATCAATAACTTCAACTCTTACAACGGGCTTCTTGCCAACAGCAGAGATACCAGTAGTTCCATCAGAAGCGATAGAATTACCATTGCTATCAACATAGCGCGGTTCAAAATGACCACAGTTGATTCATTTACATTACCATACTTGTGAAC
>ERZ835051.2921-NODE-2921-length-14306-cov-2.646481_pt1 | contig 14306 bp, 12 predicted proteins | sample MGYA00519575_ERZ835051 | MGnify/ENA primary metagenome ERZ835051 (study PRJEB31850, sample SAMEA3708769) | human gut metagenome | biome: human gut; feature: human-associated habitat; material: faeces | place: China | collected 2014 ... | reverse complement strand
GTCTATGCCAATTCCCGATTTCCCATGATATAGTGAGTCTTTTACTTCATCCAGATTCTTGCCGATGCAAGAGTAAATCCCCATTCCCGTGATAACAACTCTTTTCATTATTTTGTCTATTCTATGCTTTTATTTTAAGTATATAGTCCTCCGTTGATGGAAATCACTTCTCCTGTGATGTAGGATGAGGCTGGAGATGCCAGGAAACCGACCAGGTCGGCAACCTCTTCCGGAGTGCCGAAACGTCCCGCGGGAATATGTTTCTTCCATTCGTTCTCATCAATTCCTTCCGTCATATCCGTACGGATGAATCCCGGAGCTACTGCATTGACTGTTACTTTCTTCTTGGCAACTTCCTGTGCCAGTGCTTTGGTAGCAGCTATTACGCCACCTTTGGCTGCGGAGTAATTGGCTTGGCCGGGCATTCCCTGAATGCCCGACAATGACACGATATTTACGATACGTCCATAACGTTTGACCAGCATATTCTTCAATAAAGGCTGTGTCACGTTGAAGAATCCGTTCAGGCTGATATCGAGCACTTTGCTCCATTCTTCTCCTGTCATCCAGAGCATCAGGTTGTCTTTGCGTATACCTGCATTGTTTATCAGTACCTCGATATATTCGTCGGGGTGTTGGGAAGCCCAGTTGCCCAAAGCAAGGGTGATAGCGGCAGGATCGGTCACATCGAACTTCATCAACTCGCCATTACTTCCTTTTTCCTGTACTAACCGCAACGTTTTCTCCGCTTCTGCGTCGTTATTCTGATAATTTATCAGTATAAAGTAGCCCATTTCCGCCAGTTTACAACTGACAGCACGGCCGATACCTCGGCTTCCTCCGGTTACTAATGCATATTTCATTTCTTCTTCTCTCCGCATTTTTTTAAAAGCTCATCTCCCAATGCACGACGTATCATTTTACGCATCGCATCGTCTAAGGCGGAAAAACCTGTAAATATAGAAGCATTTCCTTGATAGCGTTTGGACTTCCATAGTGATTGGCCTTTCAAGTTGCATACTTCTGTAATGACACGTATGCGTGCACCGTCGGAAGCCATACTCAAAAGATTCACTCCTTTTTTCTCAACAGATACTTTTAAAATGAAATCAGCCGACTCTTTCTTCTCTACCAAAGTCCAACGGTTCCACTCTTCTCCTTTGAGAGCAGTATTGATGGCGTTTTGGGCTTCCGGAATGTTCTTCTTTACATCTATAAATTCAACGTAAGCTTTATTCCCTTCCGCTATCAATTCTTTGAGGGTTTTCTCTTGTGCGTTGATAAGATACGCCAAATTGAGCAGGATAATGGTGAAGATGGTTCTTTTCATAATGTGTTTATTTTATTTTTGAGATAAGTGATCATTTGTTCTATCTCTTTATACTTAGGTGTGTCTTCTGTAAATGCAGGGAAGAAACTACGTATTTCTTCGTAAACCTGCCGACTTTTAGAACTAAGTTTCTCTTGTATTCTCAAGTAGTCGATAGCTTGTACAATGCCCATGAACTGGATAGCCATTACCTGATATGAATTTTCGATGACCGTCTTTGCCAACAGGGCGGAGTTGGTTCCCATGCTGACAATGTCCTGATTGTCGTTGTTGTTGGGAATACTGTGTACATACATCGGATTCGATAATGTCTGACATTCAGCTGTAGTGGATGTCGCGGTAAATTGTGAAGCCTGCAGACCGTAGTTCAGGCCGAGCACTCCCAAATTGACAAACGGAGGCAGTATGCCGTTGATACGGTCGTGGAACAGATAGTTGAGTTGCCGCTCGCTAAGCATGGTCAGTTTGGTTACGGCAATTTTTAGTTTATCCATCTCGAAGGAGACGTAATCTCCGTGGAAGTTGCCCCCGTGATAGATATTCTGCGTGTCCGGATCGATAATCGGATTGTCGCAGGCGGAATTTATTTCGTTAATAAGTACTTCTTCCGCATTTTTCAGCTCGTCATAAATGGGACCGAGTATTTGCGGAACACATCGTAAGGAATAATAGGGCTGTACTTTGTGTTCGAAAATTTTCTCTTTATGTATCTGGTTGTATAGCTCGTTTTCTCTTTGAAGTACGCATTGGCTGTCTGACACCCATTCTCTCATCATAGCAGCTATCTCTTGTTGACCTCTATGATGTTTGGCTCCGTTCAAGGCTTGCGCCATAAAATCATCGTAAGAGGCCGCAATTTCATTCATCATGACAGAGGCGACTACCGACCAATGAAGCAGCTTTTGTGCATAAATCAGATTGACAATACCGATTCCCGTCATCACGGAAGTGCCGTTGGTTACGGACAGGCCTTCACGAATATGCATGGAGAAAGGCTTCAACTCATTTTCTTGGAGTACAGTGGCAGTGTCACACAGCTGGCCTTGATAGAAAACTTCTCCCTCGCCTATGAGAGTTAATGCGATGTGAGCTAGCTGTACGAGGTCACCGCTGGCACCTACGCTTCCGTGTTCGGGGATGAAAGGATAAATCCCGCGGTTGATAAACTCGCAGAGAAGTAACACTAATTCCTTGTGTACACCCGACTTTCCTTGCAAGAAGGTATATAGGCGGGCAATCATGGCCGCTTTTACATAAAGCTTGGGAAGCGGCTTACCGGCACCGGTAGAATGACTTCGGATAATATTGTACTGGAGATCAATCAAAGATTGGTCTTCTATTCTATATTGTGCCATCGGCCCAAAGCCCGTATTGATCCCGTAAATGATTTTATCGTTGGAGAAAGATTGTAGGAAGTTGAAACTTTCTTCTACTTTCTGAACGCATTCTTCAGAGAGTTCTAATTTTTCATCTTCAAATAATACTTTATAAAGAGCGGCTAAATTTGTACTGTTGTCAGCTATCATTTTCTGTACTAGATATATTATACCTTACTAATGAGATGCAAAAATAGCTAATTTCTATTATATAGGGATAGGAATTAAAATAAAACTTTTTCCTGCAAATCGGTTTTGTTTGTTTTCGTCCTTATTAATGGAGCGTCTATTCCTTTCGTAAATCCCGTCTCTCATACTTGCATATCGCCTCTATCCACTCTTTTGTCAAGGGGATGGATTCATGCTTTTCGAGGTCGAAAGTCACCATGACGGACTTGCAGATACATTTTATTTCATTCGTTGTGGTGTCAATGACCCGTTGGATGAGATGAAAGCTTTTGGTTCCAATTTCAGAAACGGCGGTTTGTACGGCAATATGATCGGATGCGAAAATCTGCTTTACAAAATTGGCTTCGATATGAACGACCACTATACCGATCTTTTCCCAGTCCACTCCCGGACATACGGAGGCGAAATATTCAGTCTTCCCTAAGTCATAGAAAGAAAAGTAGACAGTGTTGTTGACGTGACCGAATTTATCTACGTCGTTGAAGCGCAACTGGATAGGCAGTGCATGATGAAATACGATTTCTTCCATTGTTTTCCCTTAATCTTTTTTATTTCGACGCAAAAGTACTACTTTTGCGTGTTATTCTCAACAGAAATAGTTCAAGAAATGATAGAAGATATTAAAAAAGCCTGTCAGGTGATGAATGAAGGAGGTGTCATCCTTTATCCTACCGATACTGTATGGGGCATAGGCTGCGACGCTACTAACGAAGAGGCTGTACACCGGGTGTATGAGATAAAAAAACGTGCCGATAGCAAGGCTATGCTGGTACTGGTAGACTCTCCTGTGAAGGTGGATTTTTATGTACAGGATGTCCCCGATGTGGCATGGGACCTGATAGAAGTAGCCGATAAACCATTGACTATTATTTATTCCGGTGCACGGAATTTGGCTCCGAACCTGCTGGCGGAAGATGGCAGCGTGGGTATCCGGGTGACCAATGAAGAATTCTCCAGACGACTTTGTCTGCAATTTCGTAAAGCCATTGTTTCCACTTCTGCCAATATCAGCGGACAGCCGGGAGCGGCCAACTTTACTGAGATCAGCGAAGAAGTCAAGTCGGCAGTGGACTATATAGTCGGCTTCCGACAGGATGATATGAGCCGTCCCAAGCCCTCAAGTATTATAAAGTTAGATAAAGGCGGAGTGATCAAGATAATTCGTGAATAGATGAAAAGAGAGGAGAGACAGAGTTTACTACAGCGTTGCATCAAATGGCGGGAAGCTAATATTAAGGAAAAGCAGTTTATCCTGATATTGAGCTTTCTGGTCGGGATCTTCACTGCGATTGCCGCTTTATTTTTGAAGTTCCTTATTCATCAGATACAGAATTTTCTGACAAACAACTTTAATGCGACATCGGCCAACTATTTGTATTTGGTATATCCGGTGATCGGTATTTTCCTGGCGGGATGGTTTGTGCGTAATATCGTGAAGGATGACATCAGTCATGGTGTTACCAAGATCCTGTATGCGATTTCGCGTCGTCAGGGGCGTATCAAACGACATAATATCTGGTCGTCTACAATTGCCAGTGCCATCACGATCGGCTTCGGTGGATCGGTTGGAGCGGAGGCACCGATTGTGCTGACGGGTTCGGCCATCGGCTCCAATCTGGGAAGTGTTTTCAAGATGGAACACCGCACGCTGATGCTGCTCGTCGGCTGTGGCGCGGCAGGGGCGATTGCGGGAATCTTTAAGGCCCCGATTGCCGGACTGGTATTTACGCTGGAAGTGCTGATGATCGACCTTACGATGTCTTCTCTACTTCCTTTGCTGATTTCCGCCGTGACTGCGGCAACTGTTTCCTATATCACAACCGGAACGGAGGCTATGTTCAAGTTCAACCTCGACCAGGCTTTCGAACTGGAACGTATCCCTTACGTGATCTTGCTGGGAATCTTCTGCGGACTGATTTCTCTCTACTTCACACGGGCGATGAACTCCATAGAAGGGGTATTCGGAAAACTCAAGAACCCTTATCAGAAACTTGCTTTTGGCGGTGTGATGCTGAGTGTGCTGATTTTCCTTTTTCCTCCGCTCTACGGTGAAGGCTATGATACAATCGAACTTCTGCTGAACGGAACTTCGGCAGCGGAATGGGACACGGTTATGAACAACTCTATGTTCTACGGCTATGGTAATCTGTTGCAGGTTTATCTGATGCTGATTATCTTGCTGAAAGTGTTTGCTTCCAGTGCGACGAACGGTGGCGGCGGGTGTGGTGGTATTTTCGCTCCTTCGCTTTATCTGGGGTGTATTGCCGGATTCGTGTTTTCTCATTTCAGCAATGACTTTGCCTTTTCCGCCTATCTGCCCGAAAAGAATTTCGCCTTGATGGGAATGGCGGGTGTCATGAGTGGGGTTATGCACGCTCCGTTGACAGGAGTGTTCCTGATAGCCGAGCTGACCGGAGGTTACGATTTGTTCCTGCCGTTGATGATTGTGTCTGTCAGTTCTTATTTAACGATTATAGCTTTCGAGCCTCATAGTATTTACTCCATGCGTCTTGCCAAGCGCGGTCAACTCCTCACACATCATAAGGATAAGGCAGTGCTGACCTTGATGAAGATGGAGAATGTGGTGGAGAAAGATTTTGTAGCCGTGCATCCGGAAATGGACTTGGGAGAGTTGGTAAAAGCCATTGCCGCTTCCCACCGTAATATGTTTCCGGTGACGGATAAAAAGACCGGCGAATTGTTGGGAATTGTCCTGCTCGACGATATCCGCAACATCATGTTCCGGCAAGAACTTTATCACCGTTTTACTGTTAATAAATTAATGACATCTGCTCCTGCCAAGATATTCGATACGGATGGAATGGAACAAGTGATGCAGACGTTTGATGATACCAAAGCATGGAATCTGCCGGTAGTGGACGAAGAAGGACGATATCAGGGATTTGTCTCCAAATCAAAGATATTTAACTCATACCGCCAAGTACTGGTACATTTTTCTGAAGATTAACCGGCAAGGTGCCGGAGCCAGGTTACTATGCAGATAACTTCTACGAAGATAATAAGAAGATTATGAAGAAAGAAGATTTAAGGATCGTTTATATGGGTACTCCCGATTTTGCGGTGGAGGCCCTGCGTCAGTTGGTAGAGGGTGGTTATAACGTGGTAGGCGTGATAACGATGCCCGATAAACCGGCCGGACGCGGACACAAAATTCAATATTCTCCTGTCAAGCAATATGCACTCGAACAGAACTTGCCGTTGCTGCAACCGGAGAAACTGAAGGATGAGGCTTTTGTGCAGGCACTTCGTGAGTGGAAAGCTGATCTTCAGATTGTGGTTGCTTTTCGTATGTTGCCGGAGGTGGTCTGGAATATGCCGCGGTTGGGTACTTTCAACCTGCACGCTTCGTTGCTTCCTCAGTATCGGGGTGCTGCTCCTATCAATTGGGCGGTTATCAACGGCGATACGGAGACTGGTATCACTACCTTCTTCCTGCAACACGAGATTGATACCGGAAAAGTGATTCAGCAAGTACGTGTCCCCATTGCCGACACGGATAATGTGGAAGTGGTGCACGATAAACTGATGATCCTCGGTGGTAAGCTGGTGCTCGAAACCGTGGATGCGATCTTGAATGACACGGTGAAACCAATTGCTCAGGAAGATATGGCAGTGGTGGGCGAACTACGTCCCGCTCCGAAGATATTTAAGGAGACTTGCCGGATTGACTGGAATTCTCCGGTGAAAAAGGTGTATGATTTCATTCGTGGTCTGTCGCCTTATCCTGCTGCATGGAGTGAGTTGGTCAGTCCGGAAGGAGAAGCGGTGGTGATGAAGATTTTTGAGAGCGAGAAGATTTATGAGGCACATCAGTTGCCTGTCGGAACAGTTATGACGGATGGCAAGAAATATATAAAGGTGGCTGTGCCCGATGGATTTGTTTCTGTCCTCTCTTTGCAGCTTCCCGGCAAGAAACGTCTGAAGACCGATGAATTGCTTCGTGGATTCCGCTTGTCGGATGGATATAAAATGAATTGATAAAATGAACTGACCACGGTCAAGCTAACTTAGAACTTAAAACAATAGAATGATGAAACCGATTATTTCTCCTTCCATTCTTTCTGCCGACTTTGGTTATCTGGCGAGAGATCTTGAAATGATAAACCGCAGCGAAGCGGAGTGGGTGCATATTGATATAATGGATGGAGTATTTGTCCCTAATATTTCATTCGGCTTCCCGGTGTTGAAGTATGTAGCAAAGTTGACGGACAAACCGCTGGATGTACATCTGATGATAGTCAATCCGGAGAAGTTTATCCCCGAAGTGAAAGCGTTGGGCGCACATACAATGAATGTTCACTATGAGGCTTGTACGCATCTTCATCGGGTGATTCAGCAAATCAAAGAAGCTGGAATGCAGCCGGCAGTGACAATCAATCCGGCAACTCCTGTTGCTCTATTGCAGGATATCATTCAGGATGTGTATATGGTACTTATCATGAGTGTGAATCCGGGTTTTGGCGGGCAGAAGTTCATTGAGCATTCTGTAGAGAAAGTCCGTGAATTGCGTGCTTTAATAGAACGGACCGGTTCAAAAGCATTGATCGAAGTGGATGGTGGTGTGAATTTGGAAACGGGTGCCCGACTGGTGGAAGCAGGGGCGGATGTGCTGGTAGCCGGCAATGCTGTTTTCGGAGCACCGGACCCGGAAGAGATGATCCGCCAGCTACATGAGCTTTAATCACATACGATCTATATACGATACTTCCGATTTAAATTGAACACTAATTTTATCCATCAGTATCCTTATATACGCCTGATTATCCCGTGGATAGCAGGCGTTTTTTGTGGCGATTGGTTGTTCGACGAATCGATGAAACTGCTATGGAGTATTCTTATCTTTTGCCTCTTTGCAGGACTATCCTTTGCCCTTTATTTTCTAAAACGCCACTCCCTTCGGTGGTGTTTTGGAATATCTGTCTTTGCGCTTTGTTTCGCAGGTGGGTGGCTAGGCATCACTTGGCAATTAAAACAAACCGTATATGACTTTCCGGAAAAGGAAACTGTCTATCGGGCGAGATTAACGGATACTCCGGAGGCAAAGGAACGGACGTTGCTCTGTAGGGTATTGCTTGAAGAACTACGAGATTCATCAGGTGTGTGTCCGATAGGGCGAAAGGCTATTCTTTATCTGCAGAAAGATTCATTGGGCGCTTTATTGAAGCTGGGGGATAAACAACTAAAGATGGGAGATGAACTGCTGGTATCTGCCCGCATTGCTTCACCCGTTAACGGAGGAAACTTTGATGAGTTTGACTACGCTCGCTATTTGATGCGTCATGGTATTAGTGGAACGGGGTATGTGGTATCTGGAAAATGGGCATTAGGGTCGTCATCGTCTTTTGCTCATTCTGCTGCCTCCTCTGATCCTTCTTCCCAGGCTTCTCCTTTTGCTGCTTCTCGGTCTTCCGATTCTCTACATTCCATCAGGTATACTGCGATGTTTTATCGGGAAAAGGTGATGAACCTTTATCGGAAGCTGGGATTTGAAGGAGATGAACTGGCTGTGCTTTCAGCGTTGACCGTGGGTGAGAAGACCGATTTAAGTGACTCTATCCGTGAAAGTTATTCAGTATCCGGTGCCAGTCATGTCTTGGCTCTATCCGGCCTGCATATAGGGCTTTTGTATGCTTTGCTTTTCCTCCTTTTGAAACCTCTAACAAGGAAGTGGCAGGCAGGGCGATATTTCCGTTCCGTTCTGCTCCTTGTTTTATTATGGTCTTTTGCCTTTTTTACCGGTCTGTCGCCGTCTGTAGTCCGTTCGGTAAGTATGTTCTCGGTTTTGGCAATAGCGGAACTGTTCGGTCGCCAATCATTGACTCTGAATACACTGGCTGCTACCGCATGGGTAATGTTGCTTGTCAATCCGGCTTGGTTGTTCGATGTTGGTTTTCAATTATCTTTTCTCGCTGTACTTTCTATTTTGATGATTCAGAAACCGGTCTGTCAGTTGTTGCCAGTGAAGAGCAGGATAGGCAAATCTGTTTGGGGATTGATGAGTGTATCGATAGCTGCGCAAATAGGAACCGCTCCGCTTGTAATGCTATATTTCTCCCGTTTCTCCACTCATTTTCTGCTGACTAATTTAGTCGTCATACCTTTGGTAACTGTAACTTTGTATGCTGCCGTTCTTATGCTTCTTCTGACTCCGCTGCCTGCCGTTCAGTTTGTTATGGCGGAAGTAGTCCGATTCCTGTTGAAAGTGCTGAATGATTTTGTCCGGTGGGTTGAGCAACTTCCTAATGCTTCCTTGGATGGTATCTGGCTTTATCGGTTGGAGGTGTTGGGCATCTACATATTCTTGCTGCTTTTCCTTTATTATTCGAAGACCCGAAGGTTCAGGAATCTTGTTGTTTGCCTTTCCTGCCTGTTGTGTTTGGGCATTTATCACACGGTCATGCGCTGGTATGACCGTCCTTGTCCGAGCCTTGTATTTTACAATGTCCGTGGTTGTCCGGCGATTCATTGTATTGCTGAGGATGGGACTTCTTGGCTGAACTATGCCGATACCCTTTCTGATAAGCGCCGTTTGCAGGCTGTAGCGGCTAATTATTGGAGACGTCATCAACTTCTGCCTCCAATAGAAGTAACGGCTGATTGTCAGAACGTTGACTTCTGTCGTCATCAGCAGATTGTATTTTATCATGGCTGCCGTATTTGTATGGTGACCGACAATCGATGGCGGAACAAATCTGCCGCTTCGCCGTTATTTATTAATTATATGTACTTATGCAAAGGCTATAACGGTCGTCTGGAAGAACTTACCGGACTCTTTTCTCCATCTTGTATCCTGTTGGATGCTTCCCTTTCCGATGATCGCAAACAGCTCTTCCGGAAGGAATGTGAGAGACTGCATCTGCATTTTATCACTCTGTCTGAAGAAGGTTCTGTGCGGTTTTTGCTCTAAGTACGAAGAATTATCGTACATTTGCAACTCGAAAAAGAATATGGTATGTTGACTAAAGTAATAGAACAGGCAAAAATCGACCGCTTTACCAAGTGGTTTGAGCGCGCTGACAAAATAGTAATCGTTTCTCATGTGTCGCCCGACGGCGATGCTATCGGCTCTTCACTGGGGCTTTATCACTTCCTGAATTCACAGGAGAAGACAGTAAATGTAATTGTTCCTAACGCTTTCCCCGATTTCCTCCGCTGGATGCCGGGCAGCAAGGATATCCTTTTGTATGACCGCTATAAGGACTTTGCGGACAAATTGATTGCCGAAGCTGATGTGATCTGCTGTTTGGACTTTAATGCCTTGAAGCGTATTGATGAGATGGCGGATGCCGTGGCAGCTTCTCCGGCACGCAAAGTGATGATCGACCACCATCTTTATCCTGAAGAATTCTGTAAGATCACCATGTCTTATCCTAAAATATCTTCTACTTCCGAACTGATATTCCGTCTGATTTGTCGTATGGGCTACTTCAGTGATATTTCAAAGGAAGGAGCAGAATGTATCTATACCGGTATGATGACGGATACAGGTGGCTTTACCTACAATTCCAACAATCGCGAGATTTATTTTATCATCAGCGAACTCCTTTCCAAAGGGATTGATAAAGATGATATCTACCGTAAAGTATACAATACATATTCAGAGAGCCGCCTGCGTCTGATGGGGTATGTGTTGTCAAATATGGTGGTTTACTCAGATTACAATGCCGCATTGATATCGCTGACAAAGGAAGAACAAAGTAAGTTTGACTATATAAAAGGTGACAGCGAAGGGTTTGTGAATATTCCCCTTACCATTAAGAACGTATGTTTCTCCTGTTTCTTGCGGGAAGATACGGAAAAGCCAATGATTAAGATTTCGCTCCGTTCGGTCGGTACTTTCCCATGCAATCAGCTTGCAGCCGAATTCTTTAACGGAGGCGGTCATCTGAATGCTTCGGGCGGTGAATTTTTCGGAACGATAGAGGAGGCGAAAGCCGTTTTCGAACAGGCACTGGAGAAATATAAACCTTTGTTGACAGCCAAAAGCTAAGAATGGAAGGTTAAAAGTAGACAGAGAAAGGTTAAAAGTTACCAACTTTCAACTTTCTCCTTTCATCTTTCAATGAATTTGAGATACATTTGTGCAGAATATAGCTAAATAACAGATAATGAAGAAACTTGTATTTTTATTTCTCTCTTTGTTGGCAGCCGGAGGTATATTCCAGGCGTGCGACGATTCAAAGACTTATGCTGAAATGTTGGAGGACGAAAAGAATGCGGTGAATAAATTCATCAAAGATAAAGGAATCCGGATCATTTCACAGGACGAATTTGAGAAGAATGATACTGTCACCAATTTGGACCGGAATGAATACGTTGCCCTCTCCGATGGTGTATATATGCAGATTGTAGATCGTGGAAGTGCTGAGAACAAAACGGATACTTTCGCTAACAACAATGAAATCTGCGTCCGTTATATCGAAGAAGATATAATGACACGCGACACTACCTGTTTCAATGTTTTCCTCGAAGAGTGGGGAGATGCAAATCAGCTTTACACGAATCCTGCTGTATTCCGTTATGTAGCCGAAGGCAGCTATGTGTACGGTACTTTCATACAAATGGACTATTATTGGGCAAGTTATTATCAATCAACAGCAGTACCTGCAGGCTGGCTGCTTGCACTACCTTTTGTGCGCAACTATGCCCATGTACGTTTGATCGTTCCTTCCAAGGTAGGACATTCATCAGCACAACAATACGTCAATCCATACTATTATGATATTTGGACATTCAGCAAAGCACTGAATTAACCCCCATATAAATCTTAGTTAAAAGACCTATGACTCTAATCAAATCTATCTCTGGAATCCGCGGAACTATTGGCGGAGGAGCGGGTGAGGGACTAAATCCGCTTGACATTGTAAAATTCACCTCGGCTTATGCTACTTTAATCCGTAAGACTTGTACGGTAAAGAGTAACAAGATTGTTGTGGGACGTGACGCCCGCATCTCCGGTGAAATGGTAAAAAACGTAGTTGTCGGCACACTGATGGGAATGGGCTGGGATGTTGTAGACATCGATCTGGCTTCTACCCCGACTACCGAGCTGGCTGTGACGATGGAAGGCGCCTGTGGCGGTATCATCCTGACAGCTTCTCACAACCCCAAACAGTGGAACGCACTGAAACTACTCAATGAACATGGAGAATTCCTGAATGCGGAAGAAGGCAATGAAGTACTTCGTATTGCTGAGGCTGAGGAATTCGACTATGCCGATGTAGACCACTTGGGCTCTTATCGCAAAGACCTGACTTACAATCAAAAACATATTGATAGCGTACTGGCTCTCGACCTGGTAGATGTGGAAGCTATCAAGAAAGCGAATTTCCGTGTAGCTATCGACTGTGTAAACTCTGTAGGAGGTATTATCCTTCCGGAACTTCTGGAACGTCTGGGTGTGAAACATGTAGAGAAACTCTATTGCGAACCTACCGGAAACTTCCAGCACAACCCCGAACCTCTTGAAAAGAACTTGGGTGACATCATGAACCTGATGAAAGGTGGAAAAGCGGATGTTGCATTTGTTGTAGACCCGGATGTTGATCGTTTGGCTATGATCTGCGAGAACGGTGTCATGTACGGTGAAGAATATACATTGGTTACTGTAGCTGATTATGTATTGAAGCATACTCCGGGCAATACGGTTTCTAATTTAAGTTCTACCCGCGCTTTGCGTGATGTGACTCGTAAATATGGTATGGAATACAATGCTTCGGCGGTAGGCGAGGTTAATGTGGTGACTAAGATGAAAGCTACCAATGCCGTTATTGGTGGTGAAGGCAACGGTGGAGTTATTTATCCGGCCAGTCATTACGGACGTGATGCTTTGGTAGGTATCGCCCTTTTCCTCAGTCATTTGGCTCATGAAGGTAAAAAGGTGAGCGAGTTGCGTGCTACTTATCCTCCTTACTTTATTGCCAAGAATCGTGTAGATCTTACTCCGGAAATAGATGTGGATGCTATTTTGGCTAAGGTGAAGGAAATCTATAAGAACGAGGAGATTAATGATATCGACGGTGTGAAGATTGATTTTGCCGACAAATGGGTACACTTGCGTAAGAGTAATACGGAACCGATTATCCGTGTGTATAGCGAGGCATCTACAATGGAAGCTGCCGAAGAAATCGGGCAGAAGATCATGGATGTCATTAACGATTTGGCAAAAAAATAAACTGTATTTAGTTTTAGCTAATACAGTATTTATTGTTGTAATCATAAAGTAATTCAGTTAAACTACACATATTAAAATTAAAGAGGAGGTCAGTGACTTCCTCTTTTTTATATATACCTGTAAGAATCTCTTTAGGAAGTATTAATCTCTTTAGGAAGTATTCTTAGTATACTTTTAAAACGGTTTTTAGTAAAGATAGGTTAGTATATAACGATATGTTTCATTATCGGTTGTGATAACATTTCGCTATTATACTTTGTTCGAAGTGTGTAACGCAATGACTTTCTCTATCTCTCCTTCAAAATTTGGAGTAAACACCTCTTTTCCCAAGTTCTCTTTTATCTCTTCCAAACTCCAGAATCGGCCACCATTTAATTCATCGCTGGGGTGTATTTCTCCGTCGTATATGGTTTTGTGTACGAAGACGAGCTCCCGTTCGCGGGTAGATTCAAAAATATAACTGGTTAACTTTTCCGGCATAAAATCCGTGATACCTAATTCTTCCTGTGTTTCGCGTCTTAGGGCAATATCTACACTTTCTCCCAAGTCGATGTGCCCTCCTACAGAGGTATCCCATTTCCCCGGCTGTATGTCTTTCCAATCCGGACGTTTCTGTAAACATGCAGGTGTATTACCGGATGGAGCAGTTTGCTGCCGTTATGGCATTCGCCACGGGTGGCGGCAGCGATGATGTTTCCTTCTTCGTCTACAACGGGGAACATCTCTTCGTTATTATCGCTTTGCATCTTTATTGTCTTTTAAAAGGTTTGGTTCGCCTTGAATGGCATATGAATGTTTATGGGATCAGCAACGATGAATCTCCGTAACTCAGAAAACGGAAATCGTGACTGAGTGCATAGTCGTATATCGTTCGCCAGTTTCCTTTTACAAATGCTGAAACCAAAAGCAGCAAGGTACTTTGCGGCTGGTGGAAATTGGTTATCATTGCTTTTACTATCTTATAGTCGTATCCGGGGGCGATGATGATCTGTGTACTGGTGTGCAAAGTCTCCATACCGTTGTAATCAAGGTAATCCAGTATTTTCTGAAGCGCCACGACCGGCGGAATCTCATCGTATTTTTCGTAGGGTTGCCATTGGCGTACGTGGAGTTCCTCTTCTGTTGCTTGTGGATTGGCAGCCAGAGTTACTCCGATATGATACAGACTTTCTAAAGTACGTACCGAGGTTGTTCCCACGGCAATGGCACAGGCGTT
>ERZ835051.2913-NODE-2913-length-14326-cov-4.027118_pt1 | contig 14326 bp, 15 predicted proteins | sample MGYA00519575_ERZ835051 | MGnify/ENA primary metagenome ERZ835051 (study PRJEB31850, sample SAMEA3708769) | human gut metagenome | biome: human gut; feature: human-associated habitat; material: faeces | place: China | collected 2014 ... | reverse complement strand
GTGGAGGACGACGGCTTTGAAGGCGACCGCCGCAACGCCCGCATTTGCCGACTGGAAGTGAAGGACGGCACCATTACCGCTCACCGCTATCCGGATCATATATAGGCATAACGCACCGCTGCTTAATACCAAATCTTGTGTACTGTATGCTTCCGGCGTACTAATGTTTACAGTTTGTTCATAAAAATCTCGCATTTGCTTGCATTTTTTTGTTGAAATTTGAGCAGCAAGATGATATACTACTACTATACTTATAAGGAGGGTACTGCCTTGAGTAAAGAAAAGAAGCTTGCTAAGAAAGAAGCGAAGGCGGCCAAGAGAGAAGCAAAGGCTGAAAAGGCACTTGCTAAGGCAAACGCCAAAGCGGAAAAGAAGCATGCAAAGGCTTATGAGAAATTCGTAAAAGAAACTACGAAGAAAAACGAAAAAGGGGAAAAGAAAGCGGCCGCAGGCGGCAAAGCATTTACCGCCATTGCCATTCCGACCATCGATGCTTTCCAGACCAAGGGAGAGATCAAAGCAGAGAAGGCCGGCCAGAAGGCATACGCTAAGTTGGTTAAGAAGATCGACAAGAAGAATGCCAAGCTGGAAAAGAAGTGCGCTAAGAAGGGCAAACCTTTCGTTCCGATCCCCACACCGTCTCAGGACGAGATGGCGGCAAGACCGGAGAACAAGGGCAAGACGATCGTGGCTCTGCTTCCGGATTCCGGAGACAGATATCTGTCCACCTCCCTGTTTGCAAAGAACTAGGAGACCGCTCGAAGAGCAAATGCCGGATCCTTTGGCAGCACGGGTTTTACCTGTGCCGCCGGAGGGTCTGCTTTTGACCGTGAAATGTGTGGAAGGTCTGTTTTTGACTGTGGAAAGTGCGGAGGGTCTGTTTTTGACCGTGGAAAGTGCGGAAGACCTGTTATTGCATGGGAAAAGTGCAGGGCGCCCCGGAAAAACAGGCGCAGAGACAGGAAAACTCTGGACATTTGCCGAAAACATGATATGATATCAAAGTATCACAATGACAATCTATCGTGACAGGTGTCTTGTCACCTGAAAAGCGGATGTATAGAGAACGGAGATAAAAATGGAAGCAGAGAGAGCGAAGCGGATCAAGGAATTGCAGAAAGAGAAGGATGTTGTCATTCTTGCGCATTATTATGTGGACGGTGCCGTGCAGGAGATCGCCGATTATGTGGGCGATTCCTTTTATCTGAGCAAAGTTGCGACAAAGGTGCCGCAGAAGACGATTCTGTTTGCCGGAGTGACGTTTATGGGCGAGAGCGCGAAGATCTTAAATCCGGATAAGACGGTTGTGATGGCGGACGAGTGTGCGGACTGCCCGATGGCGCATATGATTACGGCGGACCGGATCGCGGAAGTGAGAGAGAAATACGAAGATCTGGCAGTGGTCTGCTATGTGAACTCCACGGCGGAGATCAAGGCGGTATCGGATGTGTGCGTGACCTCCTCCAACGCGGTGAAAGTCGTGTCCAACATTCCGCAGAAGAATATTTTCTTCGTGCCGGACAACAACCTCGGCAGATATGTGGCGGAGAAGCTGCCGGAGAAGCATTTCATCTTCCATGACGGTTTCTGCCATGTGCACAAGAGTATTCATGCGGCAGAGCTGCAGGCGGCGAAGGATGCCTGTCCGGACGCACTGGTGCTGACGCACCCGGAGTGTACCGCGGACGTGGTTGCGATGTCCGATTTCGTGGGAAGCACGTCGGAGATCATTGATTTTGCGACGCAGAGCGACTGCAAAAAGTTCATCATCTGTACGGAGATGGGCGTATTCTTTGAACTGCAGCAGAAGAATCCGGACAAGAAGTTCTACTCGGTGGGACACAGACAGTTCTGCCCGAACATGAAGAAAGTGACGATTGATAAAGTCGAGCAGGTGCTTGAGAAGCTCGGCAGCGGAGAACTCGAGGAGATCACGCTCTCTGACGAGATCCTGACCCGTGCCGCAAAGCCGCTGCAGCGCATGTTGGAACTTGCAAAATAGCGGCGGACGCTATATGATAGAAGCGGACAGGCGTAAACGTTATAATATACAGGAGTATCTATGTTAAATCAATTTTCCAGAACAGAATTATTATTAGGAAAAGAGGCTATGGAGCGGCTCTCGCGTGCGAGGGTCGCTGTTTTTGGCATTGGCGGTGTGGGAGGCTACACCGTGGAGGCACTGGTGCGAAGCGGTGTGGGAGCCATCGATCTGATCGACGATGATAAGGTCTGCCTTACCAATCTGAACCGTCAGATCATCGCAACGCGCAGCACCGTGGGAAAATATAAGGTGGAGGTCATGCGTGACCGCATTCTCGACATCAACCCGGACTGCAAGGTGGAGGTGCACAAGTGCTTCTATCTGCCGGAGACAAAGGACGAGTTCGATTTTTCCAGCTATTCGTATGTCGTGGATGCAGTCGATACTGTGACGGCAAAGATTGCGCTGGTCATGCAGGCGCAGGAGACAGGAACGCCGATCATCAGCAGCATGGGCGCCGGCAACAAGCTGAATCCGGCAATGTTTGAGGTGGCGGACATCTATAAGACGTCGGTCTGCCCGCTGGCGAAGGTCATGCGCCGCGAGCTCAAAAAGCGCGGGGTGAAGAAACTGAAGGTGGTGTATTCCAGGGAGCAGCCGGTCATGCCGATCGAGGATATGTCGATCAGCTGCCGTGCGCACTGTATCTGCCCGCCGGGAGCAAAGCATAAATGTACGGAGCGCCGTGCGATTCCGGGTTCCAATGCATTTGTACCATCGGTGGCAGGGTTGATCATTGCATCGGAGGTCATCAAGGACCTTGCGGCAGAATAGAGAATGAGGGACAGGCATGTATCAGAGAACCATAGAAGAACTGCAGAAGGACGAGCGGGAAAAAGTAATCATAGACATCCGCAGAGAAGCTGATTTTTTGAGAGAGACATATCCGGGAGCGAAGCATATCTACTGGGAGGAGTTTGAGGCGCACAGAGACGAGGTGCCCAAGGACTGCCCAGTCTACCTGATCTGCTATACGGGAGAGCGCAGCGACGAGCTGGCGCGCGGGCTTTTGGAAGAGGGTTACGAGGCATACAGTGTGCAGGGGGGATACCGTGCGTACCTGCGCATGAAGCTGTTAGAATCCATGGAACAGACAAAAGCCCCGGACGCCGAAGAGAAGAATCTGGATCGCTGCAGTGAGATTGAGCGCAGCATTGTCAAAAAGTTCCGCAAGGAGATCTGGCGGAAGTTCACAAAGGCGATCAACGAATACGAGCTGATCCAGGACGGGGACAAGATCGCCGTCTGTATTTCCGGAGGAAAAGATTCCATGCTGATGGCGAAGCTGTTTCAGGAATTAGAGCGCCATGGCAAGAAGAATTTCGAGGTGGTATTCCTCGTCATGAATCCGGGATACAACGAGATCAACTACGAGACGATCGTAAACAACGCCAAAATCTTAAACGTCCCGATCACGGTATTTACCTCCGAGATTTTTGACATTGTGGCGGGTGAGGAGGAATCTCCGTGCTACCTGTGCGCGCGCATGCGCAGAGGGCATCTCTACAGCAAGGCAAAGGAGCTCGGCTGCAACAAGATTGCGCTGGGGCATCATTTTGACGATGTGATCGAGACCATCCTTATGGGAATGCTTTACGGGGCGCAGGTACAGACGATGATGCCGAAGCTGCATAGTACGAACTTCCCGGGGATGGAGCTGATCCGTCCGCTGTATCTGGTGCGCGAGGAGGACATCATCCACTGGATGAATTACAATGACCTGCACTTTATTCAGTGTGCCTGTCGTTTCACGGAAAGCTGCGCTTCCTGCGGCGGTACTGAGAAGGGTTCCAAACGCGCGGAGATCAAGGATCTGATCCGGGAACTTCGCAAGAAGAATCCTTATATTGAGAAGAATATCTTTCGCAGCGTGGAAAACGTCAACCTGAACACTGTGATCGGTTATAAAAAAGATGGTGTCCGCCATCATTTCCTGGATGAATATGACAAAGCATAATCTTTGATTTTGTGTCATTTTTATCCCCCCGAGGGGCTTGTGCGGCCCCTCTTTTTCATGCTATCCTTTGTGCACTGGGCAAAAATGCCCGATTTATGTACAAGGGAGAATAGATAATGAAAAGGAAAAAGAAACTAACGGCGCTGCTCTGTGCGGCAGCAATGATGACGACACTGTTTGCCGGATGCGGCAGCACAGGAACAGAGAACACCGCAGACAGTACAGGCAGTGAAGCGGGCATATCGACAGAGACGGCGCAGGAAGAGAGCGGGGCGCAGAGCGTTGCAGGAACCGCAGATACGGTCATCGTGGCGATGAGTCCTTCTTCGGAGCCGGCGGCGGGATTTAACCCGTGCATCAACTGGGGCTGCGGGGAGCACTGCCATGAGCCGCTGATCCAGTCGACGCTGATCCGCACGAATGTGGATATGGTGTTCGAGAACGATCTGGCGACGGATTACAGTGTGAGTGAGGACGGGCTGACATGGACGTTCCACATCCGGGATGATGTGAAGTTCACGGACGGGGAGCCTCTGACCGCATCGGATGTGGCATTTACATTTAATACGGCGCTTGCCACGCCGAATTCGGAGGCGGATTTAAGCATGCTTGATTCGGTGGAGGCAGTGGATGACACCACAGTTGTTTTCCACATGAGCAAGCCGTATAATGCGTTTTTGTATACACTGGCAGTATTCGGCATCGTGCCGGAGCACTGCTATGATGAAGCAACCTACGGCGAGAATCCGGTCGGTTCGGGCAGATATGTGCTGACTCAGTGGGATAAGGGACAGCAGGCGGTATTAGAGGCGAATCCGGACTACTATGGTGATGAAGTACAGATGAAAAAAGTCGTTGTCCTGTTCATGGAGGAAGACGCGGCGCTTGCAGCCGTAAAGGCAGGTCAGGTGGACATTGCCTACACATCTGCCGTGTACAGTGATGAGCAGGTGGACGGTTACAGTCTTTTCGTCTGCAAGTCAGTGGATTCCAGAGGAATCTCACTTCCTTCGATTCCGGCAGGAAATGAGGTCGTTGACGGAGATACTGTCTATGCGGCGGGAAATGATGTAACCTGCGATGTGGCACTCCGTCAGGCAATGAACTACGCACTTGACCGTCAGACCATGATCGATCATGTGTTAAATGGCTATGGAGAAGTCGCTTACAGCGTATCGGACAACATGCCGTGGTCGAGCGAGTCGATGATTATCCCGTATGATGTGGATAAGGCAGAGCAGATTCTTGCGGACGGTGGATGGAGTGATACGGACGGCGACGGCATTGTGGAAAAAGACGGGCAGAAAGCGGAATTTACCGTGTACTATTCCGCGTCCGACTCCGTGCGGCAGGCACTCACGGCAGAGTTCTCCAACCAGATGAAAGCGGTTGGAATTAATGTATTGTACGAAGGTCTGGGAAGCTGGGACGAACTGTATACAAAGATGTACTCCGATCCGATCACCTGGGGCTGGGGCTCCAACTCGCCGGTGGAGGATTATCAGCTGTACTATACCGGCGGTTCCTGTAACTTTACGGGATATTCCGATGCGAAGACGGATGAACTTCTGGATGCGGCGCTTGCGGCGACGGATATGAATGAGTCGTACCGTCTCTGGCAGCAGGCACAGGAGGATGTCGGACCGGATGCCGAGGCACTCTGGGTATGGTTTGCCAACGTGGATCATCTCTATTTTGCGCGGGATGGTCTGGCAGTGGCGGAGCAGAAGCTGCATCCGCACGGTCATGGCTGGTCGTTAGTCAACAATGTCGACCAGTGGACCTGGGAATAGATGAGGGAAGAATGAATATCAGGCATTACATAAGCTTTTTTATAAAAAATGTAATAAAAATGCTGACACTGCTTATCGGTGTCAGCATTGCCGCGTTTATGCTGGTGTCGCTGTCTCCGATTGATCCGGTACAGGCGAATGTCGGAGCGACGGCTTACATGCGCATGACGCCGGAGAAACGGGCGCAGATGGAGTCCTACTGGGGGAAGGATGTCCCGCCCGCCGAGCGCTATCTGAACTGGGCGAAGGATTTCGTGCGGGGAGATATGGGCACTTCGCTGAAATATAACCGTCCGGTCGCGGAGGTCGTTGCGGAGAAGTTCGGCAACTCGTTTGCGTTGATGTGCGTGGCGTGGGTGCTGTCCGGAATCCTGGGGCTTGTGCTCGGCATTGTGGCGGGGTATTTTAAAGACCGCCTGCCGGACCGTCTGATCCGCGGGTATGCGCTGCTTCTGGCAAGCACGCCGGCATTCTGGATCGGTCTGCTGCTCTTGATGATCTTTGCCGTGTGGCTCGGCTGGCTGCCGTTCGGCATGAATCTGCCGGCAGGCATGACGGCGGCGGAGGCGGGCATCGGCGTGCGCATCCGGCATCTGCTTCTCCCGGCGCTGACACTCGGGCTGACGGGCGTGGCAAACATCACGCTGCATACACGGGAGAAAATGATTGCGATCATGGAGAGCGACTATGTGCTGTTTGCGCGGGCGCGCGGGGAGAGCAGCGGCTATATCGTAAAAAGACATGCCCTGCGCAATCTGGTGCTGCCTGCCATCACCCTGCAGTTTGGTTCCATCAGCGAGATCTTTGGCGGATCGGTGCTCGTGGAGCAGGTATTTTCCTATCCGGGACTCGGACAGGCGGCGATTGATGCCGGACTGGGGAGCGATGTGTCGCTGCTTTTGGCGATCACGGTCATCAGCACATTGTTCGTATTCCTCGGAAATCTTGCGGCAAATGTACTTTACGGTGTGATTGATCCGCAGATAAGGAGGGGCAGAAGTCATGGATAAAACCGGTCATATGACGATTGCTGCCCACACGGCGGGCAGACGCAACGGGCGCCAGTGGATGTGGCGTTTTCTTCTGGTGGCAGTGCTGCTTTTAGCAGTTGTTGCGGTGGCTGGAATCTGTCTGGAGGAGCAGGCGGTGGTCACGGATTTTTCGCGCAAAAACCTGCCGCCGTGCCTTAAGTATTTGTTTGGGACGGACTGGATGGGGCGTGATATGCTGTCGCGCACGCTGGCGGGGCTCTCCACGAGCATCCGCATCGGTGTGCTGGCGTCGGCGGTCAGCGCAGTCATTGCGCTTTTTCTTGGAACTGCCGCGGCTGTCGGCGGAAAATGGGCGGACGGCATCATCAGCTGGTGCATTGATCTGATGATGGGGGTTCCGCATATTGTGCTGCTGCTATTGATTTCCTATGCGCTTGGAAAGGGCGAAAAAGGCGTGATTGTCGGTGTGGCGCTGACGCACTGGCCGAATCTCGCGCGTGTGATCCGCGGGGAGATCCTGCAGGTGCGGGAGGCGGCGTATGTCGGCATTGCAAAGCAGCTCGGGAAAAGTCCGTGGTACATTGCCAGATGGCACATTTTTCCGCAGATTCTCCCGCAGTTTCTTGTGGGACTGGTATTATTGTTCCCGCACGCGATCCTGCACGAGGCGAGCATCACGTTTCTGGGCTTTGGGCTGCCGCCGGAGAAGCCGGCGATCGGCGTGATCCTCTCGGAGAGCATGTCGTATCTGAGCACCGGAAAATGGTGGCTGGCGCTCTTCCCGGGACTGGCGCTGGTCGGCGTGGTGATTCTTTTCGACCGGATCGGAAGCGGCTTAAAGGCGCTGCTTGACCCGTCGAGCGCGCAGTTGTAGAAGATTTTGAGTGGAGAAAAACGATGGAAGAGAAAAAAGAATTACTGCGCATCGAGCATCTGACGGTATCTTTCGCGCAGTATGAGAAGCGCAGCGCAAAGCAGGGGGAACTTCCGGTGATCCGTGATCTGAATGTGACGGTGCGTGAGGGTGAGATCGTCGCGGTCGTCGGGAGCAGCGGATCGGGAAAAAGCCTTCTGGCGCATGCCATAATGGGAATTCTCCCCGCCAATGCGGCTGCAAGCGGCAGTATTTTTTACCGGGGAAGCGCCTGCGGCGAGGCGGAATTAAAGGCGCTGCGCGGCAGGGAGATCGCGCTGGTGCCGCAGAGTGTCAATTATCTTGATCCTCTGATGAAGGTCGGCAGACAGATCATTGGGGAAACGAAGAAGCGGCAGAAGCTTTTTTGCGGAGCAGACCAGGGAAAGCGGCAGAAGCTTTTTTGCGGAGCAGACCGGGAAAAGCGGCAGGAGGAAGCGCGGATGCGGGAACTCCTTGCAAGGTATGGGCTTGCGGACGAAGTTGCGGATCTCTATCCGTTTGAACTATCCGGCGGCATGGCGCGCCGTGTGCTTTTACTGACGGCACTGATGTGGCAGCCGCGCCTGATCATTGCGGACGAGCCGACGCCGGGCATGGATCTTGCGCTGGCAAAACAGGCGATGCAGGATTTCCGGACATTTGCGGACGATGGAAACGGTGTGCTTCTGATTACACATGATCTGGAACTGGCGCTTGAAGTGGCGGACCGGATCGTTGTGTTTTATGCCGGGACGACCGTGGAGGAAGCGAAGGTGACAGATTTTGCGGACGAGACGCTGTTGCGGCACCCATATACGAGAGCGCTGTATGAGGCGCTGCCGGGGCGCGGGTTTGCGGCACTGCCCGGAACACAGCCTTACGTCAAAGATCTGCCGGCAGGATGTCCGTTTGCACCGCGCTGCGCCGACCGTCGGGAGGCGTGTGACGGGGAGATTCCGGTCGCTTGTGTACGCGGCGGCAGGGTACGCTGCATATTGTATACAGAGAATTCATAAAGAACTATCAGAGGGAGAGGAGGAAACGTCCGGTGAGACTGAAAGCGGAACATATCAGCTATAAATATCCGGGGGGCAGCAGAGAGGTGCTGTCGGATGTGAGTCTGGAACTGGGGAGTACCGACCGGCTGGGGATCGCCGCGCCGAGCGGCTTTGGTAAGACGACGCTCTGTCAGATTCTGGCGGGCTGCCGCACGCCGGTGACTGGACGTGTCTGTGTGGATGATATGCCGCTTCCGGGGAGCGGTTACTGCCCGGTGCAGATGATCTGGCAGCATCCGGAGCAGGCGGTCAATCCGCGCGTGCGGATGCAGGCGGTTCTGCAGGAGGGAGATTCGATCAGCGAACGTGTGATAGAGGGGCTCGGGATTGAGCGGGACTGGTGTAACCGGTATCCGGGCGAACTATCCGGAGGAGAACTGCAGCGATTCTGCATAGCGAGGGCTCTGGGGGAGAGAACACGGTTCCTGATTGCAGACGAGATCAGCACCATGTTAGATCCCATCACCCAGAGCCAGATCTGGAACTTCCTGCTGGCGGAAGTGAAAGAACGAAAAATAGGGTTTCTGGTCGTAAGCCATGACGAAAAGCTGATGGAGCAGGTCTGTGACCGCATCATGCGGCTGTGATGCCTGCAAATAAAAAGAAAAATCAGAATATCATCTTCGCACGGTTTTTCAATAAGCGCGCGCCATTCACAATGAGAAGAATTCCGGCTGCAATGCCGCCTGTCAGTACGCAGATGCCGACGGCAAGGCTTGCAGCGCCGGTCGATCCCATCGTTTTGTAAATCTTTTCTTCCATAAAAACAACCTCCTTAATACAAAACAATCCATTTATGGTTAGTATTTTACCATCATTTGGTGGAATATACAAGAAAACGGTCACGGCAGCCAGCCATCGTCCCCCGCCAGCACAAGCTCTCTGGAAAAATGGGCAGCCTGTGCACCGTCTAAGGTATCCACAAAGTCTGCACGCTGCGCAAACGGGCGGCAGCCGTCTGCACAGTCACAGTCAGCGTCCTGTGGATAACTGTGATACTCGGCAAAAAGAACGGTGCCGTGAGCGCGCTCCTTACCCCAGTCATGAAATCCGGCAGGATGAATGTGGGCGCCTATCGCGCAGTCCATGAGGACAACCCGTGCGTAATCCCGCCAGGGACGGCCGATATAGGCCGCGTGCTGAGGACAACCCTCCGCGGCAAAGCGGCAGTCGTGGAAAACATAGCCGTATTCCTGCCCTTTGGGGGTGGAAGCGGCGGTGGCATATCCGGGTCCTAAGGATGCGATCGTACAGCCTTCAAAGTAAGCGGTCGCACTGCCGAAAATAAAGTCGATATCGCCGCAGATATAGCAGTTGTGATAATATTGTCTGCCGTTGATGCGCGGCGCGGACTCGGTTGGTCCGCGGAAGCCGCCGGGCTCGTATTCCTCCGGGGGAAGCGGACCGGTAAAAAGCGTATCCTGATGCCCGAGAATCCGGCAGGATTCCGCGACAAAACGGTCACATTCGGCATAGAGTGCAATTGCCTGCCCGTGCGTTTTGGAGTCGCCGGCAGTATTCTCGATGGTTAAGTTGCGCAGCGTGACGTCTGCGGCATGCACGAAAAAGGTGTAGGAGCGGAAGGTTCCGCGCTTGATGCCGTCCGGCATGATCTCGTAGCCGTAATCGCCGAAGGAGATCACGGTGTCGGACGGGGATGCTCCTGCGCCCTCGATCGTGACGTTCGGGCGCATGAGGGATAATTTTTCGTGGTAGATTCCGGGCATGACGCGGATGGTCACGGGAACCGTGGGGTCTTCTGGTATGGCGGCGAACGCCGCTTTCAGTGAATAAAAGCCGCCAGAGACATCTGCCCCTGGCGCAACGGTCATTGTATACATAAGTGGCTTCCTTCTTGGAAAAATAGAATTAACGGGCGAGAATATCGATGATCTCTGCGACATACATGGTGTGCATATCGCCGTCCTTGTACCATTTTTCCTTGATCTCAGGGAGAAGAAAAGAGTCTTCCGTGATGCGGGTGGCAGACATTTTCTCGCAGAGAAGGACAAAGTTGCCCTCATCCACGTAAGGGATGTTGTGGCGCGTGGCGAGGGTAAGACCTGCCGCGGCGAACTTGTCTTCGTCTCTTCCGGAATGGGAACCGCAGTAATTTAACGCGTCACGGTACTGCCCGGACAGGAAGGTAATGGAGAAAAATTCGTTCGCGTCGATGAATTCTTTGGTGTAGCGCGAATCGCGAACAAAAATGAAAGCAACATTTTTACCCCAGAGGACACCGACACCGCCCCAGCTTACGGTCATGGTGTTGGCTTTTTCCCTGCTGCCGGCTGTGACGAGCGCCCACTCTTTGCCGATTTTGGTAAATGGATTAAATTCTACAAGATCAAATGGTAACGGTTGGAATGTGTGCATAAGATTACTTCCTTTCTGTCAGGATCATTTCTGTAAATATGATACCATTTTGGCGGGAAAATGACAAGAAAGCCGACGGCAAAACGGGATACTTTTCACGCTGGAAGGGGCGCAGATGAGCGCCGGAGCAGTTGAAAAAATAGCCGGAGCGCGTATAATAGTAATATAGTACGCAAAAGGAAGAAGGAGGAGCGGCGATGGCAGGATTAGGCCACAGACAGGATCGGGGAGTCATGCTCCCGCCACTGGATGAGATTGACGGTTTTATGGTGCGCCCGGGATTTTACAATTCGGAAGGTGCAGTGCCGACGGCAAGGGGAGTGAGCTTTACGATTCATTCGGTCGGTGCGACGGGATGTACGCTTCTGCTGTTTAGACCGCAGGAAAAAGAGCCATATGCCAGACTGAAGTATCCGGAGGCATATCACATTGGCAACACGTTCGCAATGCTGGTATTCGGCTTGAAGATTGATGAATTTGAATATGCGTTTCAGCTGGACGGACCGTATGATGTGTCCAGGGGGCTGTTGTTTGACAAGAACAATGTGCTGCTGGATCCGTTTGCGAAGGCGGTGACAGGGCAGCGAAACTGGGGTGAGCGTCCGGAGAGTGACGAGGGTTTTGTGTATCACGCCCGTGTGGTGGAGAATAATTTTGACTGGGGAAAAATGACGTTCCCGGAGATTCCGGCGGAGGATCTGATCATATACGAGACACATGTAAGAGGATTTACCAGGGACGCTTCTTCCGGGGTGACGGCAGGCGGCACGTTTGAGGGACTGCGCCAGAAGATTCCGTATCTGAAGGATCTTGGCGTCAACGCGATCGAGCTTCTCCCGATTTTTGAGTTCGATGAGATGGAGAGCGCCCGCGTGGTGGACGGTGTGCAGCTGTACAATTACTGGGGGTACAATACGGTAAGCTTTTTTGCGCCGAACACCAGCTATTCGTCCGTGGTAGAGCACAATCACGAGGGAGACGAGTTAAAGCTGCTGATCAGTGAACTCAAGGCAAACGGCATGGAAGTCATTCTGGATGTCGTGTTTAACCATACTGCCGAGGGAAATGAGAATGGACCGTGTTTTTCATTTAAGGGCATTGATAATAATATTTATTATATGCTGACGCCGGATGGACATTACTACAATTTTAGCGGATGTGGCAATGCCATGAACTGCAACCACCCGATCATGCGCAAGTTTATCATTGACTGCCTGCGCTACTGGGTGATGGAGTATCGCGTGGACGGTTTCCGGTTCGATCTGGCTTCGATTCTGACGCGTGACCAGAACGGGGCGCCGATGCCGGATCCGCCGATCTTACAGGGGATCGCCTGCGACCCGATCTTAGGACATGTGAAGCTGATCGCCGAGGCGTGGGATGCGGCAGGGCTTTACCAGGTGGGAAGCTTTCCGGCATTTCGCAGATGGTCGGAGTGGAACGGCAGATACCGGGATGATATGCGCCGCTTTTTAAAGGGCGACGGGAGCATGGCGGGAACCGCGATCAACCGCATCATCGGTTCGACGGATCTGTACGATCCGGTGCACAGAGGTGAGAGTGCATCGGTGAATTTCCTGACCTGCCATGACGGTTTTACGCTCTACGATCTGTACTCGTACAATACGAAGCACAATGAGAAAAACGGCTGGAACAATACGGACGGCGACAACAACGGAAACAGCTGGAACTGCGGCGTCGAGGGAGAGACGGACGATCCGCAGATCGAGGGACTGCGCCGGCGCATGGTGAAAAATGCGTTTGCGACGCTGCTCTGCAGCCGCGGACCGGCGATGTTCTACGGCGGCGACGAGTTCTGCAACACGCAGTTTGGCAACAACAATGCCTACTGTCAGGACAACATCATATCCTGGCTGGACTGGACGAGGCTGGAAAAATACCGGGAGATTCATGATTTTGTGCGGTATATGATCGGTTTCCGGAAGCGCTATGCCATTCTGCGCAAGAAGACGAAGCCGGTGGTATGCAATCTGCCGGAGATCAGCATTCACAACGGTTATCCGTGGAACGGCGGTACGGATTCCAACAGCCGGCTCATCGGCATCATGTATGCGGGAAGAGATGAGCACGACACGCGGGACGATATTGTGTTCTATTGTATGAATGCTTACTGGGAGACATTAGTGATGCAGCTTCCGGAACTGCCGAACGGGCTCCAGTGGAAAGTGTGTGTCAACACGTCCGTGGAGTACGAGGATGGCAGGGATATGGAGTCCTACACAGAGTTTTATTATAAGAAGACATTGAAGGTTCCGCCGCGCACGGCGATCGTACTGGTGGCAGAGTAAGCGGGTGAAGCGGGCAGAAATCCTTGGGGAATGCCCGCTGCCTGCGCTGCGGCTCCTAGAGGTAGCCGCCGTCGAGGGTGATGATCTGCCCGGTCAGGTAGTCGTTTCCGGTGGTAATCTGCACGGCAAGCGATGCCACTTCCTCCGGCGCGCCGAAGCGCCCGGCGGGGATCTCCTCGGCGAGCTGGGCGCGCTCTTCTGCGGAAAAGCAGGCATTCATCTCGGTGTCGATCACGCCGCAGGCAATCGCGTTGACCTGGATGCTGCTCGGTGCGAGCTCCTTGGCGAGGGCGCGGGTAAAGGAATTGATGCCGCCTTTGCAGGCGGAGTATGCGACCTCGCAGGAGGCACCGACATTTCCCCAGATCGAGGAGATGTTTAAGATTTTCCCGGATTTCTGGTGGATCATGTGTGGCAAGGCAAGCTTGCTCGCGGAAAAGACGGAGGTCAGATTGACGCCGATGATACGGTTCCACTCATCGATGGTCATATCTTCCAGCAGACCGATATGTGAGATGCCGGCATTGTTTACGAGAATGTCAACGCCGCCGAAGCGGGCTTCGCTTTGGGAAAAAAGCTGTTCCATATAGGCATAGTCTGACACGTCACCGATGCTGGTAAGTACGTCCACATGGCAGGTTTCCCTTAATTCGTCTGCCAGCGCCAGCAGCTCCTTTTCGGAGCGGGAACAGTTGATGACCAGACGGCAGCCCTCCCTGGCGTAGGCGCAGGCGATCGCCCGCCCAATGCCGCGTGAGGCGCCGGTAATGAGTACGGTTTTATACATGATGAAAGACCTTTCTTCTATTTGTATTGTGAATACAGTATATCCTCTTTTTGCGTTGCTTTCTGCGCATCCGAAGTTCCGCAGGAACTTCTAATATGAACTCGTCAGAGTTCAT
>ERZ835051.2907-NODE-2907-length-14350-cov-3.430780_pt1 | contig 14350 bp, 12 predicted proteins | sample MGYA00519575_ERZ835051 | MGnify/ENA primary metagenome ERZ835051 (study PRJEB31850, sample SAMEA3708769) | human gut metagenome | biome: human gut; feature: human-associated habitat; material: faeces | place: China | collected 2014 ... | reverse complement strand
TTGAACTTTCGTTGAATGTAGATGTCATTAATAAAGGTGATTTTCGTTTTAGTATAGGAGCAGTTTACAACTACAATCGTAATAAACTGGATCAACTTGCTAATGCAGAGCAATATCTCTATTCTTCGTATTGGGCATCTTCGGCCCTAGTTCCTTCTATGGACTATATGCTTCAAGAAGGGCGAGCTATTGGTTTGGTGCGGGGATTTATTAGCGAAGGTCATTATGGTGTGAACGATTTTGATTATCAAGATGGAAAATATATTCTGAAGAAAGGTATTCCTGATTTGACTAAGGCTCTTACTGCCACTTATATGCATCCATTTGATTTGCCTGAAGGCCAGACTGCCTTTCCTGGTGCGCCTAAGTTCCGTGATGTAGATGAAAGTGGTACGGTTGATTTGGATGATGCTACATGCTTGGGTGAAGTAATGCCCCGCCATACAGGTGGTTTCCAGTTTAACTTTGGATATAAGGATTTTGACCTTTCTGCAAACTTCAATTGGACAGCCGGTGGAAAGGTATATAATGTAAATTCGATGATTAATGCTTCAGGTCAGGAATTTGATGGTATCGGTGCACAACGTTCGGCTTGGGTGGCAGATGCTTTCAAAGTATACAATGTAGATGCTTCCGGGAATCTTTACGCAGTTACTGATCCTACAGAACTGAGTACTTTGAATGCTCATGCTAAATACCATCTTCCTTATCACCAGAGTGGCATTACTTCTTCCGAATGGTTAGAAGATGGTTCCTATCTTCGTTTACAAACGCTGACTTTAGGATATACTATACCTAAGAAGTTGACATCCAGAGCAAATATTGAAAGAGTACGGTTCTATTTGACAGCAACCAACCTCTTTACCATAACTGGTTATTCTGGCATTGATCCTGAAGTAAACTCCAATCCTACTGGTAGTACTGGATTCACTAGTGGATTACGTATCTTTCCGACATTGAATATGGACTTTGGTGCTTATCCACGTGCGCGTTCCTTCACTTTAGGAGCTAATATTACTTTTTAATTGGAACTTGATGTTTAACAAATAATAAATAAGATATGAATAAGGTATTAAATATAACTCTTGCATCCGTTATGGCTTTTACTTTGGCTGGTTGTCAAGATTTTTTGGATACATCTTCCTCTAGTGTAACAGATCGTGACTTTGTCTTTTCAAGTGAAGAGTCTGCTCGTGGTGCTCTATACTATGGATATGAAACGCTACGTGCTAACGGAAGTTTACATTCTGTAGGTTTCTTCTGGCATCCGGTATGGGGATCAGATATAGAAGATTCTCAAGATATTTATAATGAAGGTAGTGCAGGCATACAGGAGAAGTGGTTTTATCCATCAGGTACTAGTAATTACAATATTAATACTGGTGAAGGGACCGAAGTGTTCAGTAAGGTTTATGAAACGATTGCTGTGGCCAATTCCTTAATTAACAGTTTTGAGAAGCTTCCTAATTTTCAGGAACTGATGACAGGAGAACCTAATAATCTTTCGGATATTTATGGTCAGGCAGTAGCTTTGCGTGCTACTTGCTATTGGGAGTTGTGCCGTTGGTACGGTGATGTGCCTCATGTCTTGAATGCAGGTGAGGCCGCACAGGGACTTAATTCCCGTTATGCTATTTATGATTATCATATTCGTAAACTTATGGAGGTAGAGCCACACATGTTCCGTCCTGGTGAAGGCACTACTCGTGCTGATGTAATGAACCGTACATATGTACAAGGACTCATTGGGCGTCTTTGTCTTTATAATGGAGGATATGCTACTCGTCGCACAGATTTAGGGGCTGATTTCTACGTGGATGGTGACGGCAACAAACTTTCCTTTGATGATTGGAGCGTGGAGAAGAATAATGCTATTTATGGCCGTCGCAGCGATTGGAAAGAAGTTTTTCAGATAGCTGTAGAATATCTTGAAGCGTGTTTATATAATTCAGGTTCAGTGGGGTTACGTTTTACAGACCCACGCACTAAGGGAGCAAATGGTGAAGAATATGGCAATCCTTACCAATATATTTTTCATCAGATGCATGCTAATAATAGTATTGCTTTGGCTGACGAATCCATTTATGAAATTCCTTTTGAATATAACGGTGGTTCACAACGTCCTGCTTATATAGGCCGTCCTTCGACAGGAGGAAATGGACAGGCTCCTTGTGTAGCTTGTGGGCAAGATCGTATTCAAGTGCATTTCTATTATGGCTGGTTTGACAATAATGACTTGCGTCGTGATGCATCGGTTTCTGTAACAGGAAGTACCGGTGGTGGACAAGAACAGATACAGTCTTTTGATCGTAGTGCATGGGGCAAGGGTTGCGGTCCGGGTACTAATAAATGGGATTGGAACCGTATAGAGAATCCGGATACGAAGACTTACGGAAACTCTGCCATTAACGTTTCTTATATGCGTATATCAGATATTTATCTGATGTTGGCCGAGATATACGCTGCATTAGGACAGGATGGTAAAGCTAAGCCTCATCTGGCTACTGTGCACAACCGTGCTTTTCCTGGAGGAGTGGATCCTAATTTTGATAAATATATTGCAGATTGCGGTTCAGTATATGATGCAGTGTTAAAAGAACGTGCGTTGGAGTTTAGTGGTGAAGGGGTACGCCGGTTTGATATTATCCGTACAGGAATCTTGCCAAAGGTAGCTGTAGAGACACGCCGGACAATGAATGCTATTATTGATGGAGTAGTAACAAAAGGTTATTATACTTTTGAGAACGGTAATCAGCTTCCCGCTTATATCTGGACCAAAATGGTAGATGCGAAGAAAGAATATGGTTATCGTCTGACTACCGAGACACCTGCTGATAAGAAAGAAGATCCGGTTCTTTTTCCTGGATGGCGTGGACAGCATAATGATTGGGGAAGTGTGGTTCCTGCCTATGCCGATCAGAATTTGACAAATGTTGCTATTAAAGGATTGTTTAAGTATATAGCTCCGGGAAGTCCTGAAGCAAAAGCATTGGAGGCTGAAGGGTATATAAAGACTAATTGGGCTGTAGACATGGATGCTTATAGGGATTCTTATGCAACTAAATTATTTGCGGGTTATACTGATGAAGATTATGTCGCCAAGAATCCGCCTATTCATCTGTTGCCAAATACTTATCAAGTGCTTCTGAATACCGGTATTACTAATGGTTATGGTTTCAAACAACAATAAATGCTACTTAAAAGAATGCTAAAAAAAATATTTCTTTGTATGTTAGGGCTGGTCACTTCGGTGACCGCCCTTTCCCAGTCTGTAAAAGGCTATGAGTTGGAACGGGAAATGCCTGTTTTTCTGGATGAGTTGAAAAAAGAACTTACTTATCCCATGGCTTGGGGGAATAGTCCCATAAAAGAGTTTGATGAATGGCGCACACAAGCGCGTGCCACAGTATTGGATGCCATGTTGGCTCCCCCGCCTTATACTGCTGACTATAAGACAGAAGTATTGGCTGAGGAACAACGAAACGGTTATCGCGCCCGGAAAATCCAGTTCAACCTTTCGGGATATTCGCGGGTAAATGCCTATATGCTGGTACCCGACGGGGAAGGTCCTTTTCCGGCTGTAGTGCTCCTTCATGATCACGGAGGGCATTATTCTATCGGTAAGGAAAAGATGATACGTCCTTTTGGAGTGGAATCTGCCGTGCTTGAAGATGCTGATGCGTGGGCAAAGCAATGTTACGGTGGTCAGTATGTAGGCGACTATCTGGCAGCCCATGGTTATGTCGTGATTTCTATAGACGCCATTTTTTGGGGAGAACGCGGACGTAAAGAGGGTATAGACGGAGAAAAACACATGTGGATAGCCGGACATTTTCAGATGTTGGGACGTTGCTGGAGTGCTTTCATGAATTATGAGGATGTATATACGACTGATTTCCTGGCAAGTCAACCCGAAGTGGATGTAAACCGTATCGGCTGTATGGGATTCTCTATGGGGGCATATCGCACTTGGATGTTGGCTGCCCTTTCAGATAAGATAAAGGCGGGGGCGGCTGTCTGCTGGATGGTGACTACAGATTGCCAGTTCTCCTGGAAGTATGGTAGGGAAAACGGTGGTTTTGCGAATACATTGCCCGGGCTTCGCCGTTATCTCGATTATCCGCATATTGCTTCGATAGCCTGTCCCAAACCGATGTTCTTTCTGAACGGAAGATTTGACAAATTGTTTCCACCGGAGGGTGTCAATGATGCCTTTTCAATAATGCATAATGTATGGAAGAGTCAGAATGCAGATGATAGATTGAAAACTGAAATCTGGGAGATGCCGCACGATTGTGGTCCGAAGGTCCAGGAGGCTGTACTGCAATTTTTGGATAGATGGCTATAGAGAGATAACATCTCGCCTTCTCGGAAGGTAGCCGGTTATAGCTGCTGTATAAAAACATCAAACTTATCAGTAATCATTAAGCCAAACTTCTGTTTCAACCGTTGTTTGGCTTTTATTACTGATTGAGTGGTGATATTGAAGAGAATGGCAATTGAGTTATTCTTGATTCGGGCACGTATCAGGTAGCATACCTTTAGTTCTTGAAGTGTAAATGTATATTTCTGAAGAGAAGCAGCAAGAGAATTCCCATAAAGCGCATCAATCATTGCAAACAGATTGTTCCATTCCTGCTCATCTCTGATAATGCCATAAGCAGGGGATGTCTGTATTCTATATAGCTGGCTCATGGCTAAAAGTTGTGCAGACGAGCAACCGGTGATAGTAGAAACTGTACGGAACTCTTTTAATTCTTTTGTCAGTTGCTTGTTTCGGGACACTAAGTAAGCATTCCACTCTTTCTGAGCCGGATTTGTGTTTTCAATGATTGGTTTACTCATACTTTCCTTGTTTGTGATTACGCAATTTCTTTATTTCTTCCCGCATCTGCCGTACTGCTGTAGAATTTACTTTCGGTTCTTTCGTCAATACTATGCGCTTCATTTCTTCGAACTTGTCCGGTTGCCTGAATTCCTGTTCCGCATAAAGCTTCGCAAGCAGATAATAGGGATAAATACGTCCCGGCAATCTATGAGTGGAACGGATGAACCACTCCTCCGCCGACAGGTAATCACCCGCCTGCCAGTAGTTCTTGCCTATGACATTCAGTATCATCGGATCATTGCTCCGTCGCAAAGCCTCCTTCAGGATGCGGTTGGAGTCCTTGGCTTTTTGCTGTCTGTGCAGGGCATGCCCGTATTCAAACAGGAAGGAGGCACGGTCTTTCAGCAACGGATAAAGCCGTCCGTAATCCTTTTCCGCAGATTCGTAGGCTCCGGCATTATACAGTACCTTGGCATTCATCCATTCCCGGCAGGCGTGTTCCGTTTTCAAGTCATTCTCCAGACGAAGACCACCGACGCTTCCCGCCAATACTGCCAAGGCCAGCCATTCCCTGCGGCTGCCCTCGGAAACACAGGCCAGCAACAGTCCCCCGAAAGTTACCATGAACACAGGAAGCTGCAAGGGATAAGACGAAAAGGAGAAAACCATCAATGAAAGGACGGCACCGCAAACGCCATACCGCCTTTTTCTGATTCCTATGTGCAGGCATGCCATGACAACCGCCAACAGGCATAAGGCCAAAGGAACCCCAAGTTCAACCGCCGCCTGCAAGTATTCATTAAAGGCATACTCGGGACTTCCCGCCACGCGCTCTTCCCATGGTTCATAGTCACCCGCAGCAAAATAGGTTTCCTGCGCGTCGCCGTATGCTGCTGCAAAGTTGCCTGTGCCATGTCCTTCCCAAGGCTTCCCCGCAATGGCATTGCAAGTAATCTTCCACATGAACAGACGCCCCCTTGCAGAATCCGGCTTCAGTGCAAACAACAATCCGCCGGCCAGTAATAAAAGGCATGACATGCCGATGGCAATCACCGCTGTCCGTCGTCTATGCAGCCGCCACTGTCCGCGAATACGATTTCCCCATCCGGCATAGCAACCATATACCCATAGGCAAGAGATACCCGCAGCCAGCCAGGCCGAACGGCTCATGCCGGCAGGAAGCACACAGAGGACAAGCAGCATGGCCAAACTTGTTGCCGCATACCCCGCCTCCCGTACAATCGCCTCCCGGGACCACCGGTCTTGTCGGGGCTGCCGAAGCGTCCGCCTTTTCTGCCTGCAAAGCAGCCATTGATACAGGCATACGGGAAGCGTCATCGCCAAATATCCCGAATAAGGACCGGGATTGAAGAAAGAGCCTGTCAAGGCATAGAGCGGATGATTGGATGATGTGAAACCATAAAGTTGACGCAACCCCCAAACAGCTTCCGCACTTCCCTGGACTATCAGTACCCATGAAATGGCACTAACGTAAGATAAGGCAACTTTGTTTGAGGAAACCAGCAAACTTAACAGAATGCCGATCGGAACCACAATAGCCGCCTTGTCAAACCATCCCCATTGTCCTACGGTTTCACCCATTGGAAGAGTGGAATGTGAAATGCAAACAAGTGACAGCGGCACAGCGACGGCAGTCCATTGCAGAACAACAGCAATTCCGCATCTTATCTTATTTATCCTATCTTTTTCCATATTCTTTCCCAACGAGTGGTTCCGGTACTTTTATCTATGGACTTCCATATTCTCCAAACCTTGCCTACGATATATTCTTCGGGTAACAATCCCCAATATCGGGAATCTCTGGAGTTTTCCGTTTTATCTCCCCCCATGAAATAGTAATTCTTTTGAAAGGTATAGTTTGTAATTTCATTCCCGCCCAATTGATAGCATCCTTTCTGTTCTGTTAATTTAGCCCCTTGTTCCCATTCTATCAGTTGCCTGTAAAGTACTACAGAAGAATGCTCCAGATGTATCTGGTCACCTGCACGGGGAATATAAAGCGGACCTAACTCTTTAATATTCCAGTTCAACAGAGAATCAAAAGGATAGGCATAGTAGCAATTCTGCTTTATCAACCATTGCACCCCCTGCTCTGTACTCATTATGCGTGCCAGCTCATCCTGAGATTCTATATTCCCGAGGCTGCCGCCGTAGCCGCTCACCCGATAATGTCCATTCTTTATTTCCAGTGTATCACCCGGTAGAGCTATGCAACGTTTGGCATAATAGAGCATCACATCAAAACCAATGCTGTCCCAACGCTCGGGGTAAGGGAAGTTGAATATTACCACATCATTATGGAGAATATCACTTGTACCGGGCATCCGTCTTATATGCAGTGGCTTATGATCTATCGCGTCTTCCAAGCTGAAAAGACGTGCGCCTGCGTAGCACTTATTTACCAGCACATTGTCTCCAGGCTGCAAGAGCGGACACATCGAGTCACTGGGGATGGAAAAGGATGTAAAAAGAAATATCTGTGTAAGGACATAAAACACAAACAGAAGCGCCGTACCGACAAGAAAACGCCACGACCATTTGAGCATCATATCCAAACAGTATTTCCCATTCTTATTTAGCCGTCCGGTCATTCCCGTATCCCCTCCGTTACGTTGCCAAGACTGTCTAAATAGAGCACTCCTGTCAAAAAATTAAGATTCGCCCCGTCTCTACATTCTGCTATAATGAAGTTATTGTCTCCTACGACATTCTTCACTATACACTCTCTGCCCTTGCGTTCTCCCAAAGCCAATACTTGATAATTGTTCGTACCTGAACCGCACAGATAGATATACGAATCCTTTTCTCCTGCTTCCAAAGGCAAGGTCACCCTCAAATCAAAGAAAGGATTGTAATACGAATCCGTTACATCCTGATAATACGGATTTTTCAGGAATGTGCGATAGCCATCATCTTCCATCACAATATCGGGACGTTGGATGTCAAATGTTCTGCGGTACACTTTGGGAGGAATGAGTTTACGGCGTTTAGAGAACACAATTCTAAATGTTTCAAAATCAGAATCTCCACCGCTAAAAGTTTGAAATATATGGTTTTCATCCAACATCGCACACCAGGCATGCCCATCTGTCGATTTGGCCCACACCGTACGATCTACAACGGTCGGGATTCCTACCGCCCGTAAAAGAAATGCGTAAAAAATGGCCAGTCCTTCGCAATTGCTCCTGCCGTTTTTATTCATTTCCTCAATTGAAGGATAAGTGGGGGAGAATCCGGCATAGGTATAACGCTTTTTCAGCATGCCGTTCAAGAAAAGGCAAGCTTCACCGGGTGTAGTGAATCCTGCCGAATCAAGGTAATGCAGATAGCGTTGCTGCATTTCCCTGCGCAGGGAGCAGAGCGGTTCGTTCATAATCCGATAAGGTAGGATATAACGGCAAAAATCATCAAAGGAGAAGCTGCGCGACCAGGGTTTCTGCCACACTTCAAAAGCAAGATCTATGTTTTCTATCAGATAGTCGGCGGAGACCACCTCAATATCGCGGTGTTTTTCTGTACGTATCTTGTATCCGCATGCGGACAAGGAATCCATCCGTGACATTAGGATTTCGTCATATATACCAATCTCTAAATCAAATTCATAAGATTGACCCTGAGGGTCTTCTATCCATTCATGTACACCAATATGATAAGGCATGTTGCGTATAAGGAATTCAGCAGCCTTCAGTTTTAGGGAGTCACTGCGATAATATTCCAATACACGTTCCAACTCAGCACGGTTGTCACCGGCAAGGCGCAACGCCCGTTCTAACGCCGTTTCCTGACGGCAAGATGGAAAGAAGAAAAAAACCAGACATACACATACAGTGAAATAAGGATATACATTATTCTGTGCTTTCATTTATTTTTCATTTTTATTTCGCAGTTCCACTGATTTTCAACCTCAATGGCGAAGATTCTGCGTTGCAATACACGATGATGGTTTTATTGAAATGCTCAGGGTGGTCGGCTTTGTAGGTAACCTGCAAGGAGATACTGTCCCTAGGACGAACAGGCTCTTCAGGATAGTCTACGGTAGTGCAGCCGCAGGAAGTATTCACATGCTCGATAACCAACGGATGATTGCCGGTGTTTTTCAATATGAAAGTGGCCTTTTGTTCCTTTTTCCAATCGAAGCTTCCTAAAGAAACAGCCATTTGCCCGATACCTACTTTAGTCTTTATCACTTTTATGTTTTTCTTATATTCGACTTCCTCTCCTTGAAGAACCTTTAAATATAATTCTTTCACTTTGGGATTTAATACAGGATTACCAATTGCTATTATTTTATTAGTTTTATCAAGCAAGAAAGTTTGAAAAGCCATATCTTTAGGAAAATTATTCAGCCTATTTAAACTATCTTCTACATCAATACAAATAGGATGATGAAAATGGTCTGTGCGCAATGTATGGCGTATATCTCTTCTGTCTTTAGTATTTAGAAAGAACAAAAACTGTACAGAACGAGATGTTACAGAATCTACAACAGACATAAATCTTTTCCATTCAGGAAGCCTTAGCTTGCAACTTGTACATCCTGTAGAATCCACATAAGTTAAGATTTTATATCCTACGTGAATATCATAATCTATTGTGTCCTCATCTAAAATAGTAAAAACAGGATTTAAAGGAAATTGTATCATTTTTCCATCCCATGCTTGTACCAAATCCTCCATTTCTGTCATTTTAGAATTTTTACAAGAAAACAAGGCTAGCCCAGCAAAAGCAAACAATAACAAAATTTTCATACCTAAACAATTGATTGCAAAAAATACTTCTCTATTTTTTCTCTGTAAGATTGAACAACTCAAAAGTCATATAATCTTCCGAATTGCCATAAAGCATCTGATAATCACGGCTGATATACAATCCATCCTTATGGACAAAAAACACATAAGAATTGTAAATGGCTTCCGGAAACAATGTCTCTCCTATAACATGGAAATCCTTGTCTAAAATGATTACTGAAAATTTCTTCCTGCCATAAACGGATTTTCCCCACCATTGGATATTATCTTCCAATTCTGTTTTAGGATAAGCAAAACGATAGTACACGTCCCTATACGAATCATATATCAAATCGCCATAGCGTGCCAGTTCAAGATTAAGTTTCGGTCCTTTTTCCGATAATTCCTGCTTTTCCGTTGGAGAGTCAATATAGCGGCTTTTCACTTTCACTCTTTTTACATCGGAGTGATCCACTGACGCTACTACTATATCCTCACTTGCATAAAAAGAATAAATAAATTCCTTGCCGTTAAATATGCGACTAAAACGAGTGTCATTGGCTTCCAGTTCCTCTTTAGTCAGAATGCTGTAAGTCAACGGAAGTCCCTCACACTTTTTCAAGACAGAGTCAACAGTCACGCTAAGAGGCGTTTTATCCAAAGCATGGAAACGCTCTACAGCAGGTTGGGTAATATACATTTTATCATCAATCAGAACCGGAGCGATATAGGGATGGGAAGAGGGGGTATAAGATGGAAGCACCTGGTATCCTTCGCTTGTAGTCCCATAAGGTATTTTTTGAACGACACGGCAAGTTGTATCGACCTTTATCAATCCTGCATAGGCATAAGAAGAAACATAGATATTATCCAAATCCTTAATATAAAGTCCTGTAGGTTGGACCACACCATCGGGGCCTTCGGATTCTATATTCAGCTTAAAAAGGAATTCACTTTTCGTAAAGTCATAAAACAGGATCTGATTAGTACGATAATTAAGGAAAGCAAGATATTCCTTCCCCCCATCATTAAACACATACAGATAGAATGCGTTATACCGGACATCAGAGTCCAATGCTATTGTTTTGTTTTTTTCCGTTGTCTCCAAATCATATACATACGAATTTGTATTCTTTTTCTCATTACCGCATGAGAAAAAAAGGCAAGACAATAAAGATACAAATAAATACTTCATCTTGTGCTTAGTTATTGAGAATGTTTAAAGTTCATTTTATTATAACTTTAAACATTCTCGTATTAATAATTTACAACCTATAAATTAAAATCCGCAAGGACAGACTGCCCCATTGTCATAGTAATTACAGATTGCTGAATAATCAGCATTAGTATGACATTGATCCGAAGTTTCTCCGCTCGCCAACGCCTCTACATTTGCCAACATCAAATCGGACATTGTTTCTGATTTCTGGTTGGTATAAACACCATATCCCGCTACTACTGCAAATACAGCGACAAAAGCTATCTTAATTAATTTTTTCATATTAGTCTTTTTTTTTAAGTGAATAAAATAATGGTTTTCATTAGGTGCAAACACAAAGTCCACATCCCATTATCAGGATTGAAGCGTCCTGAAGAGTCTGTTTTCACCAATCTATTGAAATAGTTAAAAACAGGCTACAATTTCAATTCTATTTCCTATCTTTGCCTAGACCTCCTTTAGGTGGGTTATGGAACGGACGGCACGCCTGTACCATCAAAACGTTCACCGTTCGTTCCTCTCCATTCCTATTCTTCCTTTATTTCATTTTATACTTTATTATCGGCTCATCCTTATTCACGTCCGTAGCAAGAATGATTCCTTCCCGTTCATTTACGGATATGCCACAGACATGGTGGTCGAGCACATATCTGCGTAATGGTTCACCCGTCAGGCTGAATACATAAATGTATTTTCCTCCATCCACATGGATGCCTCTCCGTGCATTTTGAGCGATTTCTTTAAAAGAACGTCCGTGAAAGACAGCATAAACAGCACTATCCGTAACCTGTACGTCGCTGAACCCCATGATACCCGTAGGGATGCCATAACCTTGCGAAACTTGAAACTTCGGCTCGCCGTGCGGGCCGATCCGTACCACGTGCGTACTGTCCTGCAGATTATAGATTTCGAGTATTTCGCCCAACTGGGTGACTGCCGCAAGCACTCCGTTCTCCGGATTGTAGTCGATAAAGCTACGCCATGCTTGCGCCAATGCGGGACGGGCATTCTTCAATGCGTCTTCATTGGAAGAAGGAATTTTGCCCATCTTGCGCAATAACTTTCCTTCACGGTTTACCCAACAAAAACGGCTGTCGCCCGAATAATCAGGAATGATGAAAGTACTGTCACCGTACGTTACAAAGTCCAATGCCCGAAGAATATCTTTATCCAAACCCACCGTCTCCTGACGAAGCAATGAATCACCGGATGAGTCAAACCCAAACCGGGTTAATTCGGACTTGTTGGCGTCAAGAGTCCATAAGGATTGCCCGTTCCAACGGATATTTTCTGCTGAAAGCATCTCTTCGGGAGAATCACCCAACTTACCGAAAGAAGACAGATAACTGAAATCAGGATAATGGAACAGATGAAAAAAAGTCTCTTGTCCATGCAAATCCATAACTACAGCCCTATCACCTTGTACCCGAATACGAAAGGGATAACGGAATAAAGCCGTATACAATACCTGCGTTGAAGCGGATAGTTCTTTCGTTTCCGGAAAGTCGGTATAGAGCATTCCCTTTTCGTGTGTCGCAGTAGCACATGCGGCAAGCAGGGTAAGCAACAGCAATATGTTAATTAAAGGCTTCAAGGTGATAGTCTTCTATTACGTACTCCACCTTTGCATGGTTTTTAGGGCAGTCTACAGAACCTGTACCAATGCACATGGCATTTGGCCCCCATTCACCAGAGGCCAAAGCATCTATATTCTCCAGCATCAGCCCCTCTAAATTACCTTTCTTGGAATTAAGCTGAAAGCAAACAGCAGCCATTGCAACTAAAACCAAACCAATAAATAAAGCTTTCTTTTTCATGTTTTTCATATTAATTATGTTCTTGTAATGATGATAACAAAGGTAGAGGGAAACTTGAATTTTATCCAAATTTTAAGTCTGACAAAGTCTGACAGAACCTTCTTTTTAACAATGTCAGACTTTGTCAGACTATACTGTCAAGCCCTGCAATTCGGACTTTTCTTCGATGAAATGGCCTTTTTTCAACTGATAAGCAAGCCTCTCATTTTCTATCGTCCAATCGGTATTTTGAGACAAATACTCACGCAGCCTTTTGATATTAGTATGTACTTTCTCTGATGTTCCTGTACCATCCGGCCACAACAACTCCATTATCTCATCATTAGACAGCCTGCAATCTTTCGCATCCAAAAAGCCTCGCAACAATTTGGCAGACATAGGTGACAATATCACCCTGCCATTGGTATTTTTCAGTTCTCTTAAGCTTGTGTCAAAAAACAAATCATCTTCCAGTTGATAGATACACGACCCACTTTTGTCGGTAACAACCACCGAAACTTTCCTCTCTGCAACCATTGATGTCCTATTGAAGAAAAATCGGTGACAGCCCCTAACCACATAGTTCTGAATCAAGGGCAAGCAAAAGCAACTGACAACCAGAATGCACAACCAAAGTATATCCATTAAGGAATAAACCTTCCACAAAGGAAAATATGTATATCCGGTCACACCAAACTCACATCTGTATCCCAGATAATAAGACACAAGGCTATCCGATTTTGCCACATAAAATGAATCATCCGAATAAGTGTAAGTTTCATGTTCCTGCCAATCTGTTACAGAGACCCGCACCGCCGTTTTCCCGGGATAACCCATTTTTGCCAATAAGCCCTCCCACACCAAATTTAAAGAATCAGCTCTCAATGGATATTTATTAAGCATAACCGAACGTAATCCTCTCAAATAAGAAGCCCGTTCTATATTATGAATGTGCCTTTCATAAGGAATGACTATCTTCTTTATGCCATGTTCACTTTCTATAGACACCGTTATAGGTCTTTTCTCCCGGTCATTGGACTCTGCTACAGACGCATCTACATAGCCATCTGAATGAAAATAAATATCCTTTTCATTTCGCTTCCGTAATTCATCCTCCAAAGCCTGCCGGAAAGTTCTATGAGCCTGGACTTTCCAATACTCCGTCTTGTTCTGATAAAGAAACCAGGCTGTAATGCAAGCTGATACAAGCCCTATAGCCACACATACCAACAGCAATTTTGTATTCTCGCACATGACCTGTTTCCATTTCCTCCCCCCGCTATTCATTACAAATATTATATTGACATAAAAAAATAAAAGTAAACACCTATTACATGCTAACAATGCAATGATTGTAGCAGCCAACAAAGGTAATAAGATTTCAATGAAATATAAAAAAACGACTTGGTTATCCCGAATAATCTTTAAATAGACATCTTGTTTGAGAATTATGGACAGGATTGCCTATAGCAACAACCTTATTTTCACTATTTATTAAAAATGTCTGAAATTCATCTTTGTTGGGAAAATTGTTTAATAAATTGAAGGATCAGCTTTGTCTATATATACTGGGTCTGAAAATTGTGTATGTTTTAAATATTCTTTCAAATGGGACACATCACCTTTTTTAGGATTGAAAATAAACATACAAGGCACATCTAAAGAATCTAAAATAGAAAACAAATCAGTCCATTTTTTTAACTCAATCTACAGCTGCTCGGCGTGGTGGTTTTTGAAGGGTTTGCAGACCACATCCTTT